>Ga0207131_1051_pt1 | contig 21011 bp, 20 predicted proteins | sample Alteio_BWMinHeat_13_FD_153557 | JGI IMG/M metagenome (GOLD analysis project Ga0207131, IMG submission 153557) | Enriched cells from forest soil in Barre Woods Harvard Forest LTER site, Petersham, Massachusetts, United States -... | ecosystem: Environmental > Terrestrial > Soil > Temperate forest >...
CACTTTTTTTTTCATAAAGAACCTACAGATTTATAAAAGGGTTGCTCGCCTGGTTAAACAAATTGCCTTTTTTGCGTCGTTTGAGTTCAGATCTGACGGAAAAAAGAAGATCCTGATCAAAGTCCTTGTTGGCAATCCACTGCAAATATTGCAAAGGAACTTCCTTGAGGGGCCGTCCTTTGTGTTTTCCTAATGGCATTGTCGACATCATGATCGGCCGCGATAACGCGTCCAGGAGCTGCTCGAGCGTGCGATATTTTTTTGCAAGGTATTTGAATACTTCCCGATTGACAATGACATCGCTCAATGCCCGATGCGCTCCCTCTAATGGTATGTTAAAATGCTTACGCAAATGTTCGAGTGAGTTAACCGGCGATTCGCCATATAGCCGCGCCATCCGCAAAGTGTCAATCTGGATATTTTCGCGAATCCTACAAGGAATTCCATGTCGTTCGGCCGCATTGGCCAGGATGGCGATGTCGAACCCAATGCCATGTCCAACAATAATATGTTTTCCAATTAGCTGCAATATGTTAGGCAGAACAGCTGAAATAAGAGGTTGGTCTTTGACCATGTCCTGGGTGATGTGGTGGATGGCAATCGAAGTCTCGGGAATCTCGCATTCAGGATTGATTAAATATTCCAATTGTCCATAAATCTGATTTGCATCAAAACAGATGACGGCAACTTCGATGATTTTGTCTTGCTGTGCATCCAGCCCGGTTGTCTCGCAATCGATGCATATAAATTTCTGCTTTTCAATATCGCCCATTTCCTTTCCTTTTCCCTTCAGTCTTGAGTTGTTATTTCTTCAGAGGCCGTTAGTGAATTCGTCGACACCCTCTTAGAGGCTGTTGACAAACTCAAGCGGCCTCTGGAATCGCGTGAAAGCTCTCGCGGATGAAAAATCGGAGCCAGGTTAATATTTTTAATATTGACCTGGCTCCGATTTATTCATCCCCGAGGCTTTGACGCAATCCAGAGGGGCTTGAGTTTGTCAACAGCCTCTTAGCATCATGCGCAACAGACTCTCCTGCACAGGCATCATCGATCATAGCCAATAACTCTTTTCGGCCCTGATTTTTTGTGGCTGAATAATAAACATGATGAATGTTCCCTGCTCCAAAAGCTTCCAGAATTTTGACTGTATTTCGCTTGAGTTCATTCTTTTTCACTTTATCCACTTTAGTCAGCACCAGGATCATCCCTTTCTGATTTTGAACAATCCAATCAAAGAACTGCAAATCATCCTGATTGGGAACTCTGCGAATGTCGATCAGAAACAAAACGAGCTTTAATGTCTCCCTTTTTTCCAGGTAGGTTTGGATCATCGGTCCCCATTGCTTTTTGATGCTTTGGGAAACCTCAGCATAGCCATATCCAGGGAGGTCTGCAAATGCCAAGCGGTCCTCAAATACAAAAAAATTCAGTGCCTGGGTTTTTCCTGGCGTTGAAGATGTTTTCACTAGATGTTTTGTATGGAATAAATGATTTAATAAACTCGATTTCCCAACGTTGGAGCGCCCTGCAACAGCAATTTCTATCAGGATCTGCCCTTTAGAATTTCGGATCACCGGGTAATCTTTAGGGAATATGGCAGTTTTTATAAATCGCGCTTTGGACATGAACGTCTATTTTTTTTGTTTGCCGATTGTGATCAGGCGTTGATTTTCTTCAATATGCTCTAAATAGATATATAGGCTATCTGCTGGTAAAAAAGAGGATATGCGCTCCGACCATTCAATGCAGCAAATCCCTCCGGCATCAAAGTACTCATCGAATCCCATGCTGAGAAATTCATCGATATCGCGTAATCGATAGAGGTCAAAGTGGTAAACCGGTTTTTGCCCTTTGTAAATATGCAAAAATGTGAAAGTTGGACTCTGAACGTGTGAGGGGTCAACTTGTGTAGCGCCGGCGACGATTCCTTTGATCAATGTAGTCTTTCCTGCTGCCAACTCTCCAAACAAGCACACTGTGGTGGGTAAGGTAAGTTCCTGGCCAAGCTTCCGGCCCAATTCAAATGTTTCAGCAGCTGAATGTGAAATGACCTGTTGCATAGGGGGTAATAACTCATGGAAAGAGCTCCAAAAGTTCTCAATCCTCCGCCTCTACCCATCTTTCTACGTAGGGAAGAAATTCTTTAAAATCGGCCAATGCTTCGACAAACGAGGTGATTTTATCCTCTACCAATTGCTTTTGAATAAAGGCCAGGAAATGCTCTTCAATGGTAAATTTATTTTGATTTTGCACTTCAAACAACGAAAGCTTCTTCAAATAATTCTTTTTGAAATCGTCTATCACCGATGCTTTGCTATTAAAAAGCTTTCCACTTAAAACGGAAGAAAAGACGACTTTCTTAATCGCATCCTTCCTGATTTTTGTTTTGTCAATGTAGCTCTTGATCACTTCGGGATCTTCCGAAACGAAAAAACGCTTTACTCTTAAGCCACCAATTCTTTCTGTGTTCTCGGGACACCTGGAAACCCAATCGTAAATGGCATCTTGTGGATTCGGATGGGTATTGTCTCCATATACTTTTCCTGTGAAAGGACAAATATATATTTTCCTAGTCTCTTCATTGACACTCGCATGGCCAAATCCGATTTTTATTTCTGTCTCATGCCAAAGCTTGCCTTCATTTTCTAGATGGCGCACTGCCTCGTCTGCACTCTGATATATCACTTTTTCTTTTGGAAAAAGAACCGGCTGCAACTGAAATTTCAATTCAACAAAATATAAGTAGGTATTGATTAATTCTGCAGGACGATTTTCATTAAGAAAATGCTCGATATCCTTTTTTTGTTCTTCTGTTATGACAGTCTTTGTCATCGGAACCCCTTACCTGCACGGATATTAAAAAAACTGAATCTGGATAAAAAAACCTGTAGTTAGGTTAACGTGAATAGTATTATCAATCAAGACAATTTTCAATCAGGGTAAATTTAAATGGAAACAGGCGAAACAGGCAAATCCCTTACTGACCCTTACCCACAAGTTTAAAAACCGCGAAGTACGCGAAGCCAGCGAAGAAAACGCGAAGAGAGCTTTACTTCTTCGCGTTTTCTTCGCTGGCTTCGCGTACTTCGCGGTTTTCAGACTTGTGGGTAACAATCGCCGAATAATTATTCGCCAGCTATTGAGAAACAGGGGAGTACTTTTTCCGCCGACTTTTAACTCGACTTTGTACATTTTTTTGGATCCGTATTCGAGAGAGAAGCAAACTACAGCGTAATAAATTTCGAAGGAAGGGGTATTTCTACCCCTTCCGAGGAATTTATTTAGCTGTAGAATGCTTCTCTCCGAAGACGGATCCAAAAAATGTACAAAGTCGAGTTTAAAACATCTTTTTGTTATACTGGTTCTCTTATATTATTAAATCGGCCCAGGAATGAAAATCTTGATAGGGAGATGAGCGGATGAAGAGTTTGGTTTCCCAATTACATGACAAATTTAAAGTGGCCGCTGAAAAAGCCTTCCCCGAATTGACCAAAGGCGAATCAGTGATACCCATTGAAGTTGTTCCCGCCTCGCAAAATAAATTCGGCCATTATCAATTCAATTCTGCGATGAAATTGGGAAAATTACTTAAAATCCCTCCTCGCCAAATTGCTGAAGCTATCTTTGCTGCTGTTGATCAACCCGATGACATGCTATCAAAATTGGAAATTGCTGGTCCTGGATTCATCAATATTTGGATCGCTCCCCTCTATTTATCGCAAAAGGTCGATCTCCTGCTTCGCGATCCCCATTTAGGCATCGATTTACCCAAATCTTCAAAACGGATCATCATCGATTTCTCCTCTCCCAATGTCGCTAAAGAAATGCATGTAGGACATTTGCGTTCTACAATCATTGGAGATTGCCTTGCCCGCACTTTCGAATATCTAGGATTTGATGTCGTGCGACATAACCATATCGGAGATTGGGGTACTGCCTTTGGAATGCTGATTGCCTTCATGAAAGAAGCAGCTCCCCAAGTGATCTCAGGCCATCAAAAGACTGATTTAACCCAGCTGGTCGAATGGTACAGGGCTTCGAAAAAACGGTTTGATGAGAATTCCGAATTCAAACGCAAGGCCCAGTTGGAAGTTGTTTCTTTGCAACAAGGAAACCAGGAGGCCCGGAAGGCTTGGGAGATCATCTGCGATATCTCCAGAAAAGCCTATCAGGAAATTTATGACCTGCTTGATGTACGCATCATTGAAAGGGGAGAATCGTTTTACAATCCTTATCTGGCTGATATCGTCGCTGATTTGGAGAGCAAAGGTTTAGTTGTCATTTCTGACGGAGCCAAATGTATATTTATTGACGGCTTCCAAAACCGCGAGGGAGAACCTCTCCCCCTCATGGTACAGAAATCGGATGGAGGATATAACTACGACACGACCGATATGGCTACAATTTATCATCGCATCAAAGAAGAAAAGGGAAAACGGTTGATCTATGTTACAGATGCAGGTCAAAGCACCCATTTTCAATTGATTTTTAAAACGGCTGAAAAAGCCGGCTATTTTAATCCCTCCGAAGTACGCATCGACCACGTCGCATTTGGCTTAGTTTTGGGAACGGATGGAAAAAAATTTCGCACCCGATCGGGCGAGACGGAGCGTTTGATTGATCTTCTGCGAACCGCTATCGATCATGCAGATAAAATTTTGCAGGAACGCACCCCCGACATGCTGGAGGAGGATCGTTTGAAGCTTGCCCATGCCCTCGGTATTGGTGCAGTAAAATATGCCGATCTGTCGAATCATCGGCTCAGCGATTATACGTTCAGCTATGACAGGATGCTCCGTTTTGAAGGCAATACCGCTGCATTTTTGATGTATGCTTATGTCCGTATTGCAGGCATAAAAAGAAAAGTCGGCATCGATTTGCATGCTGTACTGGAAAGGAGCCGCATCAATCTCGAACATGCCTCAGAGATTGATCTTGGCTTGCACTTGCTTCGTTTTCAGGAGGCATTGGAAATTGTGGCTGAGGAATTGCTACCGAATCGGTTAACGGATTATTTGTATGGTTTGGCAGAAAAATTCAATGCTTTTTTCCGCGATTGCCGTGTAGAAGGCACTCCTCAGCAGGATGCGCGACTTCTATTGTGCGAAGCCACTGCACGCGTCCTCAAACAGGGATTGGAAATCATCGGGGTTAAGACTGTGGAAAGGATGTGATGTCGGCCCGCCCGAATAACCCGCGTAAAAAACGTGCCCCCCGAATAACCTGCGTAAAAACGTGCCCGCCAGAATAACCTGCGTAAAAACGTGCCCGTGCCCGTGCCCGTGCCCGAAAGATCACCCGCGCGTTGACACGGCGGGCACGAGCGAAAATCGGGCACGGGCACGGGCACGGGCACGGGCACGTTTTTTACGCAGGTTATTCGGGAATTAGAGCAGTGTTTTGTTGAAATCACCGGCCACCTCCCTCACATATTTTGGGACGGCATAGCCCGGCATCTGCTTCGCAATTTCACCTACCAGATAGCGTCCTCTCGCCTCATCGACTTCAAAATGAGCCGACCCTTTTACCTTATCGAGTTGGTGCAGGTAATAAAAAAGAATGCCGTTATCTGCAATACATTGTGAGAGTTCTTTTAGAGTAGCAACGTCGTCATTGACTCCCTTCAACAAGACTGCCTGGTTGAGAACTGGTATACCCAGTTTCTGCACTTCCTTTAATCGTTCAAAAATATCCTGATCAAGTTCCTTGGGATGGTTGCAGTGAATGATAAAATAGATTTGCTGAGGCACTTTTGCGAGGACCTTTAAAAAATTATCATCAATGCGTTCGGGAATTCCGATGGGAAATCGTGTGTGAAAACGGATTCGTTTGATGTGCTGCATCCCGGATAGCCTGTCAAGTAGCGCCCCCAAAAGTTCATCAGAAAGCGAGAGGGGATCCCCTCCGCTCAAAATCACTTCGTGAATCGATGTATCCTGGCCAATAAGTGTAAGTTCTTCATCAAATTCACGAGTAGACTCATAAGGAAAATGCTGTCTGAAGCAATAGCGGCAATGCATAGCACAAGCGCCTGTGCAAACAAGCAATACGCGTCCTTCATATTTTTTCAACAACTTGCCTTCTTTTTGAAAAGAGAAGTCGCAAACAGGGTCCAAAATAAAATTGGGATTATCAATCAATTCGTCGGATGTAGGTAAAAATTGCCTGGTTATCGGATCATCCAATGTGCCTTTAGCCATTTTGCGAGCTAAACGAATGGGAACATGAAGCGGAAAATCGGGTCTTTGTAGGATTTGCGATCTTTGCCCGGAATTTAATTCGAGAAAATCGGCCAGTTTATCAATGCGAGAAAAATTATTTCGAAGAATCTGTTTCCAAAGTGGAATATTCGAATTGATCTGTGGGATAGGCATAGTGAGTTCATGTTAAGTTGTCCAATGCCTTTTGTGTGACCGGTCCAATGGCGGTCAAACGGGCAAATTTTGGCAACGCACCAAAAATTTGTTTGAATGCTTCAACAGTCGATGGGCTTGTAAAAACGATTTCCTCGTAGTCGCTTAAATTAGGATGTGGCAAAGGCGCCTGATATAGAGTATCATATAACGCACAATCCAGGAAAGGGATTTTCTTCTCCTTCAAAAAATCTTTGATTACAGGCCTGGCCTTTTTTGAATGGGGCCAAAAAATATTTGCTTGTTTTAAAGGCATTTTTTCGAGTTCAGCGATTATCCCTTCAGCGGTCTCGTCGGATGCGATCGTATTGGGTGTAATCCCAAAACGTTTTAATTGATGCGCAGTGATTTTCCCAACAGCAATTGTCGATTTTTTTTTCCATAAATCCAGATTTAAACCATGCTGGATTAAATAATCGCACAAAATCGAAACTGAAGTTTTTGAAGTCATGATGACATGTGTATAAATTTCAAAATCAGCAAGTGCCTGTTGAATCGTTGGATCAGAAAAAGGGATAGGTGCGATACGGATGATGGGCCAGTGAGTAATGAGTCCTCTGTCAACACCGTTAGCACCGTCAGCACCGTCAGCATAATGGAAAGGATCCAATCCTAAATATAAAATGCGCTTTTGCCCAAATTGTGAAAATTTCTTACCAGATTGGGTCTTCACATCCCACTCTTGATATAAAATCTTCAAATGGTTTCACGCAGTTTTTATAGAATCCATCTCCTTTGCAACAACCATAGCACCATTTTGTTGTTTCTCTTAAGGTTTGATTATAACATTCTTGACGACAAGGTTTTTGTTTTTTTAACTTCGTAATGGTTACCCAATTGTCAAAGAACATTACATCTTTTTCGGAATTGCAATAGCCCAATTGAACCATCATTTTTGCATACTGCTTTCTATATTCTGGATTATTTATATCACTTTCAGAAACGTTGAAGTCTATGCTATAATTATCATTCTCTTCAGTATGAACTACACTGGTGTCTAAGGACTTGGCTAATTTGAAATCTTTTTCAAAACGCGTGGATTCAGTTCTGTCATTTAGGTAATTATTTATTCCATCCAAATGTAAATAACAACGGGCTCTAGAATAAAGGGCAGGTAAAATGATACTGACGTGTGTATTGGGATTTTCTATGACATATGTAAAATCATGAATTGCATTTTCCCAATCATGCTTCTTTTCGAAAATTTGACCTCTTTGCAAATATAGGAATATTTTTTCCGGGTTTAATTCTATTGCCCTTGTAAATTCTTCAATGGCAGTGTTGCCATCTTTCAGGTTAACTGCTCGTTCAGCTAATACATAGTGATCAAGCCAGTCCATTTCTTTTTCGCAGGAAAACGATGTTGTGCTTACGAGTAATGCTAGTCCTGTCAAAATTCTTTTCATTTTTCACACTTTGAAGAAGTATTTGTGAATTGAAAAAAAATTATCAGGAACGATTTTTATTGTCCATTTGATGTTTCAACTTGGGTGCAATTAAAAGTGCGGGGTGAACTAGTCCCTCTGTGTTCTCTGTGGGCTCTGTGGTTATTAAAATTTTTGAAATAAACATGAACCTGGGCTTTATTAAACCACAGAGCCCACAGAGAACACAGAGAGGATGGTTCATCCCCTCACTTTTAATTGCACCCTTTCAACTTCCGACTTTTTTTCATTGAGTTTTGCAAAGATTGCATGCACTTCTACATCCTGTTTTCTGCCCACAACGGCCAGCTTTCCCTGGCCTTCTGCCGTAGCCCCGGGCAAGAAAACTCTATTGAGATGTGTCATCCCTAAGCGGATCAGAGCCGCCTCCGCGACAATGACACCGTCGGCTTCATGCGATGCCAAATTTGCCAAACGCTGTTCAATGGTTCCACGAAGATCGCAAAAACTAAAATCGGCGCGCAACATTCTTGCGGCATTTTCACGCCTTTTTGACGAGGTGGCGATGAGGGCTCCAGCCTTCAAACTTTGCAAAGTTTCATTTGGCCGCATCACCAATACATCGGAGGGATCGAGCCCATGAGTCAAACAAAAAAGGAGTAGTCCCTCTTTCAACGGCACCGGCAAATCTTTTGCTGAATGGATCCCCACCCTATTGACCCCTGACAACACCCAAGCGTCGATTTCCTTAGTAAAAAAATCGGTACGATCCAGTGTCCGCAAAGAAGTTTTCTGATCACAATCTCCTACCGTTGTCATGTAATGAACATCAAATTCGATATGGGGATAAAAAAAGCATAACTCTTCGAAAATTTCTTTAACTTGAATTTTAGAAAGGGGAGATGTCCTCGCTCCCACCTGGAGCCTCATTCGATCGCTACCTGAGGAGTGCATTCACTGCCTCCTCAACAAATTCTACTCCGAGTACATTGATCTTCTTTAACAAATCTTCAGAGATGCCCTTAAGATTACGCTTGGGGATGATGCAACGGTGAAAACCCATGTGGATTGCTTCTTTTAACCGACTCTCAATGCGGTGGACGCTCCTCACTTCCCCACCTAGGCCCACTTCGCCTACAACGGTTGTATCTGCATCCAGACTGCGGTTCTGCATCGAAGAAGCAGCAGCAAGCAATATACCCAGATCGATGGCAGGCTCCAGGATGCGCAATCCTCCTGCAACGGAAACAAAGACATCGCAGCGGTGAAGGTGGTATCCCATCCGTTTTTCCAGCACTGCAAGGAGCAGTGCAAGCCGATTTTGATCGACTCCCGTGCACCTCCTTGAGGGCGCGCTGAAGACGGTTTCAGTAACCAACGCCTGCACTTCGATTAAGATAGGACGTGACCCTTCCAGCGTCGGAATGATCACCGATCCACTATTTTCCTTTCTCCTCTCTTCAAGAAACATTTCAGAGGGATTTGGAACTTCGGCCAATCCTGTCTGCTTCATTTGAAAAACGGCGATCTCGTCGGTGGGACCAAATCTGTTTTTTACAACTCGAATCATGCGGTAGTTTTGCTGTTTGTCCCCTTCGAAGTAGAGTACTGTGTCGACGAGATGCTCGAGGACGCGGGGGCCTGCGATTTCACCGGATTTTGTCACGTGGCCGATCAAAAAGGTGGCAATCCCCCTGCCCTTGGCCAGATGCATGAATTCGGCCGTCGTTTCTCTCACCTGCGAAACAGAGCCCGGAGCTGAGGTGAGCTCGCTTTTATAGACAATCTGAATCGAATCGACAATCAGGATGTGAGGCTGGATTTGATCGATTTGGTTTTTAATTTGGGAAAAATTGGTTTCGCTAAGTAAAAATAAATGTTCAGACATGATTTTGAGCCGATGCGCCCTCATCGAGGTTTGCTCGACAGATTCTTCACCGCAGACATAGAGGACAGTCAGACCTTGCATGGCAAGGGAATGGGAAAGCTGCAGCATGAGGGTCGATTTGCCAATGCCTGGATCGCCCCCAACCAATGTCAAAGAACCTGGGACGATGCCGCCGCCGATCAACCTGTCGCATTCGCGAATGCCTGTTGAAATGCGTGGAGTTTCCTGCAATTTGATTTCGGTGATTTTGACGGAACGGCTTGGCTGGAGGGGCTGAGCCTCGAATTTGCGCGACGAAGCTGGCATTTCCATTTCTTCCTGAAATGTATTCCATTCATTGCAGGAAGGACATTGACCGATCCATTTGTATTGCTTTTGTCCACATTCGGAACAGTGCCAAACGCTTTTCTGCTTAGCCATGCTTTATGAAACAAAGTTTGGAATTTTAAATTGAGATAGTGCATTTGCAGCAGCGGCCTGCTGTGCCTCTTTCTTGGAAGCCCCTGTGCCTCGACCCAGTTCTCTCTCGTTGACAACGACAGAAATGTCAAAGACTTTGCTGTGATCAGGCCCGGTGGCATTCAAAACCTGGTAGATAGGAGTTGTTTGAAAATTTCTTTGGCAATAATCCTGCAACAGCGCTTTCCAGTTTCGCAAGGGTGTTTTCAAAATCAAATCAATCTGCGGAGTGAACTTGCCGAAGATGAACTGGCTGGCTGCCTTCAGACCTCCGTCAAGGTAGATCGCACCCACGATCGCTTCAAAAAGGTCTGCCATAATTGATTCGCGCCCTTTTCCATCGTTCATGAGTTCCCCCTTGCCCAGCAGGACGAAAGAGGAAATATTCAGACTTTGCATATAGCAGACGCAGGAAGAGGCTTCTACGAGGCGTGAACGCAAATAAGAAAGCTCTCCTTCATCTGTAGAAGGCAAGCGGCGATAAAGGAAGTCGGATATCAACATTCCCAGGATAGCATCGCCAAGAAACTCCAAACGTTCATTGTGCTGGTTGATGGCCTTGTTTTCATTGATGAACGAACGGTGAACAAAAGCCAGGATCAGTAATGAGCGGTCCTGAAATGGATAGCCAAGTTCTTTTTCGATCAAAGGGATGTGTTGTTGTAAGCGATTCATTTGATTCATAAAAGCATTGTAGGCAACAATCTCTTTTTCTGCTAGCCTATTCTCAGTGCAGGGTGCAATTAAAAGCCCCGAGCGGCAAGCCGCTAATATCCGTGGCAGTAACGTTAAGGGTTACTCAGGTGTAAGGGGATGAACTATCCTCTCTGTGATCTCTGTGTGCTCTGTGGTTTAATAAAGCCAAGGTTCATGTTTATTTCAAAAATTTTAATAACCACAGAGCCCACAGAGAACACAGAGGGACTAGTTCACCCCGCACATTTAATTGCATCCCTCAGTGCATGATGCCTTTTTTAATTCAGGTAACCTATGAAATTTGCTACATCAAAAGCTCATCGAGATTTTTTTTTAAAACAGGGTTGGATTGAGTTTGAAGGGTTGATGGCCGAGGATCAATTAGCTTTATTCAATCAGGCTGTCGATCAGGTACTGGCAGAACGGCTGAAATGTACACCACAAAAGCTGTCAACGTTTTCTGCTGGAAAAAAATTCTTTCAGGGACGTGATATGTGGCGTTCAGATCCGTTCCTCCATAAAATCGCCTGCAATGTCCGTTTTGCTGAAATTGCTGCGGAGCTCATGGAATTAAAAACGGTCCGGCTGGGGTATGATCAGCTTTTTCCTGTTCCTGAAAAGAAAGTCCATCTGCCTGAGCCTTCCGATGTTGTTTATTCCAACTTTCTTCAAAAAAGGGCCTCTCTTGAATCGGTTTCCTGCATCCAGGGTGTCCTGGGCGGACTCATATTTGCCCTGAACGGCGAAAAGGGGGAGAGCCTGCAAAAAGAAGGTCGGGAAGGACAGGAACCACTCGAAAATGGTATCGATATTTTTCCTGAGCAGGCCGGCAACGCGATATTTTTCCAACCGACAGCACAAATTGATTGGAGTCGGTTATCTGTCCACGCAGATCAAAGGTTTTATCTTATTGTGTACACATCTGCCAGATCTCTTTACATTTTGCAGCCCGAAGACCCCCACACTCATGCCTTAAAGCATCTTGGTTACGTGTTTAACGATAAGTTATCCGACAAACTCCATCCACTGATTTGCCGGTGAGGTTTTTGTGGTGAAACCCTGGCGGGTGATTGAATCCGGAAGGCTTGATGTGCAGGCAGTCATGGACAAAGATGCTGATCTGCTAGCCGCCTTGAATGATGCAAGCTCGCCGATCCTCCACTTTTATGAGTGGGATCGACCTTGTCTGACCTTTGGCTATTTTATTGATCCTGCGCACCATGTAAAATTGGATCAGTTGGAAAAGCATGGTTTAACGATGGGGCGTCGCCCGACAGGAGGCGGAGTGATTTTTCATCTTGCCGACCTCGCCTTTTCCGTATTGCTTCCCGCGCATCACCCCGGTTTTTCCATGAATACTTTGGAGAATTATGCGTTTATAAATTTGAGGGTTGCCAGAGCGATAGCGCGCTTTTCCTCAGAAATGGTCAGGCCGCGCCTATTTGAGGAAGGGCCTGCTTGTCTGAACAGAAAATGCTCTCCTTTTTGTATGGTTAAACCCACGCAATATGATTTGATTGTGGAGGGGAGGAAAATGGGGGGTGCTGCTCAGCGGCGAACAAAAAAGGGGCTGCTGCATCAGACTAGTCTTACTTTGGGATATCCTCCTTATGAGTTGATAAAGGAGTTGCTTCATTCGGGAGAAGATGTCATTGAGGCGATGAAGGAAAACACTGCCCCACTACTATTTTCGGGAGGTAATATCGCGCTTCAGGATGTCCGTTGCAGGATCAGAAAAGAGCTGATAGACGTGTTTAATATTGCTTAATATAATTCGTCATAAAGGATTGAGCGCGATTTTGTATTAAAGTCCAATTATGACCATAAGTTGCCGGCGCACATGGGATCAGCACAGAATTCGGCTTATAGAGCACGTCATTTTTGCTTAAAATGATATTCCCATGATTTGTTTATGGAAATATTGTGAAATTTTTCTTGTGCACTAAAAACATACATTTCACTATTATATTGTTGAAGAGTCGCCAAAAGGGAAAAGGGACAATCATTAAAATGTTGGAAGAAAATTGGGGGGAAATAATATGAAAAACCCTTATTTAGATGGTGTTTTGAGCATATTTGACGTTGCTGGAATCTCAAGAATAGATATTCCACAGGGAAATGGTCTGAATCAGGATGCGCAAAAGCTTTTAAACGACCAAAACAAATTAACGAATGATTACTACACATCTACAGAACGACTAAATTTTACTCCCTGAAGCATCACCGACCTGGTGCGCAATTCGCAGAAAAGCTACGAACAGAATATCGATATTCCAATTTGGGAGTCACTTCTCCGGAAGAATATCTAAGTGAACAGTTGCGCCGCATGAATATGGATCAGGCAAAGGCTGTGAAATAGCTTGTGATAAAGATAGCATAATCCCGACTTTGTACATTTTTTTTGACCCATTTTCGGAGGGAAGCTTTTTGCAGCTAAATAAATTCTTCGGAAGGGGTAGAAACTTCCCTGTCGAATATGCGTCCAAAATATGTACAGAGTCGGGATAATGTCCGGAGAGAATAATTATAACGGCCGATGGATGGGCATAAAATGAAGTTGAAATCGTTAAAATATAAAGAAAATTACACGCAAAACAAAGAAAATCCCTGGGAATTTCAGGAAATTATCTTTGGTGACCTTAATCTCATCATTGGGAAAAATGCAACGGGAAAGACGCGCATTATAGCTGTTATTCACAATTTGGCAAAATTAATCCAGGCTCCACAAATAATCCGTAACGGTAATTGGAATGCTTCTTTCATTGATGAATTCTACAATAAGTTGGATTATTCCATTCAGATCGAAAATAGTGAAATAGTACATGAGCGGATTTTACTAAACGGCAACATGAAACTTTCTCGCTCATCTTCATCGGTAGAGATTTACTCTGAAATAAGCCAAAATATGCAAAAAATATCTCCACCTAACGATCGCCTGGTACTTCATGTTCGAAGAGACAAAACTGAATATCCTTTCTTTGAAAGCCTTTTTTCCTGGGCTAATGGGGTTCGTGGCTATCGTTTTGCTAATACTTCACCAGATTTGATTGAAATCCCTGGTAAGCCCTTTCAGTTAGGAAGTCTAAATGCGGTACCTTCAGCTCTTGAACAATTGACAGTTTTACAACTTCAAATCGTATTAAACCAGTTACAGGAAATTGGTTACAATTTAGAAAAAGCTGAAACTAAACCGTTCGAAGGGCTTCCTCCAGCGACTAAAATTGTATATCTAAAAGAACAGGGAATTGATATTCCTCTTAAACAATTTGAGATATCTCAAGGCATGTTTCGAGCTTTTGCACTTCTCACTATCATTGAATATCACAGGTCAACGAATGATGTGGGTGCTATTTTAATTGATGATCTGGGTGAAGGCCTCGATTTTGAACGTAGCAAGAAATTAGCAGAAATTATCTTTCAAAAAAAAGCCGACTCAAAAATTCAATTTATTACGACATCAAATGATTCTTTCCTTATGAACGCTGTTTCTTTGAATGACTTTACAGTATGCCACAGAGAAAAACACACAGTGCATTGTTTTAATTATGCAAACTCGAAAGAAAAATTCGACAATTGGAAAGAGCTTGGCTTAAATAATTTCGACCTTTTATCCTCAAATTTCCTCCTGGATCAGTAGAATGAAAAAAAAATTTGCAATATACGTTGAAGGCCAAACTGAACAGATTCTCTTGAGTCATCTATTTAAAACGTGGTGGAACTTTACTGGAATTCGAATAGAAAACATAAAACTTTTCAGAAATGTAAGAAAAGATCTGATAATACCAAATTTTCCTGCGGATAGTGATTATAGGCAGGATGCGGATTTTTTATTTTTAATCATTGATATTCAAGGGGTCGGTGCTCTGCAATCTATTATTACTGAGCGTGCAAAGCGTCAACATGATCAGGGATTTGAAATAATAGCTCTCAGGGATCTACATGCTCAAGATTTTGAGGATTATCGCACAAAAGAAAAAAGAAATTTTCAAACCAGCGAAAGTATTCAAAATATTGCTAAAGTGATCGAAGCCAATATCAAGAAGGCCTTCAAACAGCTCAACTGTGGTGATCCTAACATAGTAGATTTACATTTTGCCATCATGGATATCGAAGCCTGGTTATTAACTTTTAGAACAACTTTATCAAAATGGGCTGGTATTTCTGAAGAGAAGGTGAAAGCTCTGATTTCGAATGACTTAACAAATATGGAAAATTTAAATTCCGAATTTATAAAAAATCCAAATAAAATTATCTGTCAAATCAGTGAGCTTGGGGGGAAAAGTTATTCAAAATCGTTTCACACAGCCCAATCCCTTGTTTCTCACATAAGCCGGGAAGAAATTAACACTGTATATCAATCTTCCAGGAATTCCAGCTTTAGCAAATTTTGGAACAAATTTTCCTGTCTTGCTTAAAATTCGCCTTGGTGTGCGATCAAGGACATAATGCAAGAGAGGCTAGTTATTTGGCACACAATCACACCTTTTTACTCCCTGAAGCATAAAAGATTTTGTTGGAAAGGAGAGATTTTGATAATATCAAGCCTCTTATAGAAAGAAGTTTGAATTCACTTTGGAGACAGAAAACACATGCTCGATTTTTTTCGCCGGTACCAGCGCTACTTTTTCCTGGTCATTACAGTAGTCATCATCATTTCATTTTCCTTTTTTGGAACATATAGCACCCTGGGATCCAACACCTGGCGCGAACAGGTCGCCTTCAAAGCAATCAATGGAAAAGAAGTTTTATCCATGGATGTCGATGAAATGGCCTTGTTCCTCGCGACCGACAACGAAGACAAAACCTATTTTGGCGGGGCATGGGGCCCTAACTTCCTCAACGACGGTGTCATCCGCAATGATTTCCTCGAAACCGGCATGGGACAGGAACTGGCGATGGCCTTCCCAAATGAGATTAGAGAAGATATTTCCAAACGCGTTGCAAAAGAAAAAAAATACTCTCCCTATGTTCACCCACAAGCACCGTTTCTTAGCGTGGAAAATATATGGAGCTACTTTGCTCCGCAAATGAAGGGATATTTCGTTTCCATGCAGACTGCACAGGATGGCTTAAACCCCGACTCCTTTAATAGCCGCATCAGTCTGTTTTTGGCTGAGAAGCAGGTCCCCGACTCTACAATTCGAAATGTGATCCGTTACCAAGAAAAGCAATATCAATGGATTAAGCCCGACGACAAACTCAATCAAACAGACTTTTCCCTCTTCGGCTATCATACCCTTGAGGATTGGTTCGGACCCCGCTTTACCCGGTTGGTCAGCGAGTTCATCATCAACGCAGCCATCCTCGCAGAGAAGCAGGGATATCATGTTTCCAATGCGGAGGTGCTCACTGACCTGGTGCGCAATACACAGAAAAGCTACGAGCAAAATATCAATAATCCCAATTTGGGAGTCACTTCACCGGAAGAATATCTGAGTGAACAGTTGCGCCGCATGAATATGGATCAGGCAAAGGCTGTGAAAATCTGGCGCCAGGTTTTATTGTTCCGCCGCTATTTTGACGATGCAGGGGCTAATGCCCTGGCCGATACCCTGGCAAACCAGAAACTTCATCAATATGCTCATGAAAGCGCCAATATCGACCTGTTCCAGCTGCCATCCCATCTCAAATTGGCTTCTTTTAAAGATCTACAAAAGCTGGAAGCCTATTTGTATGCTGCAACAAAACAGAACAAGTTGGATCCCCTGGCATTGCCGCAGCAATTTTTGGAGATTGCCGACATTTCAAAGAAATATCCCGAACTGGTTCAGAAGCGCTATGTTTTGCATATCGCAAAAGTTGACCAGAAAACGCTGCAATCGCGCATTGGGATGCGCGAATTATGGAATTGGGAGGCGGATGATCAAAATTGGAAAACCCTCGTCAACCAGTTCCCCATATTGGGGGTGAAACCGGGAACCACGCGGGAAGAGAGGATCGACGCCTTGGATAGTCTCGATGAAAAAAACAGAAAACTGATCGACAACTTCTCCAAAACCGCTATCGTCAAGACACATCCGGAATGGATATTGCAATCATTGAACGATGCAAAACCGGTGAGGACTATCGTTGGCTTGCGCAGCCAAGGGGGCAAAATGCCCATCAGCGGATTGAATGATATCAACAGGCGTGAGGAATTTTTCCGTCTCCTGGATGATGCTCCGATAGGAGAAGCAGTTGCTGCTGATTCACCTTTGTACGATTACAGTGCTGATGAGCAGGTCCATTATCGCATTGTTGTGCTGGACCGCGCAGAAAATCACGAGATCCTGACTTATGCCGAGGCTTCTTCCGACGATACCCTAGACACTGTCCTCGACCGCATCCTCGAAAAATATTATCTGGCAAACCGGGGTAAGGATGCTTCCCTTTACCAGGACGATAAAAAAGAGTGGAAGCCATTCAAAGATGTGCGCGATATTGTCGCCGAACAGTTCTTCCAAAAAATCATCACTGCAATAGCAGACACTCAAAAAGAAAAAAGCGATTCCAAAGATGCAAAAGAAATGGGCAAAGACCAGGCAGCCTCCTTGAGGCTCTATGCATATGTTAATAGCATCAAAGGGGAGTTGGAAAAGGGATCTTCCAAAGCAGACCAGCATATCAAAGATGCCTCCCAAAAAGAAAAAGATGGTGAGGCCGAAGCCCAACTGGCTCCTCAAACGAATCTTGCAGATCAATGGAAGATTGAAAAATCATCAGTCACTGTCAGCCGCCAAAAACCGCTCGATAATTCCTTCGATGTGGCTGAAGCAGTTTCTTTGAAACAGAATGCGTGGTCCCCCCTTAAAACGCCTGCTAACGGCAATCTGACTTTCTATCAAATGAGGGAAAAAGGAATAGCTTCGTCCGAAGGCGTTGACATCAACAGCGCCATGGCAGAACAGGTCCGCCAGGTCCAGGTTTTGTTGGGCTCTGAAGCGCAACGAACGCTCATGCGGCATGTTCTAAACGATTTGAAGAGCAAGGATGCCATCTCCTTGGCATATCTCGATAAACCTGTAGAGGAAAGGACCGAATTGGATCTTGAGCCAGGCGACCTTGGAGAATGACGTCAAAAACTCCGTTATACGATCGACACACTGCCCTGGAAGCCAAGCTGGCTCCTTTTGCCGGATGGGAGATGCCTATCCAATATAAAGGGATTTTAACTGAGCATAGGGCAGTAAGAGAACATGTGGGCTTATTCGACGTTTCCCACATGGGGCAGATCATGGTAGATGGTCCAGATGCAGAGCAGCTGCTCGACTATGTATCAACTAATCGCATCAGCGGAAAAGTCCCTGGATCAGCAACCTATACCGTTTGGTGCGATGAAGATGGGGGGAGTGTCGACGACGTCATCGTTTATAAAATTGCTGATTCCCGCTATTTTGTCGTCGTCAATGCTGGCAACAGAGACAAAGACTACGCCCACCTGACGGCCCAGGCGAGGCTCCATCATTTTAATGTTGACATCCGCCCCCTCTTTTCGAATAGGGGAATCCTCTCCCTTCAGGGGCCTTCCTCATTCCCCTTATTGAATGCACTGATTCCCGAAACAACATCCCTGAAACCAATGCATATCATCTCTCTGGATGGCGGCGCACTTTTGGTCTCACGCACAGGCTATACTGGAGCGGGGGGATTCGAGATATACGGGTCTGACGAGACAATCATAAAATGGTGGGACCTGCTTTTGGATAAAGGGAAGCCCTATGGTATATTGCCAGTTGGATTAGGTGCCCGCGATACCTTACGCCTCGAAATGGGCTTTGCTCTCTATGGGCATGAGTTAACGGAGAGCATCGCACCGAGTGAAAGTGTATCGGCTTGGACCATTAAATGGGACAAGCAGGATTTTCTTGGCAAGAAAGCGTTGGAATATCTTGAGAAAAGCTCAAAAAAACGGTATGCAAATGGAGTCAAGATTCTCGATAAAGCAATCATGCGGCAAGGATGCCCGATTATGAAAGAGGGTGTGTCAATCGGGGAGGCAACGTCTGGAGGGTTTTCTCCAACACTTGAATGCAGCATAGGTCTAGTCCTATCGCGTACCCCGCTGCAAAACGGCGATCTGATAGATGTTCAGATTCGCTCCAATATATGCCAAGCGCGAGTAGAAGAACTCCCGTTTGTGAGGAAAATAGCATGAAATTTACAGATTCGCATGAATAGATAGAGACGGAACGCAATGAAATTGCTCGTATGGGGATCACTCAGTATGCCCAAAAAGAGCTTGGAGATATCGTCTACGTTGAATTGCCTATCGTAAGTGAGTTATAAGCACCGGAAGCAGCATTTGGGCTGAGCCCAAATGTTATTCCCAGTGTGTAAGGTGAGTTATTAAGCACTTTCTAAAAGCATCTCATAGTAACGATGCAGGCAATACATATTCGAAGACCCCAGTCAATCCGGCACCGATATAGAGACTGTTTGAACTTGGAGTCATCTCATAGATGGTTGATTTTCCACCACGGGTAACAGTGACTGTAATAGGTGCTCCTGGTGATGGGGAACGTCCTGATGTAAAAATTCCATTTGGGGTAAAAATTCGTATTCCAAACAACACTGTTTCATTGGGAGACACTTTTGTCGTTAGCGAGCCTGTATAGGTTAGGGGGGGGACAGCGCCCAGAAGTGCGCTAAGTGATACCTGTTTGAGAGAGTTCGAAACTTCGGCGAACCCTATTGCAGTAGCATTTGGATCCGTAATTCCGCCTATAGAAAAAGCAAAGGTCACATTTTGTTTTTTTCTTTTATGTTTTCCTCCATGGTGCATACATCCATTTGTAGTCGTATCTGCTGCATTAAAAACGATTTCTTCATTGGCAGAAACGTTCATGGGCAACGCAATAGCAGTAATTGCCAAACAGAGCGATGTGAATGCATTCATGGCTAAATGATCTAATTTCATGGTAACCTCCATAGAAGTATAGGGTTTATTGACATAGCCTGCTTACCTGTAATATGGAAAATGTGCAAAAAATGTAAACATTTTTTTTAAATGAAGATGTTTAAACACTTTCATATATTGCATTTTGAGCAAAAGTGATCCGATACCTCTAAGCTCGACTTTGTACATTTTTTGGACCTATATTCGAGAGAGAAGCGAACTACAGCGTAATAAATTTCGAAGGAAGAAGGGGTATTTCTACCCCCTTCCGAGAAATTTATTTAGCTGTAGTTCGCTTCTCTCCGAAGATAGGTCCAAAAAAATGTACAAAGTCGAGCTAAGATTTTAATTTTTTCACTGTTTAAAATAGGTCCAATAGGCACACATCCCTATGATAAGGCTTAAATACATCATGCGGATCGTGTTGACCACCGGATTTTGTGAGAATATAAAAAGCATAACCCATGGCGAGAAAAGGGTGATGAGCAGGCTCGCCGGTGGAGGGGATACTCTTTTCGCCACAGGAATGCAAACAAAAATGCCTGCCATGAAAGAGACTGATAACAAAAAAAACAACGTCATATCATCTAACTCGTGTTTACGAATCCTTGCCACGGGTCAAATAAAAGTATTTGATCACCATACGCGCAAGATAAATGCTTAAAGATAAAAAAGCAAACAGGCTCAACCCCCCATATACCAATTCTACAGGATGTTGACTGGCAAAAAGTAATAAATCTTTCGCCAGGGGGCGAATCAAAATCGGACTGAGAATTGCGAATAAAAAATACAGTCCAAAGAACAGGATTCCCAGAAAAACGGTCATCCATATTTTGCGGTTGAATTCCTTAAAAAGGTGTTTTAACGACCAGGCGCTGCTGAAACGCCGATAAGCATACACTATCAATAAACAGCATGCAATCAACCCTGATATGTAAATGAAGTAAATATGGATCATAGACCAATTCTATCATTGTCATCATTAAAAAACTTCTGTAACATCATACAAAAATTTACGTGGAATTCACTATGCCCCTTATCCTGCTCCTTTGTCTATTCTTTGCTCCTTTTTGTTGTTGCGATGCTTCAAAGCATCCTCACCGCTTTAAATACGATCTCTGTGCCGTTGCCATGTTCCAGAATGAAGCCCCATTTCTAAAAGAATGGATCGAATATCACAAGCTGATCGGTATCCAACATTTTTATCTCTATAACAACAACAGCACAGATAATTTTTGCGATGTGCTCGAACCTTATATTCAATCCAAAATTGTAGAATTGAAAGATTGGCCTAG
>Ga0207131_1053_pt1 | contig 20864 bp, 16 predicted proteins | sample Alteio_BWMinHeat_13_FD_153557 | JGI IMG/M metagenome (GOLD analysis project Ga0207131, IMG submission 153557) | Enriched cells from forest soil in Barre Woods Harvard Forest LTER site, Petersham, Massachusetts, United States -... | ecosystem: Environmental > Terrestrial > Soil > Temperate forest >...
TCACTGTTGTACCTTAAGTTAAGAGCGAGGGGAATAGCAAAAATAGTTAGGATCATCCGTCTTTCCGCAGCGGTATAACCGTCTTTCCGCAGCGGCATAACTAAATAAAGAGAATTATCTATAGCTGTGAGTTCACAGAATGACTAACTTTTGGGGCTATATGCCGACAATTGCTTTCCAAAAGGAGTTGGCTCACGCCAACTCGATTTAAATGGCTATTCCTAAACTGGCCAAAAGCTAAACCCTTGTTGTTCAAATAACTGAAAATATTTTTATCGCATTATTGGGTAGAGTAAGTATTTTAAGTTTCAACGCTATCAATTAGAATCAAACTTATCTTTGTCCTTAGTAATTACTGGTTATTAGTTATGGAACTTGAAGTAAACCCAATGTTATATGCTCTAGCCGATCTTGAACAGCGCGTTATGCTGTTGAGGGGGTATCTTTGACTATGCAACTAAGAGTGAACGTTTAACTGAAGTTAAGCTGGAATTAGAAGCGCCAGAGATCTGGAATACTCCAGCGAAGGCGCAAGATCTAGGCCGGGAGCGAGCAAAATTAGAAGATATAGTGCAAAATATGGATGCACTATGGCAAGGTATTGCTGATACTAAAGAATTGTTAACGTTAGCTGCTGCAGAACAAGATGCTGCTACGTGTGCGGATGTTGCTACTGAAATAAAACATTTAACTACAATAGTGGAACAATTAGAATTTAACCGCATGTTTGCGCGTGATACCGATGTGTGCAATGCGTTCTTGGATATTCAATCTGGATCTGGTGGTACTGAAGCGCAAGATTGGGCTGAAATGTTGCTACGCATGTATCTGCGTTGGGCTGAGCGGCATGAGTTTAAGGTAGAGGTGGCAGAAGTTACTGCTGGTGATGTTGCGGGTATAAAGGGTGCCACTATTCATGTGGCTGGTAAATATGCGCATGGTTGGCTGCGGACTGAAACTGGGGTACATCGCTTAGTGCGCAAATCACCATTTGATTCGGGCAATCGACGACATACTTCATTCGCTTCGGTATTTGTATATCCAGAAATAGATGATGAAATTGAAGTTAGTATTAACCCGCAGGATTTAAGAATTGATACCTATCGTGCTGGTGGTGCTGGTGGTCAGCATGTTAATCGTACCGATTCTGCCGTGCGGATAACGCATATTCCAACTGGCACAGTAGTGCAGTGTCAAAGCGATCGATCGCAGCATCAAAACAAAGCTAATGCCATGAAACAATTGAAAGCTAAATTATATGATTTGGAAATTAATAAGCGCAATGAGCATAAGCAAGAGTTGGAAGAGAGTAAATCAGATATAGGTTGGGGTAACCAAATTAGATCGTATGTGTTAGATCAATCTAGAATTAAGGATTTGCGCACGAAGGTAGAAAATACTAATGTGCAAGCAGTATTAAATGGTGATTTAGATTTATTTATTGAAACGAGTTTAAAAAGTGGTTTGTGAATTTATTAAGGTTGGGTAGTAAAGATGAAAACTGAATCGTCAGAAGTAGTAGCAACAGAAGTGGCAGCAACGGAATTAGATGTTAATGAACAGGTTGCACAACGTAAAGCAAAATTAGCTAAATGGCGCAGTGAAGGGCAGGCATACCCAAATGATTTTAAGCGGGATCATTATGCACAAGATCTGCTGCAGGAGTACTCAGATAAAGATGCGGAAATCCTGGCTTTAGAAAAGCATGCGGTTAGTATTGCCGGTAGAATTATGATGCGGCGTTTAATGGGCAAGGCTAGCTTTATTCATATTCAGGATATGACTGGTAAAGTACAGCTATATTTACGACAGGATGATTTACCAGCAGGTGTGTATGCAGCATTTAAAGCCTGGGATATCGGTGATATTGTTGGTGCTGAAGGAGAAGTCTTTAAAACTAAAACTGGTGAGCTGTCAGTTAAGGTAAGCAATATTCGGTTATTAACTAAAGCACTCAAGCCATTGCCAGATAAATGGCATGGTTTAACCGATCAAGAAATTCGCTATCGGCAGCGATATTTAGATTTGATCGTCAATGAGCAAGCGAAAGCCGTGTTTGTGACGCGGGTGAAAATTATTCAATTAATTCGTGAGTTTCTTAATGCGCGTAGATTTATGGAAGTAGAAACTCCGATGATGCACCCGATCCCTGGTGGTGCTGCAGCACGGCCATTTGTAACGCATCATAATACCTTGGGTATGGATTTATATCTGCGGGTTGCACCGGAGCTGTATTTAAAGCGTTTAGTAGTTGGTGGCTTTGAACGGGTGTATGAAATTAATCGTAATTTTAGAAATGAAGGTGTATCTAGCCGGCACAATCCAGAATTTACCATGATTGAATTTTATCAGGCGTATGCTAACTATAATGATCTTATGGTGTTAACCGAAGAATTGCTGCCGTATATAGCTAGGACTATTAACCAGGCTGCCGGCAATGATTCTGCGGTAATTACGGTTGGTGAACAGCAGTATGATCTAGCCAAGCCATTTGCTAAGTTAACCATGGTAGAATCTATTGTAAAATATAATCCAGATGTGAATTTAGCTACTTGCCAAGATCTGGCCAAAATTAGAGCATATATGGCACAAAAAAAATTGGCAGTAGATCCAAGTTGGAGCCTAAGTAAGTGTCAATTTGAGTTATTTTCTACTACAGTAGAGCCATATTTAATGGAGCCAACATTTATTACTGCATATCCAACCGAGGTTTCACCTTTAGCTAGATGTAATAATTTAAATCCAACGATAACAGATCGGTTTGAATTATTTATCGCTGGCAGCGAAATTGCCAATGGCTTTTCGGAATTGAATGATCCGGAGGATCAAGAACAAAGATTTAAAGCGCAAGTAACTGCGCGTGAAGCCGGGGATCTAGAGGCTATGTATTATGACGCGGATTATATAACCGCGCTGGAGTATGGCATGCCACCAACCGCAGGCGAAGGTATTGGTATCGATCGCTTGGTTATGTTGTTTACCAATAGCCCCTCGATTCGCGATGTGCTGCTGTTTCCTTATATGCGGATCAAGCATGAATAGCAAAATTAGACTTACGCAATTTGAAATAGATGCTATAACAACAGCATTCACAAAATATTTTTTATCTGATGATCACCTTTGGGTGTTTGGCTCTAGGGTAGATATGCAAAAGCGTGGTGGCGATATAGATTTGTATGTAGAGACTAATATGAATGCGTCTGATGTGTATGATAAGAAATTAAATTTTATTTTGGATATTTGTGATAGTATTGGCGAGCAAAAAATAGATGTAGTTATTAATACTGTAAAAGATAGTGATAAATTAGCTATTTATGACCAAGCAAGAAAAAAAGGGGTACAGGTAAAATGAGTACATCTAAAATAAATACAGCAGAAATTTTATCTATGCAGCAAATAGCTAATATTCATACGGTAGGATAAATTAGCACGGTTTCTATGCTGCTAGGAACCGTACAATTCAACCACGCGGTTAAACACCACGTTGCCATCACTGTTCGCCGTGCTATTTAACCTATCGCTAACAAAATAACCTAAGCGTTCAAATTGAAAGTGGGTTTCTGGAGCGATAGGAAAAATATTTGGCTCTAAATAGCACTGTTCTAAAATAGTGAGTGAATCTGGGTTAATCATGGCTACTAGATCTTCCCAAGTTTCAGCACTGGCTGGGTTAGGATCTTGGAATAGTCGTGAATACAAGTTCACTTTACATGCCTTAGCATGTGTAGCAGATACCCAGTGAATAACCCCCTTTACTTTACGGTCAACTGGAGTTTTTCCTAGAGTGTCTGGATCGTAGCTACACTTTACTTCGATAACTTGGCCAGAAGTAGGATCTTTAATAATTTCTTCACACTTAATTACATAACCGTACCGTAGGCGAACCTCTTTGTTCGGCGCTAAACGTTGATAATCGCTCGGCGGATTTTCCATAAAGTCGTTTTGTTCAATATATATAGTTCGCGTGAATGGCATAATTCTGCTGCCCAGTTCTGGACGTTGTGGATGATTTGGTGCCGTTAGGTTTTCTACCAGCTCTGCAGAGAAGTTGGTTATAGTAACTTTTAACGGCTTTAAAACGCACATAGCACGTAGAGCGTTGGTATTTAAATCTTTACGCACACATTCTTCTAAAACATCCAAGCTAATGGTGGAATCACTTTTGGAGATCCCTAATGATTGGCAAAAATTGCGAATTGCCTGTGGAGTAAAACCACGGTGGCGTAAACCTGCTAAAGTTGACATGCGTGGATCATCCCAACCAGCCACAATATTGCTTTCTACTAATTTTTTTAAATTGCGTTTACTGGTTATGGTATGCGACAAATTTAAGCGTGAAAATTCTATCTGTTGTGGTCTAGGTTTAGGTGTTAACTGCTCTAAAAACCAGTCGTATAACGGACGATGATCTTGAAACTCTAGAGTACAGAGAGAATGGGTGATATTTTCAATTGCATCAGATAAGCAATGCGCATAGTCATATGTGGGATAAACATTCCATTTAGTACCAACATGTTGATGCGGCATATTTAAAATGCGATACATAATGGGATCACGCATGTTTAAATTGCCGGCAGCCATGTCGATTTTGGCGCGCAGTACATGAGTACCATTGGCAAATTCACCATTTTGCATCCGGTGAAATAAATCTAAATTTTCGGCGATCGAGCGCTCGCGGTAGGGGCTGTTTTGCCCTGGCTCAGTTAAAGTCCCACGATATTGCCGGGTTTCTTCCATGGATAAAGAACAAACAAAGGCTTTACCTTGGTTGATTAAGTCAATAGCATACGCAAATAATTGGTCGAAATAATCAGCAGCATGGTGTAAGTAGTCCCATTTAAAGCCTAACCAGGTAACATCAGTTTTTATAGCTTCGGTATATTCAAGTTTTTCTGTGCTGGGGTTGGTATCATCAAAGCGCAAGTGGCAGTTGCCATTATATTGCTCGGCCATACCAAAATTGAGGCAAATAGATTTTGCATGGCCAATATGTAAATAGCCATTTGGCTCAGGTGGAAAGCGGGTGATAACTTTACCCGCGTAGGTATTATTTTTTAGATCAGCTTCAATGCGTTGTTCAATAAAGTGCTTAATTGCAGGAGATGAATCGCTCATAGATAAACCTCAAATTGTTTCTAGTTGATAGCCATCTGGCGTGTAGGCTAAAATTTGTGCTTGTTTTTCCCAGCAGCCAAGGACGACCCGGGTAGCTGCGGCATGATTTAAGTCAAAACGATGGATCCCTGGTCGATGGGTATGTCCGTGAATTAAACCATAAACTTTATGCTGTGTTAACATGTTATCTACCAGAGCTTGGCTGACATCTAAAATTTTAGTGTTGCTGTCAACCAGGTGTTGGTAGTGTTTTTGGCTATTATCACGCATTTTTTTGGCGATGCCAAGTCGAAACTTTAGTGGCAGTTTGCGGAATATAGCTTGTATTAGCGGATGGCGCACTATATAACGAAAGCGTTTATAGTTTGGGTCATCAATCAAGGTGTCGCCATGGCACAATAGCCATTTAGTGCCATATAAATCGACTACGCATGGATCGGATAACATTATGCAGTTGGTTTTTTTAATAAAATCTTTACCGATTAAAAAATCGCGATTGCCATGCATGAAATATACTGGCACGTTGGCGGTAGCCAAACTTTGTAAGGCAGCGCTTACTTTTTGTAAAAATATAGAATCCGCATCATCCCCAACCCACAATTCAAAAAAATCGCCAAGTATGTATACAGCATCAGCTTGCCTAGCTTGGGTTGCTAAAAAATTAAAAAATAAATTAGCAGTGTCGCGGCAAGACTCTTGTAAATGTAGGTCGGAGATAAAGTAAGTGATCATTAAGTCGCAGCCGTATTTTCTTTGTTTGTTTCTGCGGTTGATTCACTTTTAGTCGGTACAATTTCCACGTGCTCTAAAATTACTGGTTCTACTGGTACATCTTGGTGCCCGGCTTTACTAGTGGTTTTAACGTGGCCGATTTTTTTTACTACGTCCATGCCGTCAATCACTTTACCAAATACACAATACCCCCAGCCTTGATCATTTTTGGCTTTAAAGTTCAGGAAATCATTGTCAGCTAAGTTAATGAAAAACTGCGAGCTAGCCGAATGCGGATCGCTAGTTCTGGCCATGGCAATAGTGCCTGTTTTATTAGTTAAGCCATTGTCAGCTTCATTTTCGATGGTCGGGTGAGTTTTCTTGCTGCTCATATCAGCCGTCATACCGCCACCTTGAATCATAAAGCCATCAATTACTCGGTGAAATATGGTGTTATTGTAAAAACCGGCATTAACATAGGTAATAAAATTTTCAGTGGTAGCCGGGGCGTGTTCTTTATCCAGTAACAGCGTAATCGCGCCCATGTTGGTGTGTAAAATAACTGTTATTGCTAGCATTGCTGCGGTCATATGTTCCTCCATAATAGTGAATGGTATTATACCCATATATACAAATTTTGATGTATAGCTTAACCTAAGCCATGTTTAAGATCTACTTATTTCTGGGGGGTACGCCAAGATGTTACAAATTTATAACACGTTAACTAGAGCTAAAGCTCCATTTAAACCTATTACCCCAGGCAAAGTAAAAATTTATGTTTGTGGCATCACTGTGTACGACTATTGTCATCTGGGGCACGCGCGTACGTACATCGCTTTTGATACTATTATTCGATACTTAAAATTTCGTGGTTATGAAGTGTACTATGTGCGTAACATTACTGATATTGACGATAAAATAATTGAGCGAGCACAAGCGAATAATGAAACGGTGCCAGAGTTAACGGAGCGGTTTATTGCTGCAATGCATCAGGATTTCGCCGCATTGAATTTATTGCCAGCCGATATTGAACCACGCGCAACAGAATATATTCCGCAGATGATCCGCTTAATGCAAGATTTAGAAGCCAAAGGATATGCCTATCAGGCAGAGAATAGCGACGTATATTTTGATGTGCGTAAATTTACTGCGTACGGGCAATTGAGCCATAGAAAATTAGATGATCTGCAAGCTGGTATGCGGGTTGAAGTTAATACTGCCAAAAATTGTCCATTAGATTTTGTGTTATGGAAAACAGCTAAACTTGGGGAACCGGCGTGGTCATCTCCATGGGGCGATGGACGACCAGGATGGCATTCCGAATGCACAGTTATGGCCATGCAGCATCTAGGCGAGACCTTTGATTTGCATGGTGGTGGGATTGATTTAAGTTTTCCGCATCATGAAAATGAATGTGCACAAGCTGAAGCCATTAGTGGTAAAAAATTTGTTAATACCTGGATGCACGCCGGATTTTTGCAAATTAATCAAGAAAAAATGTCGAAATCTTTGGGCAATTTTGCGACAGTGCATTCGGTGTTGCACGAAGTGCATCCGGAAGAATTACGCTTTTTTATGTTGACAGGGCATTATCGGAGTTCATTAGAATATTCGCCACAACAAGTAGCATTAAGTCGCAGTGGCTTGGAACGGTTTTATATAGCTTTGCGTGATTTGCCCCTAGTGGATGTCAAATTTATTGATGTGCCAGAGCACGCAGTATTTATGGAACGTTTTGTTGCGGCAATGGATGATGATTTTAATACGCCAGAGGCGTTGGCAGTATTGTTTGATTTGGCCAAAGAGATTAATAAGTGCCGCGCGGATACGAGTGCGGCAGCGCAAGAGGCGGCAGTTAGTTTTGGGCGGTTATTAAAACACTTGGGTGGGATTTTAGGTTTATTGCAATGTGATCCAGCCGAATTTTTGCATGATTTAACCGGCATGGATAGTAATATTGATGTTGCTGAAATCGAACGCTTAATTCAACGTAGAACTAGCGCACGTGCCAGTGGTAACTGGGCCGAGGCGGATCAAGTACGGGCACAGTTAACCACGCTGGGGATAAGTTTAGAGGATACGGCGGCAGGGACTATTTGGCGCCGAGGGGGAGCAATTTAATTTAGCGTTGAGAATTATGGTGGCATATAAATTGGAACCACCAGTTGATAACTATCGGTTCCAGTTGTGGTATTGGGGTTATTCCAGCTGATATTGATTATATAAGAACTAATATTATTACTATTGGAGTTTGGCGTATTGCTGCAGGCGGTAGAATTGCTATTCGCCGCGCAGATTGTTCCTTTACCACCTGGTAAAAGGACTTGAATTTCATTAGTCCACTGCGCTAAATCCGCTGCAGCTAATTGTGCGCTACTACAACCGGGGATAGTTGAACCAGAGGATGAATAAGAAGAATTTACACTAAAGCAGTTGGTTGAATATATACCACCTTGTGCATTTAGCGAGCTGGTATTAGTCGTGGTATAAATATAAGTACTATTTACACCTTTAGCGGCTTCGGTTTGATTGTAACTGATCCTAGTGGCTATGTCAGTGGCTAACATTGCCGCGGTACCAAAGGTATCGCTTTTTTGTAGAGTAAGCATAGATTTTTGCTGTAGACTAGCAAAGCCCAATAAGCCAATTGAAATAATTACCACAGCGATTAATACTTCAATCAAACTAAAGCCAAATTTATAATGTCGCATATAATATATGTGCATCGCGCAGCGGGACATAATGTCTAGCCTCATAGATTAGGGTGGTTGCATTTATGCGTTGCAATGGCTCTGGCCAGCATAGTAGTGCCATAGTGTTGTTGGGTTGTTCAATTTTCAACGTGAAGTGTTCAATGGGGCTGGACCAACCATGGTCGTAAGTTAAATTGAAATTAAGCTCACGAGAAATAATTTGCTGTTGGTTATGTTTTGGCTGGCTAAAATTATGCATTAAGGTCGCATAATCAGTTTTATTGGGGCAATATTGATTTAGATATTCGGTATATTTCGCGCTGCTAGCTGCGAATTCTGCCATAGCGGCACTTGGTTCTTGTGCTGTATGCGCTTGGGTATGCGCCTTGGTATGGTTATTTTTAGCGCAGTTAGCTTTGTTTTTCCAGGGGAATATATTTTTCCATTGTTGTTCAGTTTCTGGTTTTTTATGCGCGGTGTGATGATGTGTGGTGATATTCGGTTTATAGGTTTGTTGAATTTGTACCTCTTCAGCTGGTGGAAATTTTTGTTGCCAGTAGTAATAAGTTTTAGTTAACCATTTGGCGGTGTTGGTATTTTGGTCAATTAAACCGCGTTGCGTTAAAGCTCGTTTTGCTACGGCAAAGGAATTATATTCACCATTGATCTGCGCCATAGCTGCAGTAGGATTAGCTGATATTCCTAAGGAACTTAAAAAAGTGGTTAAATCTTCCCCAGTAAAAGAAATTGGTTTCACCATGGTTTTATAATCGATATTTCTGCCATTTGCGACAAGAGTATAGCGCTGCAATTGTTCTTCATCCGGATTATATTGTTGATCATAACCCGCATTCGGTACGGTAAAGACCATGGTCTCGATTAAATCTAGGGCTGAATTGTTGATAAATATATAATTAACATTAACTTGCTCGAGGCTAATGTGGACATCTTGGCGTTGAATTGCCAAAGCTGGATATTTTAAAAATTGTATGCCACCAGCAATATTGGGCAGTAATTGGGCAGCTTGAGCTGGTAAGGTAAATAGCATATATAGGATGCCAGCAATAGCTAGTTTAGATTTATTCATGCGTTACCTTGTTGGTTTAATGTTCTATTTAATATTAATAATTATAGGAATTTGTAGCTTGTTGGCAAACCTAGGATTGACAAATCAATATTTATGGAGTCAGTTGCATATGCATCCAAATAATATTCATGACCTATAAATCTACTTTAATCTATTTACAGGCCACTTCTGCTCTATAATGATACCAAAATTATGGTTATTTATACTCGCTAGGGCTGGTAACCGTCTTTCCGCGCGGTAATTTTATTCCGGCGGCAGGAATCCAATCAGCGTCCCGAAGCCTTGATTTGTAAGGTTTTTATATTTACGCATGAAATTGTTGCCCCCAAAGTTGCCCCTATTTGTTTTGGATGTTATTGGACAACTGGTTACAAAAATCTAACCGATAACAATCTGTGAAATATATTGCATTTGATTATTGAGCCATGTAGGCATTTACGGTATAGTGCATCACATATGCAGTGCTTTAATGGTAGCAAAACATGAGTAAAAATAAGTCTTCCACCTTAACTTTGCGAATTGATCCGAAGTTTAAAGATAGTTTGCGGGTTGCAGCTAAGAATGAGCATCGCTCTATTGCTAATATGGTAGAAGTATTGATTCGTGACTATTGCGAGCGTAACGGAATTACTATTAGTGAGATAGGTAGTCAAACAAATTCGACAATACGTGACAATGAGCTTAATTATGGCAGTTAAAAAAGATTTAGATAGTGAACAACAATTCTTTGTAGATATCCGTGATCTACTACATGCAGGGCGCGAGACAGCTTATCGCTCCGTAAATACAGTAATGGTTAAAACCTATTGGCAGATAGGCAAACGTATTGTGGAACAAGAACAGGATGGTAAAGCACGAGCTGAGTATGGCGAACAACTAATTGTTGCATTATCACGTTATTTAACGGATTGTTTTGGAAAGGGATTTTCCATAGCAAATCTGAAGAATATTAGACAATTTTATCAAGTTTTCCCGGATCTTAATGAATTGGCTACACAGTGTGTAGCTAATCTTGGGTGGTCTCAGTTACGCCTGATCATGCGCTTAGATAACGAAAAAGAGCGCCAATATTATTTGCAAGAAGCTAGCTCAGAAAATTGGAGTGCTCGGCTTTTGGAGCGAAATATTAGGAGCGGTTATTACCGACGTTTGCTTTCTTCTCAAACCGTGTCAGTAACTCAGCAGCCAATTGAGGCTTCAGCATTTATAAAAGATCCATACGTGTTGGAATTTTTAGATGTACCAGAAGATTTAACTGGTAAAGAATCGATCTTGGAGTCGAACATTATCACTCATTTGCAAAAATTCCTCTTGGAGCTTGGCAAAGGCTTTTGCTTTGTTGCGCGACAAATGCGCGTGAGCACAGAAACTTCGCATTTTTATGTCGACCTGGTTTTTTATAACTACCTACTAAAATGCTTTGTAATTGTAGATCTTAAAACCGAAAAATTGGCACATCAAGATATTGGCCAAATGGATATGTATGTTCGTATGTTTGATGAATTGAAACGTGGTGCAGATGATAATCCAACATTAGGTATTATCTTATGTGCTCATAAAGATGAAGAAATGGTTAAATATTCTGTACTTAAAGAAAGCAAGCAACTATTTGCGTCAAAGTATAAAACTGTTTTACCAACGGAAAAAGAGTTGACAGATTTTATAGAACAAGAAAATCTTAAACTGGAATTCGAGGCAGAACAGATGTCTACTCTTTACGCTGGGAAGATCTGGAAACAAACCGTAAAGGCTATTACCCAGCCTTAGATTTCGAATGGTGTCGTATAAATTGTAACCACCCAAGTAATAAATGTAATTCGTGCCCTAACAAAAAGTATAAATCACTAACTAATAAAATTATTTATGACCATCTAATAGGTAAAAGTTTTATTGGCGTATATCCTTTGCTACAAAATGATTATTGTTATTTTGTTGCAATAGATTTTGATAAATCAAATTGGCAGCGCGATGTGTTTAACTTTGCGGCTGTTTGTGACGAATATAGCATTCCTCATTTAGTATTATCTGCTGAGACTGGCTTCGGAAAAACCATACTTGCTGCATATGTGATTGCATCTCGACAAACCAATACGCTTATTTTAGTGCATCGAGAGCAACTATTAGAGCAGTGGAAAGAAAGATTAATGGGGTTTTTAGATCTTGGCAAAGATCAAATTGGGAGTGTTAAGGGCGGTAAATTTAAACTCACCAATTATATTGATATAGCCATGATGCAGAGTTTAGTTAAACAAGGCGATGTATCTGAACATGTGTCTCAATATGGACAAGTTATAGTTGACGAATGTCATCATATATCAGCATTTAGTTTTGAATCAGTTCTTAAATGTGTTAAAGCAAAATATGTTCTTGGTTTAACTGCAACGCCTTTTCGCAAGGACGGCCATCACCCAATTATTTTTATGCAATGTGGACCGGTCAGATTCCAGGCTAAAAATTCATCAGAGTTTAATGCTTTAAGTCTGGAGGTATATTGTAAACCAACAAGTTTTATTCCTAATGAGTATAATGGTAATTTTTCTGAACTTTATCAGCAATTGGTAGATCATCCTGATAGAAATGATATCATTCTTAATGATGTCATAAATGCGTTTAAGCAAGGACGTAATCCTTTGTTACTTACTGAACGCACACAGCATTTACAGTGGTTCCAAGAGAAATTAATAGCTGCTGGAATAAGTAACGTGTATGTGTTGAAAGGCGGTATGCGTAAAAAAGATCGTGAAAACGTTATAAATTCGTTGAAGCAAAATGATGGTAATAGAATTTTATTAGCAACAGGTTGTTATATTGGCGAAGGTTTTGATGATTCAAAACCAGATTCACTGTTTTTAGCGTTGCCTATTTCTTGGCATGGTACATTACAACAGTATGTCGGAAGATTGCATCGCATGAATGCTGAAAAAAAGGCTATCTGCGTATATGATTATGTTGACGTTAACTCTGCAGTTCTGCTAAAAATGTATCAAAAACGTGTAAAGAAATACAAGCTCATGGGATACACTATCCATGACTAATAGTTAGCTTTAAAATTGGAGGCGGCATTGACATCGCGAATTCATTTCTCTATCATTTTGGATAGGAATCGAATGCCACGGTTGTGAGTGACCGAAAAGACGATACTCTTGCAGAGAACCTGCTACTAGGTGGCCTTTATTAAAACCGCTGGCATGGTTGTGTTTAAACTCTCACGACAATCAATATTAAGCCCAGCCATTTTTAATGGAGGTTGCAATGCAACAAATCACAAAACTTTGCGCAGATAATCTACGTGCTCTTTCTGACAATCATGGCGTTAAGCTAAAAGCCTCACATGCTCATGAATTAGTGGCGTCGTACTTTGGCTATAAATCGAGAGCCGCCTTACTGGCGGACACACAATACCCGCTGAGTAATCTGCATCAGTCCAGCATTATTACGCTTGGTCCACTAGCGCCCCTAGACATGCGCCGTACAAGCCTTCAGGATTTGCCACCTGAGCTGCCAGATACCAATACACTGAGAGAATGGTTCTATTTGGGACTGCTCGGCGAAAAATGGTTCGCGAGCAAATTTTGGCCTAATTACGAGAAGCTGGCGACATTTCTGGCCGATGAGTATTTGCGCGAGAACCGAATGGAAAAAGTCTATCGCTCTCCAGTGGGAGAAGGTTTAAAGGTGGAACGTGGTGAAGACAGTATGCGCTTAATTGTACTACGGTTTTATCAAATACCTACTGAAAAGATTATGCTTGATGGATCCATATATGTACATGAGGCAAATATCACTACAACCATCCAGCTCCAACGCATGGCGGGTTATATCGGGTATGCCAAGCCGGAAATTTCCGTTCAAATAGAACGGCTTAAATAAATTAAATCATCATCGTCTGTAGTATCATATGGGTTAAACCGGCGTTATGAAAGTAACAAAAATAAAACCGTCTTTCCGCAGCGGTATAACTAAATAAAGATAATTACCCACAGTGAAAAGTTTACAGAATGACTAACTTCCATAAGCTGTATACCGCGTCATTGCTTTTCCAAAAGGAGTTGGCTCACGCCAACTCCTTTTGGAAAAGCAATTGGAGTATAGAGGTTGTTGTGAATGTATCTATAGTTAATTAGCCAAATGAGCGATAATTGGTATTTTCTATGCGACTAGCTGCGGAATGGAGGATCTAGAGCAAAAGGTGGATCAATTTAATTTAGAGTTTAGGTTTGGGCTTTCAGGGGGTTGGGGATCTACGTGGAGTGGAGATGGTCGTGTTTGCGAAGCATGTCCAGCTATTTGTCCTATCGGCATTAATCTTGTCGTATTCCTAGCAACATCGCTCATGTTGTTGCGTTCTGTTTGGATTGAGATCTGGCTTGCAAGTAAGTTACGCAGACTACTAGCCTTACTGTGATCTTGAGCATCCAAGTTATCCAAGATAATGTCCAATTTATCCTTCACAGCATTCCAAATTGCGGTGCGCTGGTTTGGGGTTAATTCTGTAATTTTAAGCAACTTCAGCAACTGATGCCCGTCTTGAATTAGCGTGCCCAAATTATTCTTAACAGCATCCCAAATTGCGGTGCGTTGCTCTGAGGTTAATGTTGTACTTTTAAACAACAATACAAACTGATAATCTTCTTGAATTAAAGTGCCCAAGTTATCTTTAACAGCCTTCCAAATTACGGCGTGTTGTTCTGGGGTTGATTTATAATATTCAAGCAAATTACAAAGCTGATGCCCGTCTTGAATTAGCGTGCCCAAATTATTCTTAACAGCCTTCCAAATTACGGCGTGTTGTTCTGGGGTTAATTTCGAAAATTTAAGCAAATTATAAAGCTGATGCCCGTCTTGAATTAGCCTGCCCAAATTATTCTTAACAGCATTCCAAATTTCGTCGCGTTGGTCTGAGGTTAATTTCGAATGTTGAAGCAACCTTAAAAACTGATCTCCGTCTTGAATTAGCCTGCCCAAATTATCCTTAACAGCATTCAAAATTTCGTCGAGTTGGTCTAGGGTTAATGTTTGAACATAAAGCAACCTTAAAAACTGATCTCCGTCTTGAATTAGCCTGCCCAAATTATTCTTAACAGCCTTCCAAATTACGGCGTGTTGTTCTGGGGTTAATTTCGAAAATTTAAGCAAATTATAAAGCTGATGCCCGTCTTGAATTAGCGTGCCCAAATTATTCTTAACAGCATCCCAAATTACGGCGTGTTGGTCTAGGGTTAATGTTTGAACATAAAGCAACCTTAAAAACTGATCCACGTTTTGAATTATCGTGCCCAAGTTATCCGTAATAGCATTAATAATTACGGTGTATTCTTCTGGTTTTTGTCTTAACATGTAAAGAGGCTCGATAAGCAGTTTAAACTTATTTTGATATTTAGAGAGGTCACCCATAACAGCAACCAAAATTATTTTGCGGTGTTCTTTCGTTAATTCTGGAATTTTAAGTACATTATAAAGCTTCTCCTCTTCTTGAATTAGAGTACCCAGGTTGCTCTGAATAGCATATAAAATTTCGGTGCGTTGGTCTGGGGTTAATTTTGTAATTGTAAGCAAACTACGAAGCTGCATCCCGCATTGAATTATAGTGCCCAAGTTATTCTTAACAGCCTTCAAAATTGCGGTGCGTTGGTCTGGGGTTAATGTTTCAAGCAAATGACAAAGCTGCATCCCGTCTTGAATTATAGTGCCCAAGTTATTCTTAACAGCATCCCAAATTGCGGTGTGTTGGTCTGGGGTTAATGTTGGAACTTTAAGCAACCTTGAAAACTGATACCCGTTTTGAATTAGAGTGCCCAAGTTATTCTTAACAGCATCCCAAATTGCGGTGTATTCTTCTCGTTCTTCTCGTTTTCCTATTAAGCTGTAAAAAAGATTGATAAGCAGTTCAAACTTATTTTGATTTTTTCGTTCTTCTCGTTTTTCTCTTAATCTGTAAAGAAGATTGATAAGCAGTTCAAACTTATTTTGATATTTAGAGAGGTCACCCAGAACAGCAGCCAAAATTATTTTGCGGTGTTCTTTCGTTAATTCTGGAATTTCAAGTACATCATAAAGCTGCTTCTCGTCTTGAATTAGAGTACCCAGGTTGCTCTGAATAGCATATAAAATTGCGGTGCGTTGGTCTGGGGTTAATGTTGGAGCTTGAAGCAACCTTGAAAACTGATCCACATTTTGAATTAGCGTGCCCAAGTTACCCTTAGCAGTATTAAAAATTACGGTGCATTCTGCTGTGGTTACTAAATGGTTGCAAATAATATCACTAAGATTAAGCTTCAACCTATTTTGATTTTGAGAGACCAAGTTACCCACAACAGCAGCCAAAATTATGCTGCGTTGATCTGGAGTTAATTTTGGAGTTTTAAGCAATCTATCAAGATGATCGCTGCTTTCAATTAGAGTGCCCAATTTCTTCTGATCAATGAAATTCAAAATTTTTCCGCGTTCTGGTGGTATTAAAACTTGAAGCAAAGTATTCAGCTGCTCAAAATTGTTAATTATAATGTTCAATTTATTTTTAATGGCATTCAAAATTGCGGTGCGTTGTTCGTCTGACCTGCTGAGTCTGACAAGCAAAGCAAACAAAGTATTCAATATGTCGTTGTTATAAATGCCATATGAATCAGTGCGTTTGAGAACTGTTTCGCAATCTGGATTATCCTTTATAAGGACAATAACTTGAAGATTGTATAAAAATTGTTTGTAATAAGAGGCTCGAAAGTCATTATCAACAATTGCTGCCCCACTGTCTGATTTCAATAGCCAGGCAACAACATGGGCGAGTGCTTGTTTAAAATTTGGCCCCCAGACTACGGTTGGATTCTTGCCAATAGTAAGCATTGCATGCAATAAAATACGATTTACTTCATACGGTGTAATATCAACAACACCATCAGCTGTTGTATTCGCTTGCAACAATTGAGCAATACTATCTTCTGTAAGTAACAATGACTTTTTTTCATTTTCTGCTTCTAGTCGTGCAAGTTGTGATTGAAAACTATTTGAATTAGCGGTTAAAATTGCGAAAAAACTAACAACAAATTCAAAATTGGATTCTTTTTTGTGTATTTTTTCCTGTTCTAAAAACTCTTTTTTTGCAAATTCAAATGCAGAATGTCCTGGAGTACTGAGTGTTTCACGATTTTCATTAGAACTATCCTCGCTATTACCATTTGAATCAGAGCTGACTATAGCAAAAAAACGCGCATCTATTGCTTTACGCAAATTATCGATAGCTGCCTTAAATTCACCCTCTTGTTCCCCAACAGGCATTGTTAACCAATTATATTTCTTCAGCGTTTGATAAAAATGTTCAGTTTCTTTATACCTTGTTAATATATTTTTTAATTCATCAAAAGATGACGAGTTAATAATAAATTCACGAACCTTAGCTAATGCTATATTTCTTTTTTTAGCATACCCTTTCTTATTTCCATCTGCCTTTAAAGATAAAGTATCCACCATTAATGGCACAACTGAATTAATAGCTGGAATATTTAAATCATGTATTGCATAGATCCAGGTATCTATGGTTTTAAGTGCTTGTTGATAGTCTTTAGAGGCTACTCCAACACTGCGCGCTGCTAGTTGCAAATATGGTTGTAATTTAGTTTGCATGTCTGTTTTCCAGCTTTGCAGATCTGCTGCGCTATTTGCGGATATTTTTACATCTGTCTGATTTAATATCCAGGTCTTAACTAGATTGAATAATTTTGATTGGTTGTTTTCTTCTGTTTCTATTTCAAGTAATTTTTCAATCAAAAAATTATTCATACTTTCTAATAAAAATGCATTCAAATCTTCAATTAATTGAATAGCCTTGTAGCTACCATCCGCTTTAATTTCAGGATAAACACCATTTAGTAAATATAATAAATCATGTTGTCTGCCACCAGTACATTTTGTTTCACTTGCTAATCTTTCAAGGGTTTTAAAAAGTGACAACAACCGATGTTCTTTGTCTTCTTCTATGTCTTTTTCTGTGTCTTTTGTAATATTTGATTTTAATTTCTGATAACCAACACCATTGTTAGGACCAATAGATAATGCCAGATACACCAACCCAAGTGTTTCACCCAAGCCAGCATCGACAACTGTTTCAGCATTATTGGTAGTCTGTGTTACCGCATTTTGAGTCCAATGGTCTCGATCCAAAGCGCATAAGCGCAAGATTTCTTTAAATACTTTTTTACGTGTTTCCTCCGCATCGAAAGGGGACTTTTTTTGCGATAATACATACTTAATAAACTGTAGAATGGCTGAATTTTCTGCTATGATTTTTTTGCCTTTTAATACTGCATTTTCATCCAATCGTTGCGAATCGCCGTCAATATACCGTAAATACTGACTCATATTTGCAATTATTTGTTTTGTCTCATCAGCACTCAAAGGGGCAACTGCGGAAAAATCTTTTCGCAGCAATAATATTAATTTGGCAGCACAAGCTTGCACTGCTGCATTGTGTGTATCTGCTCCATTTCGTGCTAATACATCTTGTGCTATTCTTGCCATAACAATTTCCCGCTGGGTGTGGTTATATTATCATCCTTAGGCATTTGATTCATTAAAATAGTTCAAAAATAGCAGCAGTTCTCAATTTGGACGGACAAAAGATCACAAGACCTATGGCTAATAGATCACGCAAGCTATGGTCAATCGCTAATACGCATTTTGTAAAAAAAATGTTAGGTTATAGAAGTATTGTTTAATATTGGCATGTTTTAATGATCTATCAGCAACTAGATAGTACCAAAGATTTCTTATAGTTTATACTTGAGGTTATTTATGCCTATAAAACAGCAGTCTATAAACCCATTTATTGGACGTCAACAGGAATTAGCCGGACTATCAGTGACTCACATTTCGGGGTGGTCAGCTGATTGTGGGCTTATTTCGAGATGGATCTGTTTGAACTGCAGGCGGTTTCTGTTTATTAAATAGCAAGGTCTTTTCGCTAGAAGCAAAATTGTAGGGAGCCTGCACAAGATTAGCATCCATATTAGTAAAGCATGTTACTATGTCTGCTCGATCATGTTGTTGTGCATATAGCAATATTTCAGCTAAATCTGAATTTGATAAGTTATGAATAATTTTAATAATTTTTTTATTTTTAAAATCTAATGGACTTATAAAAGATGCTACTAAATCAAAACATTTATCTTTAATAGCATATTTTAGCAGCTCTATTCTTTCTTTTTTGTGTTCCAAGTACATAAATATGCCATTAGATGTGCCCTTAAGGTATGTAGATAACAGCAAAGTATTTTCTATGTAGTCTAAACGATCTCCATGGATTGAAAACGTATCGCGAAAAAAGTTATCCCAATAAGCAAAAAAATTTAAAAATTTAATTGGAAGATTAAGTCCTATATCCCAAAGTTTAAGTACAGATCTACCCATATTCCATAGCAAAGTTGATGACATCTCAGCTGGATTTTTAAACTTTATAGCATCTATTTTTGGTAATTCTGTGTTAAGGATATATTTTACTATATCCCATCTACTGTTACTGGCTGCAAGCAACAGTGCTGTTTTGCCTTCGTTATTTTGGGAGGTTAAATCTAGGGTATTTCTATTACTGATAAGATGAGATATGGTTGAAAATTCAGTACCATTTTGAACCATATAATGTAAAGCAGTATTTCTATCTTTAGTGCAAGAAACATCGACTCCAGCAGCAATACAAGATTTTATGATGTTTGACCAACCATTTTGTGCTGCGTTTTAAAATATGTTTTGTTTTTTAATGCGGGGAATAACATTAAGTCTGTTTTGTATAGTTAATTTAACCGCAGAAGAAAACTCTTGATCCAGAGAAGCACACAAGTTGTTAAGTAATGCCAAGTAATAATTAGAGGATAAATTTAGATCTTCTGTAAATTCGTTTAGTAATACCATAGCTTGATCTTTAGTCTTTGGATCTTGATATATTGTTTCTATATATGAGATATTGCCTTTTTGCGTGTCGTACACAAAAGAAGTAATTAATGCTTTTTTTACAGCCTCTAGATCTGCTGGGACAGTTCGAGCTTCTGGTTGAAACAGTTCTGGATATTGCGCTGCAATCACACTATATATGCCTCTGTATTCCATGGATTCGTTATATTTTGACAATAGATCTTTTATAGATAGTCCTTGTTCATCCTTTAAATCAAGGTAAGCTTGTGCTAGTTCAGGATTAGCTCCCAGCAATGCATTGATGCGAGAAAAGTAATAGAGTATATCTTCAGGCGGAGCTTGGATTGCAAATAATTGATGTACAAAAGTAGTTTTGCCTGGATCTGCGCCATTAGCCACACAATTGCAATGTAGTAGCAGATTATGATCTAATATGGTTTTATTGGCATGATATTTTGTGGCTAGGATTTCAGGAAGTTTTAATTTTTCTATTATTTTTTCCTTTGCCTCACTATTCAGGTTTGCTAGTTTTAGTGTGCGCAACAAAAAATTATTTGTTTCCCTATCTATGATTTCTTTTATTTCATGTTCCATCAATTGTTTTATTTTATCTACTACCGAATCAAAGGTTATATTGTGCAGAATAAATGCCTCTCCACAACGGTAAATCACAATAGTTCTATATGCATCTATTAACTCTTCAATGTATAAATCTTGTGCTTTATTTGGCAATGGACTCTGCAAGTGCAAGATATTTGCTTTTATTTGCTCTAAAGCCTCAGATACACGAGCAGGTATGGTGTTTGGGGGAGATGTTAAAGTAGGCGCATGTTGCTCAGGGTTGTTTTGCTCAGAGTTGTTTTGAACGTTATTATTGTTTAAGGTTTCAAAAAAAACTTCATCAAATAAATTTGTGCAATAATAATTAACATCTGCGTTTAATTCAGAGCTTTGCCTATTTTGCAATAAATATTGAATTTTTTGCAGCGCACAAATCTTTTCTTTATTTTGAGGTTTCTTTGTCTGGTGCATTCTTAGCAAGGCTGTAGCAAGATATAGTGGGGTTCTATTGTTTTCATCAGTGCAATTTAGATCTGTATGGTCAGATTTAGATAATGTTGATACTTTACTATAATCGTTTGCAAATACAGCCATATGCAGATCTGATATAGAACCATAAGTTTCCGAAAGATCCTCTGAAAAATCCTCCTTGTCTGGTTTGTCGTTTGAAGTTAGCATAAGTCACACCCCACAATCCTGCGTTAATTATGGGGTTCGACAAGAGCGGGATATTTAAAGTTCACATGATAAGTGCACGTAATAAGTGCAACAAATTCTTTAAGTTGCTTGGTGCGAGAACA
>Ga0207131_1056_pt1 | contig 20653 bp, 11 predicted proteins | sample Alteio_BWMinHeat_13_FD_153557 | JGI IMG/M metagenome (GOLD analysis project Ga0207131, IMG submission 153557) | Enriched cells from forest soil in Barre Woods Harvard Forest LTER site, Petersham, Massachusetts, United States -... | ecosystem: Environmental > Terrestrial > Soil > Temperate forest >...
CGGTCATATAGGCGAGCGGATTATGGCGCACGACGTAGTTGCCGCTGTCACCGCCCGTATAGCCAACGGCGGGAAGATCCTCTGCGTAGGATTTCCAAGTCTTGCCGGCGGCGATCAGCTCCCGGATGACATTGTCTTCGGAAACGGGAAACGAGTGCGGTGTCAAAGCGTCGATGAGGGTGAGAGTTTGTCCGGTAGTAAGCTCGAAATAGTTTGGGATCGAGGGATGCCCGTTGGCGAAATAGTTCGCAGCCAAGCCGTACTGGGTGGCGAGGCCGTTCAGGTAGGGCATGGACGGACTGCCCACGACGTCGGCGTAATTGGCGTTTTCCTCGACGACGATGAAGACATGGCCAAAGCGCACGCTCTGCTGACCGGGTGGTGGCGGGGTATTGGCCGCCTGTCCGACGCAACCGGCCAGAACTAAGACGCAACAGGCAAGCGCGAGCAATCGAAACCGGGTGCCAGACAGAATGTGCAGGCAGGACGAGTACATATATTTAGACTTGGTGTTGACTCTTTTCTTGAAGAATTCGGCCGATGAGCTTCTCCGAATTGGCCGGAGCACTGTATCGAGCCGTTTGTTAACAGTGGCTGATTCGCTGGTTTCCGTCTGTCTGCTTTGGGACACTGACGACGGGCTAGCACCTAGTTGGGTCTTTCAGCCGCCTAGGGAGCGTCAGCTCGAATGCAGACCGATGACGGAGAGGAGGCGGGCGGAGTGGGGGCCTTGTTTGCGGTAGCTGAAGAGGAGGTCGGGGCGGCAGGCGGTGCAGAGGTCGCTGGTGAAAATGTTTTGCGGGCGGAGGCCAGTGGCTAGGAGCAGGGCGCGATTGGCTTTCTTTAGGTCGAGGCGGACATTTTTGGGTGGGGGCTGATGGCCGGGAGGCATCATGTTCAGCCATTGCACTGGATTGGGTTCGTCGCCGGTGCGGAATTCGTCGAACCAGTCGGTGGCGTCGGCGAACTGGGAGAGGAATTGGGCGGCGACTTCGGTGCCCACTTCGTAGCAGCAGGGGCCGATGGAGGGACCGATGGCGGCGAGTAGGTCAGTGGGGTTGGTGGCGAAGTGCATTTGCATCTGGCCGATGGCTTTAGCGGCGATGCGGGCCAGGGTGCCGCGCCATCCGGCATGGATGGCGGCTATGGCACGTTTTTTGGGGTCGACGAGGAGGATGGGGACGCAGTCGGCGGTTTGAACGGCTAGGAGGAGGCCGGGGCGGTTGGTGACGCAGGCGTCACCTCGGCAGGGCTCGCTAGGAGCGGCGTTGAAGAGGTAGATGACGTCGGAGTGGATTTGTTTTAGGGAAATGAGTTGGAAGCCGCTGGCACCGAGAGCGGATTGGAAGCGGCGGCGGTTTTCGAGGACGTTTTCGCGGGTGTCCCAGTCGGTGAAGCCGAGGTTGAGGATTTTTTCGGAGTTTAGATCGGAGATGCCGCCGGGTTTGGTGCTGAAGCCGTGGAGGAGCCAGGGGAGTTTGGAGAAGGCGGGAACTTGGAGGATGCGAAGGCCGGTGGTTTTCTTCTCGGTCCAGTTGCGGGTTGCGACGGGTCTCTTCGCTGATGGTTTCAGTTGGGGCACGATTGTATAAGTATAATCGCCACGGCGCGGCTGGCTAAAATACAGAAAGAAAGATTATCGCAGAGGGGCGCAGAGGCACAGAGAGGAGAAAAAGGGAAAAAGCAGATTCTTCGCTACGCTCGGAATGACAATTTAGGCGCGAGAAAAGAGGGCAAGTCTACGGCTACTCATCGCGCAGGGCTACTACTGGATCTACGCGGGTGGTTCGCCAGGCGGGGACGATGGTGGCGGCCAAGGCGACGGCGGCCAATAGTGCGGCCACGCCGCTGAAGGTGGCAGGATCGGTGGTGCTTACGCCGAATAGCAGGCTGGACATCACGCGAGTCAAGACAGCGGCTCCAGCGAGGCCGGCAACGATGCCCATGGCGGCGAGTTGCATGCCCTGGCGCAATACGAGCTTGATGACGTCACCGGAGCGCGCGCCGAGGGCCATGAGGACTCCGATATCGCGAGTGCTTTGGGTGACGAGGTAGGACATCACGCCGTAGAGGCCCACCGCGGCAAGCAACATTGCGAAGGACGCAAAGGCGGCCAGCATGGTGCTTGAAAAGCGCTGGCGTGCCAGGGAATCGTGCAAGCGGTCTTGCATCGTGCGGATTCCGTAAACGACGACGTCCGGATCGACAGCATGGATTTGGCTTACGACAGCGGAAGATAGTCCAGCGGATTCCGACGAGGTGCGCACCGCCAGAAACATTCTCTGATCGGGCTGCTGCTGTTGCGGGAAGTACGTCGCGATCTTGCCGTCGGTCTCCAGGCCGTATTGTTTGACCACGCTTACTACGCCTACGATCGCGATGGGTTTCTTAGGGTTGAACCACAGGTGTTTTCCAATGGGATCGCCGTCGGGCCAGAAACGCTGCGCGAATTTCTCGTCGATGATCACCACTTGCGGCTTATCCGCAGTATCGTCTTCGGTGAAGTAACGCCCCTTGCGCAGAGGAATCTCCATCGTCCGAAAATAATCCGTGCTTGCGATGCGCTGATCCGCTTGCAGCTCCTGCCCCGGGGGCGGAGTGTAACCTTCCACGTTGATGCCTCCCCAACCTACCTCGCCGGTCAGCGGGAGTGCGGAAACTAGTCCCTCAGCGACTACGCCTGGCAGATGGGCCACGCGGCTCTCGACTTCCTTGTAGAAACTAATGATTGGTTTATGGTCTTTATCGTCCTGGTACTTTTTGCCGGCTGCAGCCACCTCCATCGTCAGCACATGATCGGTGGTGAAGACCGGCGGCACGCTTTGCAAGCGTACGAAGCTGCGAATCAGCAGGCCAGCTCCGATCAAGAGCACCAAGGAAAGAGTCAGTTCGGAAACGACCAGCAACCCGCGCAAACTGTGGCGACGCAGGTGCAAACCGCCTTCGCTCTGTCCGCTGCGCCCACCTGCTTTGAGCGAAGTGTTCAAATCCACTTTGATGGCGCGCCATACCGGCGCAATACCGAACAGGATTCCGGTCGCCAGGGAGACGCCAAATGTAAACATCAGGACCGTGCTATTGATGGCGATGTCTTCCAATCGCGGAATGTTTCCGGGGTTCATTGCGCGAACAGTGTAAATACTTAGTTGCGCGACCAGAAGGCCAGCTGCGCCGCCGAGAAGTCCCAAGAGAACGCTCTCGGTAAGTAGTTGTCGAACAAGCTGCTGCCAGCCCGCGCCCATAGCTGTGCGGATAGCTACTTCTTTTTCTCGGACCGCGGAGCGCGTGAGCAGGAGGTTTGCAACGTTAGCGCAAGCGATCAGCAGCACCAAGCCGACCGATCCGAGCAGCACCAGCAGCGCCCGGCGTACGTCTCCGACTACCTGCTCCTGCAGACGCACAACATGCATGCCGAAGCTGGCGCCGCGCTTGTCTTTCTCGCGGATGCGACTGGCGATCACGTCGATGTCGGCCTGCGCCTGTTGCACGGAGACGCCCGGCTTTAACCGCACCATAATGTTGTAGTTTTCGTCGCCCCTATTTTTGACAGCATCGGCTCCGAGGGGAAGGGGCGCAAAGATGTCCATCCTGTCCATGGGGGTTTCCGAGGGCATCACTTCGTCGGTAAGCGCGAAACCGCGCTGCAGTACGCCGGCTACGATGAACGGGTTACTGTTGAGCACGATGGTCTTCCCTATGATTGCTGGGTCTGCATTGAACAGGCGTTTCCAGACGCGCTCGCTTAGAACCGCCACGTCGGGTTTGCCGGGTTTGTCCTCCTCCGGCAGAAGCAAACGACCGAGTAGAGGCTTCGCGCCGAGCATCTCCAACAGGGTGGATTGCGTGCGCGCTCCGAAGATGCGCTCCGGCTGGTCGCGACCGGTCAACACGAAGGTCCGGCTTTGAGCGAGGGCCATTTGCTCGAAGGAATGGTTTTCGTTCTGGATGTCAATGTACTGGCCTGGGGAGGGCCAGTCGCGGAGAATGCCGATGGCGGGAGAGTGGAGCCATACGGCGGCAAGGCGGTCCGGTTGCGGATAGGGGAGCGGGCGTAGCAACAACGAGTCGACAACGCTGAAAATGGCGGAATTGGCGCCGATGCCGATGGCCAGGGAGGCCAGGATCACTATAGTAGATAGTGCGTTCTTCCGAAGCATACGACAGGCGAAGCGAAAGTCTTGGAGCCAGATGTGCATGAGTCACTCCCGCGCTGGTATGGACGATGATATGACGGGGTAGGATAGCGGGGTAGTGGGAAATTTTTTCGAGCCGCGCCGAGTTCTTAACGAGAGATTGGGGAGCTTGCATGGCGGGAACGTAATCAATACCGTAATCAATTAGGATGTGAAGACGCGAAGGAACAGGAGAAAAGTGCTGGTCTAAAGACCCGCCACTACAGCGTGTGAAACGATTCGGCATGGTGCCACGCTGAAACGAAGAAGGGCACGATGAATCGTGCCCCTACAAGGGGGGACATTGATCATTGGGATGGGAGTGGACATTGCGGAGGTAGGGCGCGTTCAGGGGGCGATTGAGCGGCATGGGGAAGTGTTTTTGAGGCGGATTTATACCGAGCAGGAGAGGGCGTATTGCGAGCAGTTTAAGAATAAGTATGAGCGGTACGCGGGGCGGTTTGCGGCGAAAGAAGCGGCGATGAAGGCGTTGGGGACGGGATGGCGGCGCGGGGTGCGGTGGGTGGATCTGGAAGTGGTGCGGGAGGCCAGCGGGAGGCCGACGCTGGCGCTGGCGGGGGAAGCGGGAAAGATTGCGGCGCAGCTGGGAGTGAAGCATATTGCGCTGAGCATTACGCACACGGAGACGCAGGCGCTGGCTCAGGTGATTTTTGAGGGCTAAAGCTGCGCGGCCAAGTCGATGGTCTGGCTGACTAGCCGTTCAAATGAAGGAGCGAGCGTCGTCACTACGCGTATTCGCTCGTTGCACAAGATTTCCTCGTGATCGAGCTTAACGATTTCAAATTCGCGATTCTTCTTTCGCGCTCTCAGATCAAAACAAACAGGATCGTAGTCAATATCTCCGCCCTTGCCGAAGGGTATGTAGTCGTTCTTGAATGCAAAGCTAGAGAGAAATTTGTCTTTCATTATTCTATCTAGAAAGCCAGAGAGTCCGGCCCCGATAGGATTCCCGTGCAACCGATAGGACCTCAAATCCACCTCGGGCCATCGATAAGTCAGAAGAAGCCTTTCGAAGAGCGGCGGGAAGCGGGCGGGAAGCTTGACATAAAGCGGATCCAAAGTGGAAGGGTCCGTGGCCTCGCGGACGGGCCGCCAACTGATGACTCCGTTTGATATGTCTTTACTAACGGCGAATTGTTGCGCCAACGGGTCCAGACTCTCATTGACTCGGAAGCCATCGAGTTTCTTCCAAGCACTGACATAGTCGGCTAGAAGAGTGTCGCGGCGGTCTTCGGCATTCATGGGGAGGCCACTATGCAAGTGTCAAAGGGCGTAGTGGCATCTGTGGCCGAGCAGCAACCTGCCTCAGCAGAAACTTGGACATCGAGCCAAACATTATGCGAATGACGGCCTAAAACGGCAAGTTTGAGGTAGTTGGAAGAAATGGCCGGAGTAGCTTGTGTATCTGCATCCTCATCGCGATGAAGGGTGAGAACACGGAGGGTGCGGCCGAGTTGGGAATGGCGGAAGGCGGCGGATTTTTTTTCGGCGAGGGCGCGGAGTTCGCGGGCACGGTGCTTGATCGTTGCGCCGGGGACTTCGTTAGCCAGCGAGGCGGCTTGAGTGCCGGGGCGCTTTGAGAAGGAGAAGACGTGGAGGTAGGTAAAGGGGAGGGATTCGATGAAGTCGATCGTGGCAGCGTGGTCGGCTTCAGTTTCGCCGGGGAAGCCGCTGATGACGTCGGCGCCGATGGCGGCGTGAGGAAGGCGTTCGTGGATGAGTTCGACGCGGCGGGCGTAGTGCCCGGCGCGGTACCAGCGGTGCATTGCGGCAAGGATGCGATTGGAGGCGGATTGCAGGGGCATGTGGAAGTGCTGGGCGATGCGATCGGTTGAGGCGAAAAGATCGATTAGATCCTGGGTGACGTCCAGGGGCTCGATGGAGCTGATGCGGAGGCGCTCGACGGGGGTTTCGTCGAGGATGCGACGGAGGAGCGATTCTAATTCGATGCGGGGGGAAAGATCGCGGCCGTAGGTGCCGAGGTTGATGCCGCTGAGGACGATTTCGCGGAAGCCGGATTCGCTGAGGCGCCGGATTTCGGAAAGGACCGTTTCGGGCGAGAGGCTGCGGCTTTTTCCGCGGACGAAGGGGATGACGCAGTAGGAGCAGCGGGAATCGCAGCCGTCCTGGATTTTCAAGGTGGGACGAGTGTGATTTCCTTCTCCGCCGAGGACGGGCGCGGAGAGGAATTCGGTGCGGTCGAAGATGTTGCAGGTGAGGATGTTGCCAAGCGCGGGCGCAGCGTGTTGCGCCCCTACAAAGGAATGGAACGGAGCGGCCGAGTCGGAATCCAGTGCGGCGACTGGGAAGAAATTGTTTGCGGTCTTGGCGGGCGCAACAGACGAGAGCGAATGGACTAGATCGGGGATTTGGGGTTTGTGGGAATTGCCGACGACCCAGGAGACGCCGGGGAGGGCGGCGATTTCTTCGGGGGCGCGCTGGGCGTAGCAGCCGGTGACGATGAGGCGGGCGGCAGGGTTGGCGGCGTGGAGTTTGCGGATGGCGTCGCGGGCCTGAGCGTCGGCGGAGGCGGTGACGGTGCAGGTGTTGAGGACGACGATGTCGGCGGCAGCGGGTTCGGAGGCGGTGGTGCAGCCGCGGTCGAGGAGCTGGCGCTCGATGGCGGCGCCGTCGGCTTGGGTGGCGCGGCAGCCGAATTGTTGAATGTAGAAGGTAGACATTCGCATTGAAAGAGAAAGAGTTTGCACAGAGTTCGCGGAGAACTCAGAGACCACAGAGAAGAGAAGACCCCGTGGCGCAGCCAGCGCGAACCCGGCAAAGCAAGCTGCCCGACTCGGCGGACAGCGTTAGCAAGGATAGCGGGTTTAGAGTCTCGGGGAAAGATCAGGTATAGCCGGTGACTTCATTTGGGAGGAGTTGGCTTTACTCGCTGAGGGTGCGCCGATACAATCTTTCAGCATCGATGGCCCGCCAAAGACACAACCCGTCTGCGCTGGACAACCCGAAGATCTCGATCGTGATTCCCGTTTACAACGAGAAGGCGACGATTGACGAGATTTTGCGGCGGGTGTTGGACACGGAGATTCGCAAGGAAGTGATCGTCGTCGATGATTGCTCGACGGATGGAACGCGACAGATACTGGAGAACATGGCGGCGCGGCAGGCGAATGGCGAGGAGTTTGCGCAGGCGCAGGATGGGAGCGATGCGATCGGGCTGCGGGATTTGAAGTTTTTCTTTCAGGCGCCGAACCAGGGAAAAGGAGCGGCGCTGCGGCGGGGATTTGCGCAGTCTACAGGCGAGATCGTTTTAGTGCAGGACGCGGACCTGGAGTACGACCCGCGCGACTATGCGAAGCTGCTGGAGCCGATCATCGAGGGGCGCGCGGACGTGGTGTACGGCTCGCGGTTTCTGGGCGGGCCGCAGCGGGTGCACTACTTCTGGCACTACGTGGCGAACAAGATGCTGACACTGCTGTCGGATATTTTCAGCAATCTGAAAATTACGGACATGGAGACGTGTTACAAAGTTTTTCGAAGAGAAGTGCTGAAGGGGATTGAGATCAAGTCCAACCGGTTTGGATTCGAACCGGAGATTACGGCGAAGATCGCCAAGCACAAGTGGCGGATTTACGAAGTGCCGATCAGCTATGCGGGGCGGACTTACGAAGAAGGAAAGAAGATTACCTGGAAAGACGGCGTGCAAGCGCTGTGGTGCATTATCCGATACACAATCAGTGATTAAGACTGGGCGGTAGCAGTGGCTGCATAGCCGTGGGGATTTTTCTGTTTCCAAGTCCAGGCGGACTGAATGATTTCTTCGAGGGAAGAGTGAGCGGCTACCCAGTCGAGGGCTTTTTTGAGTTTTTCGCTGCTGGCAACGAGGACGGCGGGATCGCCGGGGCGGCGAGGGCCGAGTTTGCGTGGGATCTTGCGGCCGGTGATGCGCTCGGCGGCGCCGATGACTTCGAGTATGGAAAAGCCGCGGCTGTTGCCGACGTTGAAGGCTTCGCCGGTGACGCGATCGATTTCCTCGAGGGCGCGGACGTGAGAGTCGGCGATGTCGAGGACGTGGATGTAGTCTCGAACGCAAGTGCCGTCGGGGGTGGGGTAGTCAGTGCCGAAGACGTCGACATGAGGCAGATTGCCGGCGGCGGCATCGAGGACGCGGGGGATGAGATGCGTTTCGACGCGATGGTTTTCGCCGCGGTCTTTTGAGGCGCCGGCGGCGTTGAAGTAGCGGAGGGCGACGTATTGCAGGCCGGTGTAAGCACGATAGTCGGCGAGGATTTGTTCGAAGACGAGTTTGGATTTGCCGTAGGGATTGATGGGCGCTTTGCGATGGTCTTCGGGGATGGGGACGATTTCGGGTTCGCCGTAGGCGGCGGCAGTGGAAGAGAAGATGAATTTTTTGACGCCGTGGCGAGTGACGGCGTCGAGTAGATTCACGCCGCCGGCGACGTTGGTGGCGTAGAAGATGCTGGGCTCGCTGACGGATTTGGCGACGAGGGCTTCGGCGGCGAAATGCATGACGGCATCGATTTTGTGCTGGGAGAAAACGGCTTCGAGTTGAGGGCGATCCCCCAGGTCGGCTTGGCAAAAGATTGCGGCGGGCGGAACAGCGGCGCGGTGGCCTTCGAGCAAACTATCCAGAGCGATGACGCGCATTCCGCGCGCGAGCAAGACTTCGGAACAGATGCTGCCGATGTAGCCTGCTGCTCCGGTAACGAGAATATTCAACGTTGTGTTCTCCTCAAGCAGGGCGTGGCACAAGATCGATGTTGCTCAAGCATGCGGGATGAAACGACGAGATCCGCGCACCTGTATTGGACACTAAAACTGGAAATTCGAAAAGACTAAACGGGGATTGAACCTGGGTTAGACCTGGGCGAGGCGGCGCTGGAAGGTAAGGAGGATGAGGTCGGCGCGACGGCGGACACCAAATTTGTTGAGGAGATTAGAAACGTGGAATTTGACGGTGCGCTCGGCGATGTTGAGCTTGCTGGCGATTTCCTTGTTGGAAAGATTTTCAAGGAGCGAATCGAGAACTTCCTGTTCGCGGCGGCTGAGATTGGTAACGGAATCGGTTTTCAGTCGGCGACCCTGACTGGTGAGGATAGAGTCGACGAAACCGGACAATAGCTGGCGCGGAACCCAGAAACCTCCGCTGGCGACGAGTGGGAGTGCACGGATGAGCTGATCGCGAGCTTCGACGTAGGTGAGGAGACCCTTCACGCCGAGGCGCAGGAGCGAGAAACTATTGGCATCGTTATGCTGCTCACCGACGACGATGAGACGAGCTTCGGGGTGGCGTTCCAGAATATTGGCGAGAAGCGCGCCGGTTGCGGGTTTTGCGGCGTGGGCATCTATGACGTAAACCTGCGCCTTAGGCGGCTCGAGATTGCGAAGGTCGGGAGCCAGCGTAGATTCGAGCTGCTTCGCGACAACCTTGAAGGGCGCCTTCGCGAGAATGCGTTCGAACTCGCTCAGCACCAAAGGGTGCGGCGAGAGGATGCAAACGGTCAATTTGGAGGATGCGCGTTTTGTAGCCACTATTCGCAAGGTTAGAGAAAACTGGCCTAAGGGGCAAGTGCCTTTGGCAAGTGTGTTCTCGAATTGTTACTGACACCTACGATGCATTTCCCGGGGGGACCTGCTTCAAAAGAATGTCCACGATGCGCTCGGCGGCGTGGCCGTCCCAGAGAGGCGGAATACGGCCGGATTTGCCTTTTCCGACGAGGGCGTCGCGAGCAGCGGCGACGATCCTGGCGGGATCAGTGCCAACGAGCACGTTTGTTCCTTCGGTGATGGTGATCGGCCGCTCGGTGTTTTCGCGGAGAGTGAGGCAGGGGACACCAAGGGCTGTGGTTTCCTCCTGGATGCCTCCGGAATCGGTGAGGACAAGCGTGGATTTGCTGAGCAGGCAAAGAAAGTCGAGATAGCCAACGGGTGGGATGAGGCGAAGTTGCGGGTGAGGCTGGATGCCTGCCTGGGTCAGATGCTGCTGGGTGCGGGGATGCACGGGAAAGATGATGGGCATTTCCGCGGCGACGGCATCGATGGCTCCGAGGAGCTGGCGGAGTTTCTCCGAGGAGTCGACATTCGAAGGGCGATGGAGAGTGAGAACGCCGAAGCGTCGCCAGCCGATGCCATTCTTGAGGCCGAGATCGGCGCCGACAGCGGATTCCTGGGCCATGGGCAGGAAATGGCGAAGGGAATCGATCATGACGTTGCCGACAAAATGGATGGATTCGCGAGGGCGGCCTTCTTTGAGGAGTTGAACGACAGCATCTTCTTCGGTGACGAAGAGATAGTCGGCGATGGCATCGGTGAGGACGCGGTTGATTTCTTCGGGCATGGTGCGATCGAAACTGCGGAGACCGGCTTCGACGTGAGCGACGGGAATGCCGAGTTTTACCGCGGCAAGGGAGACGGCGATGGTGGAATTGACGTCGCCGACGACGAGTACAAGGTCGGGCTTGCGTTCGAGGAGAACGGGTTCGACACGCCTCAGGATTTCGGCGGTTTGCGAAGCGTGGGAGCCGGAGCCGACTTCGAGATTGACATGGGGGGCGGGGATGCCCATCTGGCGGAAGAAAATGTCGGAAAGCTTTTCGTCGTAGTGCTGACCCGTATGGACGAGGATGGGGTCGATTTCGGGATGGCGGTGCATTTCGCGCATGAGCGGCGCGATTTTGGGGAGATTGGGGCGGGCGCCGACGATATTCAGGATTTTGAGGCGTTGGGTCATGAGCGGTTCGTTCTCGGTTTCAAAGCGCAGTATAGCATCGGGAAAAAGGGCATTCAGCGGGGCCTACTAGCCATTCGCGCGAAAAAAGCACTAGTTCGGTGCAAGGGCGTTCGAATCCCGCGGAAACCTGCGTAAAATAGAGACTTAGCAGCGAAAAATGCTTAACGCATAGGACGCTGGGAACACAGAGGGCGCAGAGGAAGAATGCAGGACTTGAAGGAATCCGGGAAGGCACTTCGGGAGCTGCTCGGGCAGCGGATCCTGGTGCTTGACGGCGCCATGGGGACGATGCTGCAGCAGCGAAACCTGGCGGCGGCAGACTTTGGCGGAGCTGCGCTGGAAGGGTGCAACGAGAATCTGGTGCGGACGCGGCCGGACGTGGTGCTGGACATTCACCGAAAATATTTTGAGGCGGGATCGGACATCGTTGAAACGGACACGTTTGGCGGAGCGCCGATTGTGCTGGCGGAATACGGGCTGGCGGCGGACGCGCACTTGCTGAACAAACGCGCGGCGGAACTAGCGCGACAGGCGGCGAACGAATTCAGCAGGCCGGGGAGACCACGGTTTGTGGCGGGGTCGGTGGGGCCGACGACGAAGGCGATCACGGTAACCGGTGGCGTTACGTTTGATGAGCTGCGCGAGGCTTACTACGCGCAGGCGAAAGGACTGGTGGAAGGCGGCGTCGATCTGCTGATGGTGGAGACGTGCCAGGACACGAGGAATATCAAAGCGGCGATTCTGGCGATCCACCGGCTTTCGAAAGAGATCGGGAGTGAAGTGCCGTTTATCGTGTCGGTAACGATCGAGCCGATGGGCGCGATGCTCGCGGGGCAGACGGTGGAGGCGATGTGGGCTTCGCTGCGGCATGCGAAACCGCTGGCGTTTGGAATGAATTGCGCGACGGGACCGGAATTCATGACCGACCACATTCGAACCCTGAGCCAACTGACGGGGGAGTTTGTGTCCTGTTACCCAAATGCGGGCTTGCCAGATGAAGAAGGCAAGTACCTGGAGACGCCAACGACACTGGCGGCGCAGTTGGAGAAATTTGTCGATCACGGGTGGTTGAACTTCATTGGCGGATGCTGCGGGACGACGGAAAAGCATATTCGCGCGATTGCGCAGATGGCGGAAGGAAAGAAGCCGCGGGTGCGGCCGACGGAGGCACATCGCGCGGTGTATTCGGGGATCGAGACGATTGAAGCGGAAGAGAGTACCAGGCCACTGCTGGTGGGAGAGCGGACGAACGTGATCGGGTCGCGGCTGTTCAAGAACCTGGTGGCGAAAGAGCAGTGGGAAGAGGCCAGCGAGATTGCCCGGCGGCAGGTGCGGGGCGGGGCGCACATCGTGGACGTGTGTCTGCAGAGCACGGAACGCGATGAAAAGCAGGATATTCCGCCGTTCTACGAGAAGCTGATTCGAAAAGTGAAAGCGCCGGTGATGATCGATACGACGGATGCGGCGGCGATCGAGCTGGCGCTGACGTATTGCCAGGGCAAGGCGATTCTGAATTCGATCAACCTGGAAGACGGCGAAGAGAAATTCGAACGAGTGGTGCCGATTGCGCATGAATTCGGCGCAGCGGTGGTGGTGGGGTGCATCGATGAGGACAAGCTGCAGGCGCAGGCGTTCACGCGCGAGCGGAAGCTGTCGATCGCGCAGCGTTCCTACAAGCTACTGACGGAGAAATACGGGCTGGCGCCGGAGGACATTGTTTTCGACCCGCTGGTTTTCCCGTGCGCAACGGGGGATGAAAACTATATCGGTGGCGCGGTGGAGACGATGGAGGGAATCCGGCTGATCAAGCAGGCGTTGCCGGATACGCGAACGATTCTGGGGATTTCGAACGTGTCATTCGGGCTGCCGGCGGGCGCGCGCGAAGTAGTGAACTCGGTTTTTCTGTACTACTGCACGAAGGCGGGGCTGGACTTGGCGATTGTGAATACGGAAAAGCTGGAGCGCTTTGCGTCCATTCCTTCGCATGAACGGGAGCTGGCGGAGAATCTGTTGTTTTCGCATCCGCCGAAGGAAGTGCCGGCGGAGCATTCGAACGAGGAGCTGCTGCGGAATGTTCCCGCGGATTGGCGCCTACAGAACAAAGAGCAACGGGCGGCGGTCAATCAGTATCACATCGCGGCAATTGCGGAGCATTTCCGTACGGCGACGAAGAAAGAAAAAATCCGCGCGGCAGACTTGCCGCTGGACGAGCGGCTGGCGAATTACATCATTGAGGGCACGCGCGACGGATTGATTGGTGATCTGGAGAAAAAACGCGCGGAAGGAACGCCGCCGCTGGATATCGTGAACGGGCCGCTAATGGCGGGGATGGCGGAAGTCGGGAGGCTGTTCAATGCCAATGAATTGATTGTGGCGGAAGTGCTGCAATCGGCGGAAGCGATGAAGGCGGCGGTGAGCCATCTGGAACAGTTCATGGAGAAGGCGGACACGGCGAAGCGCGGGAAGGTAGTGCTGGCGACGGTAAAGGGCGACGTGCACGACATCGGAAAGAACCTCGTCGAGATCATTTTGAAGAACAACGGGTATGACGTGGTGAACCTGGGGATTAAGGTGCCGCCGGAGGATTTGATCAAGGCGTACCAGGAGCATCATCCGGACGCGATTGGCTTGTCCGGGCTGCTGGTAAAGAGCGCTCAGCAGATGGTGATTACGGCGGGAGATTTGAAGGATGCGGGGATTAAGGTGCCGCTGCTGGTGGGCGGGGCGGCGCTTTCGGCGAAGTTCACACAGACAAAGATCGCGCCGAGCTATGGGAAGGCGGTGTGCTTCGCGAAGGACGCGATGACCGGGTTGAGCTTGATGAATCAGCTGATGGATCCAGCGACGCGAGAGACGGTGGTGCGCGAGCACACGTCGAGTGGAAACGGATTTGGCGTGACGACTACTGTAAAAGTGCTGGAGATTCCGAGGGTGACGCGGTCGCCGCGCGTGCGGGCGGATTTGCCGATTCTGCGAGTGGGGACTGTGGAGCGCAAGGTGAGGCTGGTGCCGGATTTGCGGGAGGTTTGGAGTTACGTCAATCCGTTCATGCTGTACGGGCGGCACATGGGATTCCGCGGAGATTTTGAAAAGCGATTTGAAGAGCGGGACCCGAAGGCCGTGGAGTTATTTGAGAGCATGGAAGAGGTAAAGAAGGAAGCGGCGGAATTCATGAAGGTGCGAGCGGTGTGGCAGTTTTTTGAGGCCGAGGCGGAAGGGGAATCGCTGCATCTGTTCGCGCCGGGTGCGGGACAACCGTTGCATACGTTCCAGTTTCCGAGGCAGCGGGCAGGCGACTATCTGTGCTTGAGCGATTATGTTTTGCCCCCGCAGGACGGGCAACGCGATCACCTGGCGCTTTTTGTTGTGACTGCGGGAGAGGGAATACGGGATCGCGCGGAGAAAGCGAAGAACGACGGGTATTACTTCAAATCGCATGGGTTGCAGGCGCTGGCGATAGAGACGGCGGAGGGTTGCGCGGAATGGCTACACCGGCGGATTCGCGAAGATTGGGGATTTCCCGATCCGCCGGAAATGACGATGGCGCAGAGGTTTACGTCGCGTTATCGAGGGAAGCGGTACAGCTTTGGGTATCCGGCGTGCCCGAACCTGGAGGATCAGGCGGGGCTTTGGAAATTGTTGCGGCCGGAAGAGATCGGCGTACAGCTTACCGAAGGGATGATGATGGATCCAGAGGCGAGTGTCAGCGCGCTAGTGTTTCAGCATCCGGATTGCATGTACTTCTCAGTAGGAGACGATTTCGCGAACATTTCGTGAATAAGAGCCCTCCGAGGGTCGAGGATTTGAGACATGCATTCTCCAGGGCCACTTCAGTGCAAAGGCGCGACTCCAAGAGTGAGCACTCAACAGCTCTAGCGCGCTGTTCATTGCGCGCAAACAAAAGAAACGAAAGCAGTTACTTTGCGTTCAGTTCTTAATTCTTGTGGGGATTCCGCGGCGCAACTGGCAGGCGAATCATTCTAGAGCGTCGAGCTCGTTGATTTCGCTGGGCACAAATGTTCAAATGGCTGACAAGTAGTTAGCATACTGGTCCAAAACTGTCCCTCCGGTCAGTTACGCTGTTTTCTAGCGAAAGCAAATAATGGATGGGGGCGGGGCGGATACGTTCCTTCGCATCGCCATGCCTCGCCGTTGCTCTGCTCGATATTGGGAGCCGAGGGGGAGTATTCTCTCTTGGCTCAACTTTGGGATTGAAGGTGAAATTCGTGCGCGTTCCAGCGTTCGCCGCCAGATTGGCTGTCCTTCTAACGACGTTCGTTCTGGTGGGGTGCTCGGGACTGGTCGGCACGACCAATTCTGGCGGACCTCCTCCGGCAACGCCATCGATTACAACTCAGCCGATAAGTGTGGCGGTCACAGCGGGACAAACTGCGACCTTCAGCATATCCGCTACGGGCGCGGCGCCTCTGAGCTACCAGTGGATGAAGAACGGCGTCAACATCAGCGGTGCGACAGCATCGAGCTATACGACTCCGGCCACGACGGCAGGTGACAATGGGGAAAAGTTCGCCGTCGTCGTCAGTAATTCTGTGAGTAGCGCCACCAGCGCTAGCGCCACTTTGACTGTGAATCCCGCACCCGTGGCGCCCAGCATCACAACGCAGCCGGCGAGCGAAAGCGTCACAGTGGGCCAAACCGCTACATTCACCGTAACAGCAACCGGGACCGCCCCCCTGAGCTATCAATGGCAGAAGAATGGAACGTCCATCAGCAGAGCGATTTCCGCGAGCTACACCACACCTGCCACGACGAGCGCAGATAACGGATCGAGGTTTGCGGTGGTGGTGAGCGATTCCGCAGGAAATGTGACAAGCAACACGGCAACGTTGACGGTGGATCCGACAGCGGTGGCACCGACGATCACCATGGAGCCTGCAAACCAGTCGGTGACCGCGGGACAAACGGCAACTTTGTCGGTGGTGGCAACCGGCACGGCACCGCTGAGCTATCTGTGGCAGAAGAACGGAGTGACGGTTGGTGGGAACTCCACCAGCTATACCACACCTCCGACAACGACCGCGGACAATGGTGCGACGTTTATTGTCGTGGTGTCGAACTCCAAAGGCAGCACCCCGAGCACACCCGCAACATTGACCGTAAATCCGGCACTTGTGGGGCCCAGCATCACAACGCAGCCGGCAAGTGTGACGGTGAAGGCGGGACTGACGGCGACGTTCAGTGTGGTGGCAAGCGGGACCGCACCGTTGAGCTACCGGTGGCAGAAGAACGGGGCCGACATCGGCGGAGCGACTGCTTCCAGCTACACCACTCCAGTTACCACCACTGCTGACAGCGGGGAGAGGTTTGCTGTGGTCGTCACCAATTCCGTGAACAGCGCGACCAGCGCTTCCGCCACACTGACTGTAAATGCCACACCGGTAGCGCCCAGCATCACCAATCAGCCGGTGAGCGTGACGGTGACGGCCGGGCAGACGGCGACGTTCAGCGTGGCGGCGAGCGGGACCGCACCGCTGAGCTACCAGTGGCAGAAGAACGGGGCCAACATCGGCGGAGCGACCGCGTCCAGCTATACCACTCCCGTTACCACCACCGCCGACAGCGGAGAGGAGTTTGCTGTGGTGGTCAGTAATTCGGTGAACAGCATAACGAGCGCTGCGGCTACGTTGACAGTCAATGCCGCCGCAGTTGCACCCACAATTACGACACAACCGGGGAATCAAACGGTGACGGTTGGCAAGACGGCGACCTTCAGCGTGGTGGCGAGCGGTACGGCGCCATTGAGCTATCAGTGGCAGAAGAATGGGGCTGCCATCAACGGTGCGACGGCATCGAGTTATACCACTCCGGCCACCACGACCTCGGATAACGGCGCAACCTTTCTCGCCGTGGTAAGCAACTCCGCGGGAAGTGTGACGAGCAGCACGGCGTCCCTGACCGTGAACGCCAATACGACTCCGCCGGCGGTTGCCATCACTTCTCCAACATCGGGCGCCACTGTTTCCGGCACGATTGCGGTGACGGCCTCAGCTTCCGATAGCGTGGGGGTAGCCAGCGTGCAACTGCAGGTGGATGGCACCAACGTCGGATCTGCCGACACCACTTCGCCCTATAGCTTCTCCTTGGATACCACCACGCTGTCGAACGGAGCCCATAGCCTCACAGCCGTCGCGGTGGACACTTCGGGGAACCAGGCGACCTCCATAGCGGTTTCCATCACCGTCTCAAATGGCGGGAGTAGCGGTCCGCAACCCACCTACGCTTTGAACGGAACGGCCTGCTCGGTCAACGACACTCCGGGTTCGGGGTCAACCGACTCTGTGTTCAGCTACAGGTGCCCGCTTCCTAATCCGACGGGTGCCGGGAATCTCCTAGTCGTCATGCTGCGCTGGCAGAACAACAGCTTGCCCGCCGTATCGTTCACAGATGAGCCGGGAAACACGTATACGGAAGCCACGACGTGCACCGACGCTCCGGCCGGAATAGTGACAGGGCTCTACTACGTTGAGAATACCAAGGCGGGCGCGAGGAACATCACCGTGCATTTCAGCAGCTTCTCTGGCCGGGTCGCGATGGGCGAGTATGAGTTCTACAATGTCGCCCAGAGCTCCGCTCTCGATCAGGCTGCCTGTCACGTTGGCAGCAGTGCGACCACGGTTACCTCCGGGGCGTTGTCCGCAGCCGGAGCGTCAGGCGACTTGGTGTTCCACTACGGTATGGTCGATAGCGATACCATGATTACGGGCTGTTCCCCATCCTCACAAACAAACATCACCTGGACGCAGCGCACCACGATGATTCTGGACAACCAACCGCAATGCGCCCAGTACGGAATCTATAACGCGACCGCTTCGTTCAGCCCGAGCTTCAATGTGAGTACGCGCGTCAACTACGTGTCAGCGGCAGCGGCTTTCAAAGCGGCAAGCGCAGGCACGGCTCCTGCCGCGGGGATTCGCGTCAATTATATCCAGCACGACAACAGCATCGTGCAGAATTTGACGACGGCGCTCACGCAGATGCCCATAAACGGCAATTTGGCCGTGGTCATGTACACCGGGAGCCAAGACTACGTTACAGCTATTTCAGACGGCTCAAATACCTGGTCCACTGTTGGGGCCAATCACGTCTGCAACCCGACGTCAGGGGGCCAATGCTCCTCGGTCTGGTACGCGCCAATCGCCTCTCCCGGAACTTACAAACTCAACTTCACAAGGAATGTAAACGGCCAAAATGCCGGATTCGGAGACTCTTACATCACCTTCGACATATCCGGAGCTGCCGCCAGCCCGGTGGACTCGGGGTTCGGCTCGAACGGACTTGCATCGACCACCGGTCAGCAGATCATCAACGGCTCGGGCGGCCCGTTGACGACCATCACAGCCGCTCCCTCAGCGCCAAACGAAGTGATTCTCGTATCAGAAAACCAACAGTTCGACACCATGACAGGACTGACTTCGCCATCTGGCGCATACTTCCTAGCGAACGATTACACGAACGAATCAAATTCATCGCACGCTGATTTGAATGGCGGCTGGGGGCTCTTGTACAACGGTTCATCGACCGCTCCCGGAACGTGGATATGGACTCACGACACCTCCCAAGACGCAGGCATCAATACCTGGACCGTGGTGGGAGCAGCTTTCCGTCCGGTGAGTCATTAGCCCTTTGCGAATTCCGTGAACCGCGTTGTCTTCGCATGGGCCATGACACGGTTAATATGATCGCTCGCGCTGGCCGGTCGATCCGCTTCGAGAGCCAGCACTGCCGTGATCTGTCCCATGGCTCCGCGCACGGATGCATACGACGCTCGAATCGCCTAACTGCATGGCTCCTTCCCACGGCAGTGGGCCGAGCTGCGGCTCGCAAGGAGTTGCCGCGTTCCTCACGGTGATGGGACTGTGCTGTTTGGGACTGTGTTGTTTGGGACTTGCTTTGAAGCATTCCTTTGTTAGGATTATGAATGTACACATCGTCGCATGATGGGCGTTGTGAATTGGGTGCTTAGAGATCGGGCCTGAGCCGACCCCCCAGAGCTCACCCAGCTGTCCGTATCCGATCTCCTTGGACAGGAAGTCACCAAATCCTGCACCAAGGACACCAATAGAAAAATACATGTCAGTTCATGTCGGGTTGCGGTCTTCGCTTCCCTTCTAGGACGCGGATTTCTGCCCGCAGGTTAAGTCTTGGTGCAGGGTGTACTGCTTTGCAACAAAGTTTATTCCGAATCGAGTGGGGGTCACAGATGACGACGATCGCAAAAGGCTTGGCGCGCTCGAAGATCGTACTTGCTCTTTTTCTGGCACTTCTCACCAGTGCGATCCGAATAAGTTCGGCTGCTACAGGCAGCGGGAGCACAACGATAAGCATCTGCTTCGTGGGTACTGGTGTGCCAATGGGAGCCGCAGAAGTTGCCGGTGTGGTTGCAAAAAGCAACTGGAACAATGCCAATGGCAACTCCGGAGTTTCCCCCCTGGGACTAGTAGACGAAACCGGCAGCGCCAGCGGTGCGTCCGTCGTATGGCAAGCGGACAACCTCCACTCTTTGCCGATCCAAGATCAGCCGGGCAATCTCCGCATGATGCGGGGCTACCTGGATAACCGTAGCGGCCACACGACCATAGTGAATGTGAGCGGGTTGACAAGCCTGCCTGGCGGCTACAATGTCTATGTATATGCGGACGGAGACAACAACACAGCCACTCGAAGGGGAGTTTACCAGATCAGCGGCACGGGAATCTTAACAACCAGCATCAGCCTGACGGACGGAACGAGCACAAATTTCAGCGGTGCATTCACGCAAGCCAATAATTCGAATGGAAATTACGTGGTGTTCACCGTCAAGGGTACCAGTTTCACGCTCTCGGCCATTCCGGGACCTGCTTCCGACGGAGTTCAGCGAGCGCCCCTGAATGGTATACAGATCGTGCCGGCCGGGCTGAATTCGACTCCCGATTTCACCATTTCGACAACGCCCAATTCTTCGACTGTGAGTAACGGGAGTAGCACCAGCTCCACCGTGAGCGTGAGTGCCATGAACGGATTCAGTGGGTTAGTAAGTCTAAGCGTGAGCGGGCTGCCCGCAGGAGCTACGGCGTCTCTCAACCCTGCAACGGTCATTCCAGGGATTAACTCTTCTCTTTCCCTTAATACGACACCAAACACTCCGGCCGGAAATTCCATATTAAGCATCACCGGTGCCAGCGCTTCGCTCACACACACGATAGCTCTTCCCCTTACCGTGAATGCCTCGGGAGCAGGCTCAGGAAAGGTAATCAGCATTAAGTTTCCCGGCACCGGCACACTGATGGCCGGGACCGAAGTGGCAGGCGTGGTGCCGAGGAGCAACTGGAACAATGAGGGTGGAGCGAACGGCCTATCTACATCCGTAGTTGATGAGACTGGGACATTAAGCGGGGCAAGCGTTTCATGGACGGCCTTTGGCCTGCACGCACTGCCTATAGTCGATCAGCCCGGAAACGCCCGGATGATGAGAGGGTATCTCGATACCAACAACGGGACCGCCACCAAAGTCACCGTCAGTGGGTTGCCCGTGAACACCAGCGGCTACAGCGTCTATGTTTACGCTGACGGTGACAACAACTCAGCAAATCGCCAGGGCATTTATCAGATCAGCGGAAGCGGGATTACCACCACCAGCATCAGTCTTATAGATGCAGCAAATAAGAACTTCAGTGGAGCGTTTACCCAAGCCAACAATTCCCTTGGCAACTACGTTGTGTTTGGAATCAATGCCACCGCCTTTACAATCTCG
>Ga0207131_1057_pt1 | contig 20388 bp, 22 predicted proteins | sample Alteio_BWMinHeat_13_FD_153557 | JGI IMG/M metagenome (GOLD analysis project Ga0207131, IMG submission 153557) | Enriched cells from forest soil in Barre Woods Harvard Forest LTER site, Petersham, Massachusetts, United States -... | ecosystem: Environmental > Terrestrial > Soil > Temperate forest >...
AACTCTTCGAAGATCAGACGGTATTGCGAGGGGGAGCGAAAGGCGTTGAGCACTCGCAGGTCGGAATCGGGCGGCGGAAAGTGCAGCTCGCGGATGGCGGCCCAGCGGTCGGGGAGTTTTAGGCGTGCGCGAATGTGTTCGGGAACGGGGTCGTCCGCGAGGGGCGCTACGCTTTCGAGAACCCGGTGAATGAGTGTCCGCAGGGCTCGCGTGTTCACTTTTCCGGCGGCTTCGTAGACGGGCACGATGCGGCCGGTGTGCAGCGAGGCGTCGCCGTCTTCATCCTCAGCGAGGATTTCGTATTCGGGATGCATCATCGCCAGGTTGCCGGTGTAGGTATCGAACTCGACCTTGCCGTAGAGTGCGACTTTTTGCCCGGGAGCGAGCACGTCGGCGAGATACGCGCCGTGAAACCATTTGCCGGCGAGGACGCCCCGCGAGGCGTCCGTGAAGGTGGCTTGGAACAATCCTAGATTGCGGCGCTGGAAGCCGGAGACTTTTGTGGTGCGGACTTCGGCAAGTACGGTCGCCATTTCTCCGGGCGCTAGATCGGCTAGAGATTTCACGTTGCTGCGATCTTCGTAGCGGAAGGGGGCGTAGGTGAGAAGATCTTCCACCACCTTAAGACCCTTGGCTTCGAGCATGGCGGCGCGGGCGGGGCCGACGCCTTTGAGATACATGAGTGGGGTGGAGAGATCCAAAACTTGAAAAGACTACTCGTAGTGTACAATGCGATTTCATGTCTTCATTGCTCGAAGGGAAAACTGCATTGGTATTGGGCGTGGCCAATCGCTGGAGTCTGGCGTATGCGATCGCACAGGCGTTCCGGCGGGAGGGCGCGCGGCTGCTGCTGACCTATCAAGGGGAGCGCTTGCAAAAAACGGTGGAGGAGTTGGGGACTGCGCTGGGGGCGGAGCGCGTCTTCGAATGCGACGTCACAAAAGATGAAGATCTCGCCAAGCTGAGCGCGACTGAAGAGAAGCTGGACGCCGTGGTGCACAGCATTGCGTTTGCGAATCAGGCGGACCTGGCGCGGCCGTTCGTTGAAACTTCACGCGATGGGTATTTGCTGGCGCAGAACGTGAGCGCCTATTCGATGGTGGCGGTGGCGCGCGCGACGGCTCCGCTAATGACTGGCGGTGGCGCGATGTTGACGCTCACTTATTTGGGCTCGACGCGCGTGGTGCAGAACTACAATGTGATGGGCGTGGCTAAGGCGGCGCTCGAAGCTTCGGTGCGCTATCTGGCGGCGGATCTGGGGCCGCAGAATATTCGTGTGAACGCAATTTCGGCGGGGCCGGTGAAGACTGCGGCTGCGCGGGGGATCAAGGATTTTTCGAAGGTGCTGGAGGCGGTGGAGGCTCACGCTCCGCTGCGCCGTAATGTGACGCCGGGTGAAGTGGCGGACCTGGCGGTGTTCCTGGCGAGCGATCTGGGGCGCGGCGTGACGGGCGATGTGCTGTTTGCCGATGCCGGTTACCACATCATGGGGCTGTAGTTTTTACCAGCGCGCGCACTATCTCAGCTAATAGATCGGGCCTGCTGTTTTGGCGTTCGAGGTGCGGATACTTTTCGCCGCCGAAGTAATCCACGCGGTGCGTGCTGATGTGTTCACCGTTCCTGACCATTAACTCGATGGGTTCGCCTCCGGCGGCTGCTTCGCGCAGGACGCTCGGCGAAAACGCGCGGCCGTCAACGGAAGTGATCCTTGCTCCCGGAGCGATACCGGCTTTCTGCGCGGGGCCGCCGATGGCGACGTCTTCGACCTGGCCTTCGCTTTTCACGCTCACGCCTAGTGACAGCATGAGGTCGGTCACTTTCTCTTCGTCTTCGGTGGTGTTCCAGTAATCGGAGCGAGCATTGTTGTAGGTCAGCTTCCAGCCGCCGTTTTCGATACCGGCTAGCGGTGCGCGCGTCTCCACTGCATCCACACGCTGGCGGAAGAAGGCCGCCCAATCATGCGGCTCGACGCGGTTGAGGGAGGCGATCACATCGTCGAGCGTGTAGGCATTCACGGACGGGCCGGCGTCGCCACCGTAAAATGCCCGGCAGAAATCGTCGATGGATTTTGTTCCATGGCTGAGCTTGCGCAGCAGCGTGTCTACTTCGAGCCAGACGAGTTGGCCTTCGCCGTAGAAATCCAGACCGCGGCGGAGCGTGGCGTAGTCAGCGCGCGCGTCGAACAGGAGTTGTCCGGAGATGGAGGTGTCGGCGAGAGAACGCCAGCCGCGGCCGCTTTCATGTTCCAGGTGGGCGGCTACGTAGGCCAGGCGGTCACGGAACAGTTCCGGCGTTTCGAGGCCGCTGCGCGCGGCCAGCACTGAGCCTAGATACTCGGTGAGGCCTTCGTACATCCACAGGAGATCGCCCTTCATGGGCTCGTCGTAATTTTTCGTCGCGAGGCCGGCGGGGCGGCGGTATTTACCGTTCCAGGAATGCACGTACTCGTGCGGCAACAGCTCGGAGTGATAATGCAGCAGGACATCGTCGAGCAGCATGCGCTCATCCAGGCGGTCATCGCTCGATTCGTGATGTTCCAAGCCGAAACTCGCTACGTGATCGCTCAGGGTCAGCAAAAAATGATAACTGCGGTAATGGCGGGCGCCGAAGAGCGCGCCGGTTTCGGCGATCAGCTTGCGGTAGTGCTCGACGGCCTCGGGAGTGATCGCGAGCGCGCGCTCGCTGTCGGCAGCGATGTGCATGTAGTGCGGGGCGCCGTCGACGGTGCCGAGATCGACGGTGCGGTAGTGAGCTCCGGTCGACACGGGGGAGTCGACCAGCGTGGTGAGCGAAACGGGGCGGAACTCGACGTCATCGCCGGACTCCTTGGCGACTGGGAGCGCGGTTCCATAGCGCCATTCATGCGGCAAGCGAAGTTTGGCTTGATAGCGAAGTTGATCGGCGACGGTGCCCTGTGGATAGAACACGTATTGATTCCAGCTCAGCACGGCCAGCTCCGTGGTCATCGACGAGCCCGCTGAAAATCCTCCGGCGTCGGTCGGCGAAATGAAATCGAAAGCAGCATCGAGCGCGGTGGCGCCGGCGGGGACGGTCACGTGAAAGGCGTAGAGATTTGTGGAGTCGCGACGCCACGCTAACGTTTGATCCTTGGCATGAAAGCGCAGACTGACCACGTCAGTAATGGGGCCGGTGGGGCCGTGCTCGCCGGGAATCCATTGCGGATAGAGCAGCGTGAGCGGGCCGGGAGCCGCGGGGATCGTCAACTGAACGTGGATCAATTTGCGCGGAGCATCGCGCGCGTCGACGCTCACTTGAATGACGCCCTGCTGCGCCCAGGAGAGAGCGGCGCTGAGAAACCCAAAGAGCAGCGTGCGTTGGATCACACTTCAAATGGTAGCAACCGGAGGGCAACTGATTTGAGCTAATATTGATCCACCGGGCAGTCGTAGATTGCCAATATCTCGGAGGAGAAAATCATACATGAACGCTATCATCAGAAGCTCGAAGCTTGCGCTTTGGGGAGGCTTGCTGTTTACGCCCATTTTTGCACAAGCTTCCTTAGTCACTCTCAGCCTGGGCCAGAGTGCGCAGAATGTGACGCTGAACGGGACCGGGCCAAATGGGTCGAGCCTGGGCACGTACGTCGTGACCCTGGGCGCCTGCACCCCTGGAGCCACCACCACAACCTGCATCGTCTCCGGCGCTTTCACCAGCAGCACGCCGGGTCTTGAATCCGGCACTTATACTTTGACAACGGTTTATAGCGGCACGGGCGCGTCTCCGTTGCTGGCGGTCCAGCAATCGGCGGGTTCCAACTTCTTTAGCTTTTCCTCGATCCCCTCGGACGCGACTATGAATTTGACCTTGGTTTCCTCGAGTGGAACTCAGGTTATTCCGTTCCTCTCGCACAGCGCCTTCATTAACGGCGCCACTTTCGGCCTGATTTACACGAACGCGGCGGTTTGTAGCGGTACGCCGGTGGCGCCTTGCGCGGTAGGGCAGGTGGGTCTGACGAACGGTTCCGCGATTACGGGAGTCACCACGGGGACCGCCCAATTTAATCAGAGCAACACCTATTACTTTTCCGACTTCACCTTCGCTGAACATTGGGAAAGCACTCTGACTTACAACAACTACTCGCCGGCGACGGTGACGTGCACGACGAATTTTTACGGCGACAACGGCGCGCCCCTGGGGGTTCCGTTCGCCCAAGGGACCGTCACCACGCGCACCGATGTTCTGGCGCCGGGCGGATCGATTCATGACCCGACCACTGCCCCGCATACCGGGAGCGTGATCGAGGGCTGGGCGGTAGGCACTTGCACCGGGCCGGTGCAGGCGTCGATGCTTTTCCGCCAGTTCACGAGCGCAGGCGTGCCGGTCGCAGAGGCGGGGGTGAACGGAGAAGTGGCGGCCACCACCGAGTTCGCCACGTTCGCGCAGACGGCCACCGGAATCGCATATGCGAATCCTTCGCCGACGCAATCGGCCACGATTACATTCACCGTGTACGACAACAGCGGGGCGCGGCTGGGCAGCGGGAACGTGACCTTGGGGCCGCTGGGGCACAGCGCTGCAAACATCGGACCACTGCTGGGGCTGCAGCCGTTCACCGGATTCGTGAAGATCACTGCGACGATTCCGATTATCAGCTTGTCGCTGAATTACGAAGTGGCGCCGGTTTTCTCGTCACTGCCTCCCGGGGATCTGCCGAGCACGACGCTGCTGATCACGCCGTAGAGGAGTTGGTGGCGGCTCTCGCGAGCTGAGCCCGATCGAGGAGCAGGGCGCGCTCGCGTGCGTTGTTCGTAAGGGACGCCGCGCGCTCAAACTCACCGTGGGCTTCGCCAAAACGGCCGAGCTTCACCAGCAGATCTCCGCGCACGCTGGGGAGGAGATGATAGCTCTGGAGCGCCGGCTCGAGCGCCAGCCGATCGACCAGCGCGAGCCCGGCCGCGGGTCCAAAGGCCATGGCAATCGCCACGGCACGGTTCAATTCGACGATGGGAGACGGCATGAGTTGGACGAGTTCCGCGTAGAGCGCGGCGATGCGCTCCCAGTCGGTTTCCTCGGCGACTAGCGCGCGGGCGTGACACGCGGCGATGGCGGCTTGCAGCGTGTAGGGGCCGGGCGAGCGTGCCAGTTTTTGGGCGCGTTCCAGCCCGGCGAGGCCGCGTCGAATCAGGAGCTGGTCCCACAGCGCACGATTTTGATCGAGGATAAGAATCGGCTCTCCGGATGAGTTCTGGCGCGCCCTGGAGCGCGATGCCTGGATCTCCATCAGAGCCACGATGCCGTGGACCTCGGGGTCGTTCGGAACCAGCTCCGCCAGGATGCGGCCGAGACGCAGCGCCTCCTCGCAGAGCGCGGGCCGCGTCCAGTCACTGCCGGCAGTCGCCGTGTAACCCTCGTTGAAGATCAGGTAGATCACTTCGAGCACTGACGACAGACGGGAGGCGAGTTCCTCGCCGCGGGGCACTTCGAAAGGCACGCGATTTTCGGCAAGTGTTCGCTTGGCGCGCACGATGCGCTGGGCCACGGTCGCTTCCGGGATCAGGTACGCGCGCGCGATCTCGGCGGTTGTCAGGCCGCCCAGCAAGCGCAGGGTGAGCGCCACGCGCGCTTCCGCGGAAAGAAGCGGATGACATGCCGTGAACACCAGCCGAAGCAGATCGTCGCCGAATTCATCGTCGATGGCGGTGTCGTAGTCCGGCACATTCTGCTGGGCTTCCTGCTGGTATTTGAGTTCCTGGTGTTTTTGTTCTAAGCGCTTGTTGCGGCGGAAATGATCGATGGCGCGGTGTTTGGCCGCAGCGGTAAGCCAAGCGCCAGGATTATCGGGGATGCCAGAGGCGGGCCATTGTTCGAGCGCGGCGACGAGCGCATCCTGCGCCAGCTCTTCGGCCAAGCCAAGGTCGCGGACCATGCGCGCAATCCCGGCAATAATTCTGGGGGATTCGATCCTCCAAACGGCATCGATCGTACGATGGGTATCGGCAGACGTCACCGTTACCCATCATACGCGGCCTTCCGCGCTGCCCGTTATTTAGCGGCGGCAGGCAAGTGCTGCATGGAGAACATCGGGCGGATTTCGGTCTCACCTTCCCAGCCCGGCCAGTGTTTGTGATGCAGCTCCATGAAGCGGCGCGTCCGTTCGACGGCCTCTTCCTTGGACTTCAATTCAAACACTGCGTAGCCGCCGAAGACTTCCTTGGCTTCCGTGAAAGGCCCGTCGGTGACGGTAATCTTTCCGCCCGTCAAGCGGACGCGCGAGCCGGACACGGTGGGACCGAGCCCGCCGGTTTCGATCATTTCGCCGGATTTAAAAGACTCCTCGGCGAGCTTTCCCATGGCGTCCATCAATTCCTTGGGTGGAGGGCCCGAATTTTCGGGGGCTTTGACCATCATTAAAAATCTCATTGTGTTATTGCTCCTTCTACTGGTGCGTCGAGCGAGTCTAGGGGAAATCGACAGGCCTGGCAAATTTTTTTCTTAGGAGCCACGGCGGATCTCCTCAAACCCGGACGCGGCTTGCTGGACATCGGCGGGGAAATCCGACATTTCTTGCACCTGGCGGATTTCGATGACTTCGTTATCCGACCCCGGGCAGCGCGAAGCCCATTCGATGGCCTCTTCCTTGGACTTCACCTGGATCATCCAGTAGCCGCCGACAACTTCTTTGGCCTCAGCGAAAGGACCGTCGGTAACCTTGGGCTTGCCTCCCGAGAAAGAAACGCGAGCCCCCATCGACGGCGGATGGAGGCCGTCGAGCGCCAGCAGGATGCCGGCTTTTTGCAGGGATTCGTTGTACTTCATCATGGCGGCGACGGCGGTGGTGTCCGGCACGGTGCCGGGTGCGGCCTTGTCATAACCTTTCGGGATCATCAACATCATAAATCGCATTTTGGTATCTCCTCGTGGTTCTAGTTTTGCGTACGGAGGCGGCGTGCGGGCGTTGGCGGCCCGCTGAACCTCGCTCTATTCAGACGTCGAACCAAGCGGAGTCAGATCGACAGGGATATCGTCAGGGGACTTGGGAAATTTCGATTAGCGGCCGTAGAGGCGGATTTCTTTGCCGTCGGCCAGCACGACGCGCTCCAGGCGGAGGATCTTTTGGCCGTCGGCAAACTGATAGCCGATGCCGGTGATCACATCGCCGGGTTTCACGGTGGTCTTGGTCCAGCCGTTGGCCTCCATGCGAATGATGGCAGGGCCGCCGATTTCCCATTTCTCCATGTGGCCGTCGTTGGCTTGAGCTTCGAGAGTGATCATGGGATGCGGATTGGCCCAACGGAACTCTGTAACCGTGCCCTTCACGGTAACCAGCTTGTCAAAGCTGACCGGCCATGAGTGATGCGCCGATAGCGGCAGTGCAGCGAAAACCAGCGTCAGGATGACGAATGCGGGAACGCATAATTTCTTCATCGTTGTTCCCTCCCTGCGAGCCATTCTAGAGCAAAATCGCGATTACCGGAAGCTCCCTCCCGCGACGGGGAGGGAGCCTGAATCGATGCAGCAGGAAGCGTCAGCGGTTGGCGTGCTCTTCTTTCCGCTTCTCTTCCTTATCGTGCGGCGTGCCGATGCCTTGGCGCTGTTCGCCTTCTTTGGTGTCGTTCACGCCCATCTTTTGAGGATGCACGGCCTGCCGATTCTGCGGGTCGTTGGGGTTCTGGCCTTTCTTTGGAGGTTGGTTCTGGTGGCCGTGCTGGTTTTCTTGCCGGCTTTGCTGGTTCTTGGTTTGGCTCATCGTGGAACTCCTTCGTAGAGGTAGACGATTGAGGCGGGGGGAATAGTGCAGGGAAAGATTACCGAAACATTCCTTTCCAAGAATCAAGTACTTGGGGCTCGATGAAACGAGAGCTGATGTGGTGCCGGAGGTGGGACTTGAACCCACACGCCCAGTGAAGTGCGCCGGATTTTGAGTCCGGTTCGTCTGCCAATTCCGACACTCCGGCATGAGTGGCTTTCACTATTCTAGCCGATTTTGCCGGCGGCGACTTTCTTTGCAGACTCGGCGCCGCAGACGGGCAGCGTGGGGTCGGCGAGCAGGCCGATTTGTTTGAGCACCGAGGCCTGGTCCCAATAGATGTGTTCGTGCGCGAGCTGGCCGTCGCGGAAGCGCACGATCACGACCAGCGCCACCTCGACGCGCGCGTTCGTCGGGGCGACGCCGGGCAGCATCCACGGCATCTCCTGCGTGTGCGTAAACGAGAAAATCATTTCGTCCACCAACTGGTCTTCGCCGACGGTGCGGGAGATGGGCGTGAGCGTGGTGTCGGGCGGCATGCTGGGAATGAAGTCGCGCGAATAGAAATGGCGCAGCGCGCTTTTGCCGAAGCCGCCGGTCATCACGGGGACGTGGTTGACGTAGGCGTCCTCCACCATCGTGGCCAGCGTGGCTTCGGTGTGGCGGGTGGCGAACTCATGCTTCGTGTGCTCTTCCCACAGCTTGGCGAGGTCGAGTGGCGGCGGCATGTTTATTTTCGCTACTGTTTTTTCTTCTTTGTCGATTTCGCGGGGAAGGCGGTGAGTACGCGCAGGCGGGCCTGGGCTTTCGGCACGTTGGCGTGCTTGGGATACTGCTTGATGAAGGCGCGATAGGCGGCGATGGCTTGCTTGTCGCTGCCTCCCTTTTGATATTCGACGCCCTTCATGTACATGGCGTCGGCGGCTTTGGGGCTGTCGGGGTAACGCTCGACCACCGCTTGAAAGACCTGCGCGGCGTCGTCATATTGTTCACCGTGATCGTAAATCAGGCCCATGTAGTATTGGCCTTCGGGAGCATTGGCGTCGTCCGGGAAATATTTCAGGAAGTCGGCGAACTCGCTGAGCGCTTGCTTATCTTTCGCACCGGTGTAATCGCGGACGGCCCTCTTCCACAGCGACTCGGCGGTAACGCCGGCGGGCGCAGCGGGGGCAACTGGCGTGGCATTGGCCGCGGGCGGAGGCGGCGCGACAGCCGACGTATTGAGCGTGCGCACGGCGCTCGAAATATCGGCGAGCTTGTTGTCGAGAGCCGCCAGGCGGCGCGTCAGATCCGCTAGATTTTCGCGCACGGCGCGCATTTCGTCAGCGGATTGATCCACTTTCGTGCCGAGGATGGCGATGGGCGCTTCCACCTTGGCTTGTTGGTCATTGAGCCGGTCCGTCAGCGTGCGCTGCAGCGTTCCAGCGGCGATGGAAACGCTGTTGGATTGTTCGAGCGCCTGGCGGATCAAGCCTTCGAGCGCGGACATCTTCTGATCCTGTCCGGCTTGCAACTGCTTCACTTGATCCTGCAATTGCGCGACATCGCGCTGGATGGAAAGGATATCGTCGCGCTTCTGGCCCAGCAACAGCGCCGGGCTCAGCGCAAAAAGCAGGAGACAGGTCGGGTTTCTCATGATTTTCAGTCCCCAGTTTATTCGGTCTCGGCCTTGGCGTCGAGGTAAGCCTGGCGGCAATCCAAAATCAGCTTGCGCGCTTCGATGGGGCCGCGCCAGCCGTCGATGCGGGTTTCTTTGCCCTCGAGCTCTTTGTAGATGGTGAAGAAGTGCTCGATCTCGCGGCGCATGTGCGGCCACACTTGATTCACAGTGGCGATCTCCGAGTAGCGCGGGCTGCTTTTGGGCACGGCCAGAATTTTTTGATCGCGCTCGGAGGAATCCACCAGTTCCAAGAAACCGAGTGGACGGACTTCGATCAGGCAGCCGGTGAAGCTGGGCTCGGACATAAGGGTGAGGACGTCGAGCGGGTCACCATCTTCGGCCAGCGTGCCGGGGACGAAGCCGTAATCGCCGGGATAATGCAGCGGTGAATACAGGGGACGGTCGAGACGGAAGACACCCAGCTTGCCGTCGTATTCGTATTTGTTGGCCGAGTTCTTGGGGATCTCGACAATCATGCGGATGACTTCCGGCGTTTCCGGGCCGGGGTCTAGATCGTACAAATTCACCATTCATTCCACTGTAGCAGCGGTCCCCACCTATAATGGTGGGTTGGAACTGGAAAAGACACTGCTGCGCAAGGTGGGCGAGGCCGTTACGCGCTTCAAGATGATTCGCGAGGGCGATCGCGTGGCGGTGGCGTTGTCGGGCGGCAAGGATTCGGTCACCATGCTGGAGGCGCTGCTGTTGTTGAAGGAGCGCGCGCCGATCAACTTCACGGTGTGCGCGTTTACGGTGGAGCAGGGGAAATTTTTGCGGCCGATTCAGCCGTTTGGTGAATATCTGAAGGCGCGCGGCGTGGACTGGACGTATCACACGGACAATCCTTCGATCCGCTTGATCGACGAGCAGCCGGATCATGGGTGCGATTTATGCAGCCGCTACCGGCGGCGCGCGGTGTATCAGATTGTGCGCGGGCTGGGCGCTAACGTGATCGCGTTCGGCCACACTGCCGATGATTTTTGCGAATCGTTTTTACGGAATGCTTTGTTCACGGGGCGCATCGGCGCACTGCCGCCGATCACTTATTCGCGGCAGCGCGATTTTCGTTTGATCCGTCCGCTGGTTTACGTCACTGAGGATCTGACCACGCGCTACGCTGAATCGTTGGGCGTGCCGGTGATCCCCTGCGGATGTTCGCAGCGCACGGGCACCGTGCGGCGGACGTTGCGTGATATGTTCGGGGAGCTCGAAAAAGAGCATCCGCATTTGAAAGAGACGCTGCTTTCGGCGATGGGTAATATTCAAACCGGGCGGTTGCTTGATCCGCGATTCTTGGATCTCGACGGTGAAACAGAAACCGTTGAGGCGGAAGCAGCGAGTCCGTTCGCGATCGTCGACTAGCGCAGCAAGTCTTCGAGCTTGACGCGCTCGTCGGTTTTTGAATCGCGATACTTCACAATCACGGGCGTATAGAGCGAGATGCCCCAGTCTTTTCCCTGCCCTTTGCTGATGGGACGCGAACCTGCGACCACCACTGCGCCTTCGGGAATTACTAGTGGATCGTCATCGGTTGCGGTCAGCACTCCGCCGCGGACTACGTCGTAGACAGGCGTCGAGCGTGTCAGAATCACGCCGCTGCCGAGAACCGCGCGCTCTTTGATGATGGTGCCTTCGTAGACACCACAGTTGCCGCCGATCATCACGTGGTTCTCGATGATCACGGGCATCGCACCGACAGGCTCCAGCACGCCGCCGATCTGCGCAGCGGCGGAAATATGGCAATGACCGCCGATTTGCGCGCAGCTTCCCACCAAGGCGTGCGAATCGATCATAGTGTTGTTGCCGACGTATGCACCGACGTTGACGAACATCGGGGGCATGCAGGTGACGCCGCGTCCGATGAAGCAGCCATCGCGAATGCTCGACCCGCCGGGCACGATGCGGACCGCGTCGTCGGCGCTGAATTGGCGAACCGGGTACGTGGCCTTGTCGAAGAAGGGCTGACGCGAGCGGTCGATCGACATATCGACGATGGCGCCCATGCGGAAGCCCAGCAGGATTCCCTTCTTTACCCACGGCGTCACGCGCCAGCCGTTTTTGGCAAAGGCGTCGGGCTGCGCCGCACGCACCTCTCCCAGGTTCAGCTTGTGCTTGAACTGATAGAAAAGGTCAAAATGTTCCGCGGTGTAAGTAGGTGGTTTGTGGTCGAACAGGTGTTCGATCTCAGTTTGCATTTCTGCTCCCGGCCCCCGCGAGTGCGCCAGCGAGCAATCCGACTTGCTTAAGCACCGTTTCGATCTTCGTCTGTGTCTGCGGCATGGGCGGGCACATGGGCAGGCGGTAGACCGGCTCGAGCAGGCCCATCAGCGCCATCGACGCCTTTACTGGAATCGGATTCGACTCGGAGAAATTCATTTCCATGAGCGGGAACCACTGGCCCTGCAGTTTGCGCGCGGCCGCGAAATCACCGGACATCGCGGACTGCACCAGTTTCGTCATCTCGCCGGGGATCTGGTTCGAGACGACCGAGATCAGGCCGCGTCCGCCGAGCGCGCACAGCGGGATGGTGAGCGCATCGTCGCCGCACAGAATATCGAATGTATCCGGCAGGTTGTGGCACACGGCGGCCATCTGGCTGATGTTGCCGGAGGCTTCTTTCACTCCGCAAATATTTGGAATCTCCGACAGGCGTTTCAGCGTGGATGTTTCGACGTTGACGCCGGTGCGCCCCGGCACGTTGTAGACGATGATCGGCAGCGGCACGGCGTCGGCGATGGCTTTGTAGTGGCGATACAGGCCGTCCTGCGTGACCTTGTTGTAGTACGGCGTCACGGATAGCAGCCCGTCGACGCCCAGGTGCTGTAGTTCCTTCGCAAGCTCGATGACTTCGGCCGTGTTGTAGCCGCCGGCGCCGCCGACGACGGGAACTTTGCGGCTGGCCTTTTGTGCTTCTTCCACCGTGATCTCGACCACGCGCAGGTGTTCGTCGCGCGTGAGCGTGGGGCTCTCGCCGGTGGTGCCGCAGGGCACCAGGAAATCGATGCCTTCGCGAATCTGGCGCTGGACCAACTTGCGCATGGTCGCTTCATCCAAAGACAGATCCGTTTTAAACGGAGTCACCAGCGCTGTACCGCATCCTGAAAACATAAGTCACCTCTTGGAAAATAAAACGTCGCTGAATTCGAATACGCCTTGCTTCCCCACAATCCATTGTGCCGCTTTGAGCGCCCCTCGTGCGAAGCCTTCACGCGATCGCGCGGCGTGGCGCAGAGTGATGGTATCGGCTGCAGAATCGAAACCGATCTCATGCGTTCCCGGATGCCGGCCCGCGCGGCTGGAACTCACATCGATGTTACGCGGATAGCCGGCGGACTTCATCTCTTCCACCAGCTTGATCATGGTTCCGGAGGGCGCGTCTTTCTTATTATCGTGATGGATTTCCCAGGCCCACGCGCCATATTCTTTTTCATCCGCCAGCAGCTTGGCCGCTTCGCGGACAACGCTCAGGAACACGTTGACGCCTACGGAAAAGTTGGGGCTCCATACGAGTGCGCTGCCGTTTTTCTCCACTACCGCACGTACGCGGTCGATGTGCGGGAGCCAACCGGTGGTTCCCACCACAACCCGCAATTTCATCGCGGCCAGCTTTTCGATATTGCCCACGGCGGCTTCGGGCGTGGTGAATTCGATAGCGGCATCGGCGCCCGCGGCCTTCGCAAAATCGTCACCAATATCGATGGTTGCGACCGACTTGAAGCCGTACTCAGGAGCGAGTTGCTCCACCATCCGACCCATCTTCCCGTAACCGATGATCGCCAATTTCATTTTTCAAAAGCCGCCGGGTCGGGATTGGTGAAAAACTCCCGGTGGAGCGATTCTACCGCGCTCTTCAAGTCCGCCGCCGCTAGCACCACGCTGATATTCAGCAGCGACGCGCCTTGCGAAATCATACGCACGTTGATGTCTTTGAGTCCGCCGAAGGCACGTGAAGCGACGCCCGGGGTGTGGCGAATATTGTCGCCGACCATGCAGACGATGGCCTGATTTTCTTCCACGGTGACTTCGGCGAATTCCTCGATCTCTTTGGTGATGGCCGCGAGCGAGCGCGTATTGTCGATGGTCAGCGACACGCTCACTTCGGAAGTCGCCAGCATGTCGACGGGCGTTTCGTAGCGGTCGAAGATCTCGAAGATGAGTTTCAGGAAGCCGTGCGCCATCAGCATGCGCGTCGACACAATGTTGACCAGGGTGATATTGCGCTTGCAGGCGATCGAGCGGATGGGACTCGACGACCGCGGGGCTTCCGCGGTGATCAACGTCCCTTCCACTTGGGGGCGTCGCGAGTTCAGAATCCGCACGGGAATGTTTTTTTCGATGGCCGGGAGAACGGTGGCGGGGTGCAACACCTTCGCGCCGAAGTACGCGAGTTCCGCCGCTTCCGCGAAGGAGCACTGTTTCACGCGGTAGCCGCCCGGAAGAATCGTGGGGTCTGAGGTGAGCATGCCGTCGACGTCGGTCCAGATCTGGATCTCTTCCGCACCAATGCCTGCTCCTACAATCGACGCTGTGTAATCCGAACCTCCGCGGCCCAGCGTGCTGGTCACACCGTCTTCGGTTGAGCCGATGAAACCACCCATCACGACAACGTGCTTCGCCGCGAGTGGCGGAATGGTGTTGCAGGTACGGCGATATGTTTCGGTGAAGTTCGGGCCGGCTTGGGTGTGGCGGCGATCGGTCACGATCACGGAGCGCGAGTCTAAATGCGCAGCGTCGATTCCCAGGCTGCGGAAACGCGCGGTGACGATGATGCTCGAAAGGCGTTCGCCGAAGGCGGAGACGGCGTCGGTGGCGCGCGGAGTCATCTCGCCCATCACGGCGATGCCTTTGACTAGCTCCGCCAATTCCTGGAAATGAGCGTCGACCTGATCTTCGACGCCTAGGCCTGCGGATTCCTTTTTATGAAACTGGTGCAGGTCTTCGAGTAACGTTAACGCGGTGTCGCGCTGGCCCGCAACGGCGGCGTCGGCGATGGCCAGCAGTTTGTTGGTGGTCTTGCCCATTGCGGACACTACTACTACCGGCCGCCGCGCGAGTTGTCCGCGCACGATGCCCGCTATACGTTCAATGGCTTCTGCCGATTCGACGGAGCTCCCGCCGAATTTCATCACGATCATTGTTTTGCTGCGGCTCCTTGCAGGAGTCCTTTCTCCACCATCACCTCGGCGATCTGCACGGCGTTCAGCGCGGCGCCCTTTAACAACTGGTCACCGGCGACGAACATCGCAATCGATTTGCCGCTGGGGTCGCTGGTGTCCTGGCGGATGCGGCCTACTAATACGTCGCCTTGACCGGAGGCGTCCTTGGGCATGGGGAAATAATTCTTCACTGGATCGTCAATCACTTTGACGCCGGGGGCGGACGCCAGAATTTCACGCACTTCAGCGGCCGTGATGGGGTTCTCGCATTCGAACGTCAACGCTTCGGAATGCGCGCGCAGCACGGGCACACGGACACAAGTGGCGCTGATGCGAATGTCGGCGTCGCCGAAAATCTTCTTGGTCTCCTGCACCATCTTGGTTTCTTCATCGTTGTATCCGGTGGCGGGATCGATCTTCGAGTTGTGGCTGAATAAGTTGAATGCATAGGGATGCGGCAGTACGGTATTCGCGTACTCGCGGTCCTCTAAATGCGCGCGCGTTGATTCACGCAGCTCTTCCATCGCAGCCGCGCCCGCGCCGGAGGCGGCCTGATAAGTTGCGGCGATCAAGCGTTTGATGCGGTTCTGGCGGTGAATCGGCCACAGCGGGACGATGGCAATGATGGTCGAGCAATTCGGATTCGCGATGATGCCGTTATGTCCCGCGATGGCTTCCGGGTTGATTTCAGGAATCACCAGCGGCACTTTGGGATCCATGCGGAAGGCGGACGAGTTGTCCACCACCACCGCTCCCGCCTGCGCCGCGATGGGCGCGTACTTCTTGGATATTGACCCGCCGGCACTGAAGAAAGCGATGTCGATGTTGGCGAAGCTGGTCTCGGTCAGCTCCTCCACCCACACGTCGCGGCCCTGGAACTTCATGCTCTTGCCGGCTGAACGCGCCGACGCCAAGAGGCGCAGTTCGGAAATCGGAAATTTGCGATCCTCCAGCAGACGCAGGAACTCGACGCCCACCGCTCCGGTGGCGCCTGCTATCGCTACTTTGTATTTTTCGTTCATAGTTTTAACAGTTGCCTCGCTATCGTTTGATACGTTCCAATCGCCGCCAGCAGCTCGCGCTTCGAGATTCGCTCCTGGTCAGTGTGCGCGACGTGAATGCTACCGGGTCCAAACAAATACGGCGTCCCCCATGCCCCATTGAACGCGGGGATGTCGGTGGTGAAGGCCACCACGGTCGTCTCCAAGCCTGGAATCGATCCCATGTGTACTGCCGGAATGCACAGGACTTCCTTCGCTTCGGCCTTTCCGGCGACGGCCTCGGCTATCGCGTGGCGCGTGCTATCGCCATCGTCGACCAGGCGAACGAAAACTTCGGCCATAGCGTGATCCGGGATCACGTTGGGCGCGCGACCGCCCCGAATGGTGCCGATGTTGAGCGTGCTCTGCCCCAAGATCGCATCTTTCGGTAGCGCGATCTTGCGGACACGCTCCAGCGCGTCGAGCAACTTTTCGATGGCCGATTCGCCCAGATGCGGATACGCCGAGTGCGCCATCTTCCCTTGAGCCACCACTTCAAAGCGCAGCGCGCCCTTGCATCCCAGGACAAGTTTACTCTCGGTGGGCTCGCCGTTAATTACATACTTGCTGCCGCGCGGATCTTTGGCCGCCGCGAGCGCTCCGGCGCTGTTGCGTTCTTCACCGACGACGAAGAGCAACGCGGCGCGGCGCTCGCCCGCCGCCAGCAGCGCTTCCACCGCGAAGATCATGGACGCGATGATGCCTTTAGTGTCACAGGCTCCGCGGCCCCAGATGAATTCGCCATCCTCACGCGACGCGAAAAACGGCGGGACGGTGTCGATGTGCGTCGAGAGCGTCACTACCGGCGCGTCCCAATACGCCAGCACGTTGTAGCGATGGGGCTCCACTTCGATGCGCTCGACGTGGCCGCCGGTGCGCGCGGTGAGCGCGGACAAGTAGTCGGCCAGATACACGCCGACCTGCTCCTCATTGGGCGTTACCGAATCGATATCGATCAACGCGCGCGTTAGCTCAAAAGCATTCATAAACAAACTCGGGGGATAGGAGGAGGCGGGGTGCGCGGCGGCCGGTGACGACCTTATATAGACAGCTTTTGCCGCTTCCCGATAGCGCTCCACCCGGCCCGTCGCATTTCTACGTTCCGAATGACAGTGGGCCGGTGTTAACCAGACCCCCCAACCGCCGCGCGCCAAATCTTCCACGCTGCGATTTCGGCAAGGCTGCCCCTTTCACCAGACGCTCCGGGATTCGCCGGAATTACGCGCCGGGCTACTTATGGCCCTCGCTCCTCTACCAAGATCTCTTTCAGAATAACATGCGGGTCAATGGTTGCGCTCGACTGCTTCGGGTACCGGGAAAACTACGTAGGGATTGTTGGCGTCCACTTTGGTGATGGTCAAATCGAGCACCGTGTCGCCGTGTTGCTTCTTGACGATGTGGGTGGGGAACAGAACATCGCTGGTGATTTCGCCGAGGTCTTTGTAATCCGAATACGAAATTTCGGTGAGCGGAGTTTCTACTCGCGACAACTGATTTCTGGCATTGAGCGTGGCCTTCACTGTTATGCCCATGACCGGGAACGTGATAACTGTGACGCCGCCGTCGTGCGTGACCCTGGCATTGGCGGCAGCGCGCTCGGCCATTTTAAGTGCGCCAAAGGGTGTGGTCCAGAGTTCGAGTAGGCGGTCCTTGAGGGTGTCTGGAGCGGGCGTGGCAACACTGCCGGCGATGAAGCCCGCGCCGGGCACGGACTCGTTCCACGCATACTCTCCGCTCACCACTTGAATCTGCCGCTGGCCGGCGCGTGTGATGTCGACACGCATCGCGGGGACAGCATAGCTGATGCTCGCGTGATAGGCGACGGTGCCGGTGCCCCAATATTCCACGGTGTTGATGGCGTCGATGCGCTGCGGGCCGCGGATCATGCCGAGCGCGTACTCGGCAGTCTTGATGGTGGCGGCCGCATCCTGCGAGTTGGCGAGCAACGGGAACAGCGCAACCAGAAAGAAGCAACGCATCGTCTAGTGATGTTCCTTGGTCACCAGATGCGACAGATCGCGCTCCACGCAGGGCAGAGATTCCGCAAGCTCGGCCAGCGGATCGGGATTCAATTTCTGCACGCGCTGATTCATCACCCAGGGCTTCAGAAGCACGTCGGGATCTTCAACGGTGGCCTGCCAGATCAAATTATTGCCGTCACGGCGCAGGCGTTCGATTACATGCAGGTTCTCGCCGTGAAAGTAACCGCCGATATCGAGCCAACTGCTGTCATTGAATCCGATGGTATCGACTACCAGCGTGTCGCCTTCCCAGTGGCCGATGGATTCGCCCTTCCAGGTGCCGTCGAGATCTTGCAGAGGTGTGTGCTTGCGGCCGTCGGTCGGGATCACGCGGTAGGGATCGCCCCAGCCTTGCGCCGGCGGACTCACGTACAGGAACACCAATTGTTTGGGCGTCTGCACGATCTGCGCGGGCGGACCGATGCGCGGCACGCCTCCCGGCATGCAGCCATAGGAAGGATCGGATTCGTTCTCACTCTGATCGAGCTTTTGAATTTTTTCCCAATACTCGGGTTTATAAATCGGCTTGTTGGGATTGGCGCGCCGGATGAGCGTGCCGTCGCGTTCGAAGTTGAGCAGCGTGCCGTCGCGCGCCGGTAAATTCGTCACCAGCGGGTCGTCTGATTTAATGTGCGGACCATTCACGGTGGTGCCGTTCCAGATCCCCGTAAGGTCTACTTGGGCACTCGCGTTCACCGCAAAAGCCATGCACACCGCCGCTAGAAAGCATTGCCGCATGATCGCCCCCTATTTGTTGCTATCGCTGGGATCGCCGCTCCAAATGGTGAACTTGCGGCCGTCGGGCAGGCTCACGTCTTTGATCAACGCGAAATCGGTGCCGTCTTTGGCGAGCACGCCGTTCACGCTGACGGTGTCGCCGACTTTTAAACCGCCGCGGTCCGCGCGGCTGAGTCCCGCCTTGCGCAGCGCACCCGGGCCAGCCATTTCAAAGGGCCAATGCTTCACCTTGCCAGCGCCGTCGGTGACGTCGAGATACAAATAGGAATGCGGATTGATCCACTCCACTTTAGTAACGACGCCGGTCACCGTGATGGGCTTCGAGAGATCGAACTCCGCTTGCACCGAGTGATGCGCGAGTGCGGGGACGCTTGCCAGCACCAGGGCCAACGACATGAAGTATTTCATTGCGTTCCTCTCAAACCTTGAATCGCGGGAGCAATTTTTCAGCATTCTCACGCTCGATGGCGCGCATGACGTTCGCTGAAATCCCTAAGCCGGGCAGCTCGTTCACCGTCGACTCGATCGGCTCAAAGGGGAAATCGGTGCCGAATAAAATGTGATCCGGCAGCGCGAATTTCATCATCGCGGCCATGGGATAAGGGTAGCTGGCATGCGCGATGTCGAGGCAGAACTTCTGTAGCTCGGCGATCACACCGTTCGGAATATATTCGGCGTGCTTGGGATCTTTCGGATAACGGTCCTTGATGCGGCCTGCGATCATCGGCATGGTTCCGCCGGAATGCGGAATGATGATTTTGACGTTGGGGTACTTGTGCAGCACGCCGTTCGCCAGGATGCTGGTGCAGCCGCGCGTAATATCGAAATCGAATTCGTTCATCGCAAAGGAAACGCTGTCATTCAAATTCGTGCAGCAGGGCGGCGCCAGCGGGTGCATATATACGATGGCGTTGCGGCGGTTGAGCTCCTGCCACATCGGATCGAAATACGGGTCGCCGGGCCAGTGGGTTTGATTGTCGTTGGTGTAAATGCCGATGCCGTCGGCCTTCAGCGTGTCGAAGCCGTACTCGATTTCCTTCATCACGCCGTCGATATCGGGTAGCGGAACGCCGGTGAACAGGCCGAAGCGTTTGGGATGTTCCGACATCAGCTTGGCCCCGTAGTCATTGCCGGCGCGCACAGCGGCGCGGCCCTTGGCGGTGTTGTCGTAGAGCACGTCGCCCATCTGCGTCATGGACAGAATGGAGACGGCGATGTCGAACTTGTCCATTTGCTGCAAAGTGATTTCGGGCGTCCAGGGGCCGCTCAGACCGCCTGGTCCGCGTCCGCCGCCGCGGCCCGCGCCACCGAATCCGCCGAGGCCCGGCGGAACGTGATGATGATGCAGGTCGATACGGCCGCCCTTGGCGGTGGATTTATTCACGAACTGTCCGAACAATTCGGAGCTAGGCAAAGCCGCGGCCGCGCCCGCGACACCGAGCGTCTTCAAGATATCCCGGCGGCTGAATTCCCCGCCCCCCGCGTTGTGTGGTTTCATGCCCGCTCCTTTTGTATCAGGCGGATTGTATCAATTGCGGAAGCGCAGCGGTAGCGGAGGCGCGCCAGGAGAGATCCACCTGCGCCGAAACCGGCGTCTCCGCCACGTTGATCTCGACCACTTTTGCACCGGCCGATTGCGCCAACTGGACGAGTCCCGCGGCCGGATAGACTAGGGCAGACGTTCCGATCACCAACAGCACTCCGGCGGTGCGCGCGGCTGCGACGGCAGCGTTCCACACGTCTTCGGGAAGCCCTTCACCGAACCACACAACTCCCGGGCGAGCCATCGCGCCGCACTCGCACTTTGGCGGGAGATCAGGGAGCGAGGGCCGCGTGTCGCGCCACTCGCGGGTGCAGGCAGTGCAGCGCAGGGTCCAGATATCGCCGTGAACTTTCAGGATGCGCCGGCTGCCCGCGCGGTCGTGCAAACCGTCGACATTTTGCGTCGTCAGCGTGAAGTGCGGCAAGCGGCGTTCGAGTTCCGCTAGGGCGACGTGTCCAGCGTTGGGCTCGGCGGTCGCGATGATGCCGCGCCGCCAGTTGTACCATTCCCAACTCAAATGCG
>Ga0207131_1058_pt1 | contig 19951 bp, 18 predicted proteins | sample Alteio_BWMinHeat_13_FD_153557 | JGI IMG/M metagenome (GOLD analysis project Ga0207131, IMG submission 153557) | Enriched cells from forest soil in Barre Woods Harvard Forest LTER site, Petersham, Massachusetts, United States -... | ecosystem: Environmental > Terrestrial > Soil > Temperate forest >...
CACTTGAGGTCATCTGTTACTTTTTGATATGAGAGACGAAGCTGCTTGGGAGCTCCAAACGCTTCGCGCACCCACACTTTCAAAAGTCATCGATGACGTTTACAAAGTCCACTGAGGGGGCGATGTAGATGCTCAAAAGGGCAGCAATCTCTGGATCTGCCAGGGTCAACCGCGAAGTGCGCGAAGCCAGCGAAGAAAACGCGAAGAACCACAATTAAATCTTCTTCGCGTTTTCTTCGCTGGCTTCGCGAACTTCGCGGTTTTCAGACTTGTGGATAACGATTAGCTTGCATGAAAAACCACACTAGATTCACGCGCCAACTTTACAAACTATATCTCCTTTATTCAAATCCAGCTTCACATTGCTCTTCGGAGGGATTTTCCCTTCCAAAATTGCTGTAGACAGCTTATTCGTAATTTCCTGCTGTATATATCTTTTCAGAGGTCTCGCGCCAAATGCAGGCTCATATCCTTCTTTAGCCAAGTGCGAAAGAACCTGCGGCGCCCAACTCAACTCAACTTCGCGATCATGCAACCTCTTCGCAAGCAAGTCGAGCTGAATCTTGACGATCTTCTCCATATCCTTTTCCTGGAGCGGCAAAAATGGCAATATATCGTCCAACCGATTGATAAACTCTGGCCTGAAGTGATTTTTAATCACAGGATCCAAGATCATCATCAATTCTTCTTTGATCAAATTATTCTGGTTTTTCTCCATCTTTTCCAGAAGACGATCCGAACCCAAATTGGATGTCATGATAAATAACGAATTTTTGCAATTAACAACCCTCCCCTTGCTGTCAGTCAAGCGGCCATCGTCAAACACCTGCAGCAATATATTAAACACATCGGGATGCGCTTTTTCAATCTCGTCAAACAAAACCACTGCATAAGGCCTTCGACGTAGCGCCTCCGTCAGCTGCCCCCCTTCATCATAGCCCACATAACCAGGAGGCGATCCAATCAACTTTGAAACCGTATGCTTTTCCATATACTCCGACATATCAAGCCGGATCAATGCATCCTCCTGATTGAATAACTGATAGGCCAACGCCTTGGCCAACTCGGTCTTACCAACTCCTGTAGGGCCAATAAAGAGGAAGACTCCCATAGGACGATGCGGATCGCTCAAGCCTGATCGCGACCTCCTGATAGCCTCACAAACGGCATTAACGGCTAAATCCTGGCCGACGACGCGCTTCTCAATCTCCTTTTCCAAATTCAATAAACGCTCAGCTTCCCCTTCCAGCATTTTATGGACCGGTATCCCGGTCCACTTCGAAACAATCTGTGCAATCAAATTCTCGTCGACTTCTTCCTGCAAAAGACGGTTAGGCTTTTCATCCAGTTGCTTCTGCAGATCTTCAATCTCCTTTTGCACCTTTGGAATATTATTGTAGCGCAATTCAGCAACCCGATTGTAATCTGCCTTTCGTTCAGCTTCTTCTTCCTGAAAACGCAATTTCTCCAGCTGATCTTTCTTCTCTTTCAACGATTCGATGAATTTCTTTTCCTGTTCCCACTCCTGCCGCAAAATGCCTAGCTCTTCCTTGATTTTTGCAATCCGCTTCCCCAATTTCTCGACTTCATTCTTGCTCAATGGAGTGTTCTCACGCTTCATCGCCTCCTGCTCTACAATCAGCGTACCCAGTTCTCTTTCCTTATTATCGATGGGTAGCGGACGGCTTCCCAACTGCATGCGGATAAGGCTGGCAGCCTCATCGATCAGATCTATCGCTTTGTCGGGCAAAAAGCGGTCAGTAATATAACGGTAGGACAAAAGAACCGCAGCATGAATTGCCGATTCTGTGATGTGCACACCATGGAATATCTCATACCTCTCTCGCAATCCACGCAAAATAGCGATTGAGTCCTCTACACTAGGCTCATGGATCATTATTGGCTGAAATCGCCTTTCTAAAGCAGCATCTCTTTCAATATGCTTTTGATACTCGTTCAAAGTGGTTGCACCAATGCAATGGAGTGTGCCTCGGGCAAGCGCAGGCTTTAGCAAATTAGCTGCATCCATCGCCCCCTCCGTGGCACCCGCACCGATCAGCGTGTGCACTTCATCGATAAAAAGTATGACCTTTCCCTCGCTTTTTTCGATATCCTGCAATATTCCCTTTAAACGCTCCTCGAATTCCCCACGATATTTCGTGCCGGCGATCAGACTGCCCATATCAAGAGCAAGAAGTTGGCGATTCTTAAGCGAATCCGGCACGTCCTGCTGGACTATGCGCTGCGCCAATCCCTCTGCTATCGCCGTTTTGCCAACGCCAGGTTCGCCAATCAGCATCGGATTATTCTTGGTCCTGCGGCTTAACACCTGCATGGTACGGCGGATCTCCTCATCCCGTCCTATGACAGGATCGAGCTTCCCTTTGCGCGCCAGTTCAGTCAGATTTTTGCAGTATTTCTCTAAGGCCTGCAAATTTGCCTCTGCTCCGGGAGAATCCATATGCCTATCACCACGAATTTTTTTGATTTGATCTTCGACTTGACTAATTGATAGCTTCCCCTCCTTTTTCCAGCTGGAAAAAGGTTCTCCTCCATTCTTCCAATAAGAGAGAAGAAAATGGTCGCTGCTCGTATAGGTATCACCCCAGCTTTTCGCAATATTTTGCGCGTCTGTAATCCGCGCCTGCAAATTGCGAGAAGGATTTGGAGGCTGCATTTTATCCCCTGAAAACGTTGGCAAATGGTCGAGATAACGCTCAACTTCGCCGTATAAAATCTGAGGTTTCGTTCCCAAATTTGATAAAATCGAATAGAAATAGCCTTGCGGATTCTGTAAAAACGCCCAAAGGAGGTGATTTTCAGTCACTTCAGTCTGATTGCGCCTTTGCGCTTCTGCAAAGGCCGCTTGAATGGCGTCCGTTACACTATCGGTAAATTGGTTCATAATAATCTCTCTGGTTCCTAAATAAAGTTTTTTTTGGGGTTAAGTCAAGGCGAAATGTGAATTAAATCAGATAAAAGATTTCCCATAAATATCATTCTTATGAGATGAATAAAGCTGACCCCAATACACGTATAGTTACGAACCAAAGGAGCATAGTAATGAAAAAAGAAAGTTGGCTCGTTGTAGCAAATAGCAGCCTTGCCAGGATTTTCAAAATTGAAAAACGGCATGAGTTAAAGGAAATTAAAATTCTGGAACATCCAGAAAGCCGCCTCCATAATATCGATTTAGTTTCAGATAAACCAGGAAGAGATTTTGAAAGCTCAGGCACTCGCAGGCATGCACTTGAAGCTAAAACCCTTCCCAAACGATTAGAGTTTGCCATATTCGCTAAAGACATCGCTGATTTTTTGGAAAATGCCCGTAATAAAGGAGAATTCGATTCATTATATATTGCCGCGAACCCATCCCTCCTCGGTCTGCTTAGGGAATCTCTCCATTCTGCAACTTTAAAACTAATTAAAGCCGAAGTGGATAAAGATTTCACACAAATGAAAATTCAGGATATTCCTTCTCATCTCCCCTTTCTATTCTAGAGCAATGATTGATGATTTCTGGAATGAATTAAATGAAGGTGATATCCATGTTAGAGACAACCTTCAATTTGAATTAAAATCGGAATTTTCCATAAATCCACAATTGAAGAGAAATATCTATAACCAGGAGGTCTATTTCTTCATTCCTAATCCCCTCCAGGTCAATTCTAAAACCTACTCAAAACCCCAATTTTATCTTGATCAAACCAATTTAATTCGCTATAAAACCCCCTCGATGAGTTTGTCAGAAATCTATAATCTCGATTTTCCCCCTTCACCCCTTGCACGTATCCATCGCCTGTTAAAAGAAAACAGCCTCGACTCTACCCTCTCCGTTGCATCAGATGAGCTTAAGCTCTTTGCAGCAATTTTCAGAAGCGCCGTAAGAGAAAGAATTTATAAAATTGTCCAGATGTTGGGCAGCACCCATCCCACCGATCCAATTCAACAACAGATTGATTCCTTATGCTCTGAAATCTCCGAAACAACCCATAAATTTCGGCAAATTCAAGAAAATGCACATAAAAACGAACATTATCCACAATTGATCCGTCATTTTAAATATGTGGATGAATTCATTAGCACCACAATTTGCGAATTTTTAGTCGTGCTCCTCAAACAATACCGTTCCTTAGAGGAACAAGCTCAGAGTTCAGACAAACTTCTCACTCAAATGATTATCAAAGAAACATTGTATCGAAAAAAGCATCATTTGGGACCCAAAACAGTCAAGGGGCAAACCCTGGCCAATGAGGCCATCTTGCATAGACAAGGGTTGCTACATCGTTTTGTTTTGGAATCACTCATTCTGAAACACAGACGATACTCTCCCGAAGAAAAGCATAGAAGTCTTCTTTCGGCATTCGCAGCGGGATTTGCCATGTTGATCTATATGATCATTTTCGTTTGGCAAATTTCTCCCCTGGTCAATAATGCTTTTCCATTTGTCACTCTTGCAGTACTGTTCTATATCTTAAAGGATCGGTTAAAAGAAGGATTCAAAACTCTATTTGCTCGACATTCCCATCGTTGGTTCCCCGATTATTCGACAGAAATTACCAGTTTTAAAGGGTATACGGTGGGAAGATTAGAAGAAAGCTCTGCTTTTATCACTCCTGAACAACTTCCTGAAGAGTTTTCTCACATACGCAATTATGCCTTTCATGAAGAGCTACAAGCCCTCCCTAGACATGAAACGATTATTCAATATAAACGAGAATTAATTTTAACATCCCCTTCTACAACAAGCACAGGCAGAAGGAGCGAAATCACAACGATATTCCGCTTCAATGTCCACCGCTTTTTACAAAAAGCCAGCAACCCCTTCCAAACCAACTTAACTTTGGACACCTATACACAGGAAATACTTGAAAGACTTTTGCCAAAGGTCTATCACCTCAATCTGATAATACGAAATACTTTGCTACAAGAAAACCAGGAAAAAAAGATCGAAATCAAAACATTCCGAGTTGTCATCGATAAAAATGGAATCAAACGGGTAGAACAAACTAAAAGGGTCATTAGTTAGATGACTCACAGGTTATGAAAATCAAAATTGAAAAGCTGAACCTCCAATTCCAAACAATCCTTGAAAAGAAAATGGAATGTCTTAAACTCCCCTTTTCTGAATATTCATTTGCAAATTTGTATCTTTTTCGCCATCTACACAACTACGAAGTGCTGACTGTTGAAAAAGAAATTTTTATTCGTGGAATAACCAGAGACCACATTCCTTTTATCATGCTTACCTCCCAGCCTAAGGATATTTCTAAAAATTTACTGGACCAGGCCAAGCAAAATGTGCAGATGATCTTTCCCGTTTCGGAAGAATGGAAAAGCCAGTTAACCCATTTGTGTATGCAGGCATCTTATAAAGAAGAAGATAGCGATTATATTTATGAATCGTCTAAACTCGCTACCTATCCAGGCAGGCATTTGGATGGCAAACGCAATCAAGTGAAACAATTTTTAGAACATTACCAGGTCAAAATCCGACCCTATGACAGTCAGAATGGCAACTTGAAAATATGCATCAATCATGCAACTGAAATTTTATTTAACTGGCAGAAAGAACATCAAGGGGATCCAAATGATTTTGCTTCTTGCCTTGAAGCAATCAATAATATGGATGAGCTGAAGCTCAACGGATTTATAGTTTATGCTGATGGAAAACCGGGTGGATTTATTATCGGGGGGCGGTTGAATAAGGATTACTATGTGGTCCATTTCTCCAAAGCATTGCATGCAATAAAAGGAATTTATCAATATCTTTATCAAAAAATGGCTCAGAGGGTCCAGGATGATCATAAATGGATAAATCTCGAGCAAGATCTTGGATTGGCCCCTTTGCGCGAATCCAAGCATTCGTATCATCCTGCCAATATGGCAATCAAGTGGAGAATGTTCTTTTGAGCATTTGGGGATACTGTACATTTAAAAAAAAAGGAAAAGTCATGAATACAAAAAAAAATGGCCAGGAAAATCTAAAAAAGATGCAAAAATGGATTGCAGACAACCGCAAAACATGGCTCGAAGAATACCAGACCTTTCTCCGCTTTCCCAGCATTAGTTCCGAACCCCACTACAAACAGGATGTAATAAATTGCGCACAGTGGCTTTCAGATTATCTAAAAGAAATGAACTTTGAAGTCGAATTATGGAAGACAAATGGGCATCCCGTTGTTTTCGCAAGTAATCTCCGAGCAGGACCTGATAAACCCACTTTATTAATTTATAACCACTACGACGTACAACCCGTCGATCCGATTGAAGAGTGGATTTCCCCTCCTTTTGAGCCTCAAATACGCGACGGTCAAGTCTATGCTCGGGGAGCACAAGATAATAAAGGGCAATGCTTCTACGTCATCCAGGCTTTAAAACTCCTTCAAGATACCACTGGCAGTCTTCCGATCAATATCAAGCTGATCATCGAAGGAGAAGAAGAACATGGAAGTACTGCCCTTGCAGAACTTCTTCCCCAAAAGAAAAAAGAACTAAAGGCTGATTATTTGGCCATCGTCGATTTAGTACTGCGCCGACCTCATGTCCCGGCCTTGACATTAGGACTCCGCGGCCTCATCACCCTTGATGTGGTGGTAGAGGGATCTGCAACTGATCTCCACTCGGGTTGCAATGGAGGCATAGTCCCAAATCCAATCCACGCCCTGATAAGGCTGCTAGGGAATATGAGAGACGCTAATGGGTCCATCACCGTTCCCGGCTTTTATGACGATGTCAAAGATATGTCGAAAGAAGAACGGTCGGCAGTTTCTTTTGAATTCGATGAAGATGAATTTCACAAACAGACTGGAGCATTTGCCACAGGAGGCGAGACCGGGTTTTCTCCTATAGAAAGAGCATGGATTCGTCCAACTCTTGAAATCAATGGGATAAATGGTGGTTATTCAGGAACTGGTTTTAAAACAGTCATACCTGCCAAAGCGATAGCAAAAATTTCTTGTCGTTTGGTCCCTGACCAGGAGCCAGAAAAAATAAAGAAATTATTGAAAGCTTATTTGGAAAAGAATGCTCCTGCAGGAGTAAAAGTAAAAGTTACTCCTCACTCCGGCCACGGAAAACCCTTTAGGGTTAGTCCGAATGCTGCTTTAGTAAAAGCCTTTGCAAAGGCATTTGAAGAAGTTTTTAACCATTCTTGCGAATTTATTTATGAAGGATCTACAATCCCGATTACGGTAGAGCTTTCAAAAGTTTGTGGGGGGGAAACAATCTTGTTTGGATTGGGGTTAACGACAGATCAAATACATGCCCCTAACGAGCATTTTGGTCTCGATCGATTAGAAAAAGGGATGCTGGCCGTGGCGCTGGGTTTGCTTCAGCTTCAGATTTCCAAGAATTAAACAGGGTACAATTAAAAGTGCGGGGTGAACTAGCCCCTCTGTGTTCTCTGTGGGCTCTGTGGTTATTAAAATTTTTGAAATAAACATGAACCTGGGCTTTATTAAACCACAGAGCCCACAGACTCGACTTTAGGCTTTTTCTAAAATTTTGCGGGTGCAATTAAATCTGAGAGATCTCAGCAGAAGAACAGTGACATTGTCCCTGTCTGTCCACGCCCACCCATACTGACACATTGTCCCGGTTGTGTTTGCGTGCAAGGCCCAACGGGCCGACATCTCATAGCCCAGGCCGCAAGGCCTGGGTAGGCAAAAAATCCCTCTGAGCCCTGTAAGGGCGGCATAAAATGGGCTGCGCCTTCAGACTCCTCGCGCTGCTCAATAGGCCGGTCCGATCCAAAGACATTGAGCTGGGCCTAAAGACGCGGTCGGTTTTATGCCGCCCTTACAGGGCTCAGAGGCTTTTTTTGCCTACCCAGGCCTTGCGGCCTGGGCTATGAGATGTCGGCCCGTTGGGCCTTGCGCGCAAACAACTGGAACCATGTGTCAGTATGGGTAGGCGTGGACAGACGTTGAGGACAAAGTATATGCATAGGTTCAACAAAAATAACGAAATAGAGGATAGAGACCTAAAGGAAATCATCGAGCAGCTATCTGCTGCTTAAGGTTAGGTTCTGGTATTGCAAAATGTGCGTTTATTTTTTTTAGGAAGCCTAAAGTCGAGACAGAGAACACAGAGAAGATGGTTCATCCCCTCACTTTTAATTGCACCCAATTAAACATACCAAGTTGCAAATAAATTCTATTTTATAGTACAATAAAACAATTAATTTAAAAATTTAGTTAATTTATTAAAGGAGATAATCAGTATGGGATCAGTCAATGCCGATATTAAGCCAATGCAAAATATGCCGAATAGCGAACTAAATGCATCAACGTCCCCACCTGATCATCACATGGGTTCAAGTGAAGGAAGAAATATAGAATCGAATAGAGCAAGTCAAGAATTACCCTTGCAACAGAAACGGAATGATTTAATAAGTGGCGTGTTTGTCTCTACAGTTTCTCTTACAGCGAAATTTCAGCGAGCTGTTAAAAAAGCCTCAAGAATTGGCAAAGGGCTAGCAGAAATGGAGAAACTAGGGGGTAAAGGCATAATCTTGCAGGAATCTTTTTGGAAGGAGCAAAATTGTAAATTAGCCGAAAAAAGCAAAGGAGGTTGTGAGACTTCAATTTATTTAGACTCAGAAGAAAGAAAAAGATATATAACGACTTTTGAAAAAATGGATGGTGAAAACAATGTTTTTTTGATGAGACGAGGCAAAAAATTTAGATCCAACAACACTGAAATAACTAAAGCTATATACGTCCTAGATTCAAAAAAAATGCTTTATACTCATAAAATTTCGATTCCAAAGCCTTTCGAAACAGAAATTCAACGCAACTATGATTTAAATTCAGCTGGTTTCTGCCATTCTAGTTTTTTAGCAGGCGGCGCAGTGGCAGGGGCTGGTACGATTTCAACAAATGCCAGAGGTGAGATTATAGAAATCACCAATTTAAGTGGTCACTATCTACCATCTAGTCAAGATATGTTGTTTACATTGAGAATATTTGTTGAAAAAGGTGTTGATTTATCGAAAGTGAAACTTACCATCATGGATCAAACCCGCAATATATATTCCTGTAATGCCAGAGAGTTTTTAGATAGCAATGGGTTCGTAAGATTAGTTTCCCCCCCTTCTCTTCCAATTACGGACTGGATTGGAGAAGAACCTACGAAGCCGCACTAAGGGTCTGTTCAATAATAAGTTGGACGATTCGGCAGCGCCAAAGCCCCCGGGATTGAACAATCGAAAGCGACCTGATATTATAGTATTGGGTCGTTTTTCGATCGTTTGCCAACTCAATCTATGTCTGTCCACACCTACCCATACTGACACATTGTCTCGGTTGTGTTTGCGCGCAAGACCCAACGAGCCAACATAGCCCAAGTCTTGCGGCCTAAGCTATGAGATGTCGACCCGTTGAGACTAGAGTGACAGGAAATTGACATCGTATAAACAAAATATTATTTTAACGCCCTCACAATATATTTTAGGGGTGTAAATATTTTATTTTAATGTTATTTCGGCAATTTCCTGTCACTCTCGTCGGGCCTTGCGCGCAAACACAACCGGGACAATGTGTCAGTATGGGTAGGCGTGGACAGACATGGACAATGTCACTGTTCTTCTACTGAGATCTCTCAGATTTAATTGCACCCTAAGCCTTTACACTGGTTGATGTCTCTCAGGCCTACTACTAAAATCGTTGAGTTTCATTAAGTCACGTGTTACTTCTTCTCTTTCATCTAAAGAAACAACATTTCCAGTCGACCTTGCAATTCTATCTTCGTGATCCCTTCTAGCGAGTGTTCCTGTTAAATATTCCACTCTCTTTTTTCCTTCTTCTGCAACCGTAACAGCGCGATCCTTTAGTTCTGCATTTTTATTATACAGGGTGTGCAGTTCCTTGTGTAATGTTTCCAGGTTGTTGTATAACGCTAAAAGTTTCTCATAGAATTCGAACATATTCTCGCATTCATCAGTCTTTGCACGAAGTTGTCTTTCGAGGCCATTTATCTGCCGATGTGCAATTATATCACCATTTATATATGAGGATAACAAACCTTCCAGGCGCTCTATTTCTTCCTCTGCTTTTTGAAGCTTTTGGTCCATTGGTTCACGTGGTGTTTCAACACTCAGTTGAACCAAATCTGGAGCTCGGCTGCTATACGTGCACTTACGCTTAGGTCCTGGTTCCCCTTCCTGCAATTCACCAGCATTCCTCGAATTTCCGGCCGCAGGATTTACGTTCGACGCGTCACCTAAAATCCTAGCTCCCTTCTCCTTTGCCCTAGAAGATGCTGTCCTTTTCCTTTTCCCTTTCCCTAAATTGTTTGCTTCCTGACTCTGGGGAACATTCTCAATTTGTACTGGGCTCTCCACTCTTCCTTGTAGAGCAGATCCTCTTTCACCCGACGGTACTGACTTTTGCGTACCAGTGGGCCTAAGATATGACATACGGTGATTTATATCATCGGCATCGGGATTCACATCGTTCCTTACTGAAGTGGCAATACTTAATAGAACAGAAGCAGGATCAAAATCCGTCACTTGGTTTGTTGGTCTTGTTTGCATTTATCTTCTCCTTTGTATTCTTGCAGTTAAAATTTAAAATTTATAATCAACAAAATGATAAAAAAATTACTTCCATATTTTTGGTAACTGTTCACGTCTTGGGTTCCGGCTTGTAATTTATAATTTAAACCTCCCGACGGAAGTCAGGGGTCGGGGGTTCAAACTGCAAATTGCATATAAGACGTGAATGGTTACTATTCGCCAACCTGACTATGAGGAAAGTCTTCACCTTCTCTAATGTATTGTTGGTATACGGCGCAGTAATTAAGGAATCGCTTATTTATTGAATCTGTTTCACTTTCGCTTCCCTCAAAAGGAACAGTTTCTCCTGTCGAACTGGCTGTTCTATCTTCACGATCCCTGCTTTCGAGTTCCGCTATTGCTTCTTTGAGTATTTTCATTCCCTCAAGGTCCTTATCGTCCTCAAGGTCCTCAAGGTCCTTATCGTCCTCAAGGTCCTTTGTCCTTTGTCCTCAGTCCTATCCCTCACATTGACCTGACCTGAAACTAACAAAAAGATAACAGAATGTCCCGCTCTCCTGAGGAAGAAAGGTTGCACCTGCTCACTCAATATGAGCGAGAGGCCACTACATCGGGTTTTAATTGTATTGCTGGAATCGATGAAGCAGGCCGCGGGCCTTTGGCAGGTCCTGTAGTCGCTGCTGCTATCATACTACCATCAGCTCTTTTAATTCCTGGGATCAATGACAGCAAAAAACTTTCCCCTAAATTGCGTAAACAATTATTTGAACAACTGATTCGCTCAGCGATCGACTACGCCGTTGGCGTTGTGGATGCTGTGGAAATCGATCGCATCAATATTTATCAGGCAACGATTATCGCCATGTTGTCCGCTGTCGCCAAACTTAAAATCGTACCTGATTGCCTCTTTGTTGATGGCATGGCCCTTCCTCATCCTGCGATCCCATCCAAAAAGATAATTAGAGGGGATCAGCTATCACAAACGATAGCGGCGGCATCAATCATTGCGAAAGAGACGCGCGACGCCCTGATGGTGGAATATCATGCGCAATGGCCTCATTATGGATTTGACCGCCATAAGGGTTACGGCACAGAAATGCATCTGGAGGCACTTGAGCGTTTGGGGCCATGCCCTATTCACAGAATGAGTTTTAAGCCGGTGGGTGCAATTAAAAGTGCGGGGTGAACAGTCCCCCTCTGTGTTCTCTGTGGGCTCTGTGGTTATTAAAATTTTTGAAATAAACATGAACCTGGGCTTTATTAAACCACAGAGCCCACAGAGAACACAGAGGACGGTTCATCCACTCACTTTTAATTGCACCCTGAGCCGGTTGCAAGCTTGACAACAATGAAAATTTTATTATAATTGGCTTAATATCAATCCAATGACATCTTTTATCTTATGTTAAAAAGCATGACAGCCTATGGCCGGGCAAGTATTAACACTAAAGTAGGCCATTTTATCATCGAGATTCAATCTGTAAACCGCAAATTTCTCGAGGTCAATGTTTTTTTGCCGCGCGAGTTAGGTCAGTTTGATATCGAATTGAAAAAGTGGCTCATGCCCCACCTGGCAAGAGGGCAGATCACAGTCAAAGTCAACGTGACATTTGAAGGGGCCGTTCCCTTTATTGTTCGACCCAATTTGCCGCTGGCAAGACAGCTCAAGGCTGCATGGGATGAAATCATTAACGATCTCGATTTGCATGCAGAAAAGGAATTTCGCCTGACCCTTCTTGAAGAGGCCGACGGGTTGTTATCTTATGAGGAAAATCGCGCTGAGGAAGAAAACTATCGAGTGGCGTTAAAAGAGGCATTGGAAATAGCTCTTAAAGGTTTCATGCAGATGAAATACCAGGAAGGAGCTGTACTCCAGCTGGATATTGCGAGCCGGTTGGAAACCATACGCAAGTCTCTCGCGGTTGTTGAGGAGAAAAAGCCCACAGCTACAGTGAAGTATCGGGACAAACTCATTGCGCGCCTTAATGAAATCGCTCCAGGTTTTATTGAGAACGAAGACCGGGTGTTGCGCGAAATTGCAATCTTTGCCGAAAAAATCGACATTTCCGAAGAGCTTACCCGCTTTTATTGTCACCTGTCACATTTCGAAGAGCTGATTAATGGAGAATCTCTTTCTGTAGGCAAAACTCTCGAATTTGTTTTACAGGAGTTGAATCGGGAAATCAATACGATGGGAAGCAAGTCCTCTGATTTGGAAATCGCACGAGCTGTCATCGACATCAAAAGCGAGTTGGAACGCATTCGGGAACAAATTCAAAATATCGAGTAGACGAGCCTATGTCATCGTTATTGGGCGAAGAGAAAGAGGGTCGGATTTTTATTGTTAGCGCCCCTGCTGGAACAGGAAAAACGACATTGATCCAAAAGTTATCAGAAGAATTTCCTTCCATTGTTGCAAGCGTATCTAGCACAACGCGCAGCGCCCGAGAAGGGGAAAAGCATGGGGTTCATTATTATTTTATCAGCAATGCTGACTTTGAGGAAAAAATAGCCGCAGACGAGTTTTTGGAATATGTTAATCTTTACGGAACCTATTACGGGACATCGAAAAAATGGATAAGCGAACAGCAACAGCAAGGAAAGCATGTTGTATTGGTCATAGATACACAGGGGGCTTTGCAATTAAAGGATAAAATCTCAGCCGTTTATATTTTTATCAGACCTCCTTCTCTGGATGTTTTACGCAATCGACTCATTCAGAGGCGCACCGAGAGCATAGAGATGATTGAAAAAAGGTTGAAATGGGCTGAATCAGAATTAAAAGCGGCGCAGAAATATGATTATCAGGTGGTCAATGATAATCTGGAGACTGCCTACCAGGTCGTGCGCAGTATATTTATTGCAGAGTGTCATCGTACCTCTAAAATGCCAAAAAACTAACAGGAGTTAAAATGGATAAAAAAAGCAAACAACAATTTACGAATGAAAAAATGTTGGGGAAATTTAAAAGTCTTTTCGAGCTGGTCAATTATTCGATTTCATTGGCTGAAAATATGATTAGGACTGGCCGTGATGCCAGGGTGAAGTCAGACGTACAAAACCGGGCAATGCTTGTTTTGGCTGAAATTAGTGAAGGAAAAGACCAGTTTGATGAAATCAAAACTCCTGAAGTATCGATTTCTTCAGCAGATGGGACAATGGCGCCGCAGCGGTCGATTTTTGAAGAGCGGCCTGAAAAAAGAAAATATCGCACATCTGATGCTTCTAGTATCTAATTATGGATGAAAGCACATTGATGGTCCTGCTGTTTGCAGCATTGATATTCTTTTCATTTATCTTTCTGGCGATACTATTCTGGTTTGGATGGCGCCTGACGCAGCGCGTTCAAGTCGTAAGTCCCTACACAGGTGTTCCCTTGAGGCGTATGACCGAGGTTTCTTTTTTTTCAGCAGAGAGGATAATGCTCTATTTATATGAATTGCATCAGTATGATAATCGCATTTTCAAATTGAGCAAAGCAGCTTTTTGCAGGGAAACAGGTAGAATTTTTCAGGATTGCGTCACTATTTTTGATACGATCAGGATCGACTGGAATTTTTTGCAGAAGCGCTATCCAGGAAATTGGACGTCATGGGGTAGCCTTTCACAGGAAACACGGGATGAAATCAGGAAAGTTCATACTTCGTTGGATAAATTCCAGACTATAGAGTCTTCACCTTCGCCCTCGCCAAGGGCAATAGAGCCATCCTATTGTTATACGAAGCCGGGGCCTCTATATGTGGATCTCGATTCAAAGATATTATTGGGATGGCAAGTCATTCCCGGCACTGAATTTGAAGTTCTGATAGTGCAAAAGCCAATTAAATAGAGGCAGTTGCAAAAGTCGGAGGCTTATGGCGCTAATATTTTGACACAGAATGAATTAGATGCAAATTTGACATACTCAAATCGAGTAGGCGAATTTGCATCTAATTCATTATGGGTCAAAAGATTAGATGCCATAAGCCTCCGAGTTTTGCAACTGCCTCGATAACCAATTACCAAGGTTTATTGAAAGATGACGCAAAAAATCCTCGTTACCTCCGCTCTTCCCTATGCTAACGGGCCTCTTCATTTTGGGCATATTGCAGGGGCTTATCTTCCAGCGGATTGCTATGTCCGTTTTCAGCGATTGATGAAGCGCGATGTGTTATACATTTGTGGATCGGATGAATATGGCATTGCGATAACCTTGAATGCTGATTTAGCGAAGAGGTCTCCGAAAGAACATGTCGATATTTTTCATGAAGTCAATCGCAATTTTTTTTCAAAACTTCAGATTTCATTCGACCATTACTCGCGGACGACATGGGAAGGGCATCAAGAGCCCGTTCATGAGTTTTTTTTAGAACTCCTTTCTAACGGATATATAGAGGCACGTACAACGGACCAGCTTTTTTCTGAATCTGACCAGAAGTTTTTAGCTGATCGTTATGTCGTTGGCGCATGTCCTCGTTGCGGATTCGAAAATGCACGCGGTGACGAATGTCCTAAATGCGGTGCCAGCTACGACGCGACAGAATTGAAAAATCCCCGTTCCAAATTGACAAATGCACCTTTGACCCTTCGTCCCACCAAACATTGGTTTTTGCGTTTGGATCTCTTTAAAGAGCGTTTGAAGAAGTGGCTTGAAACAAAAAAATGGAAACCCAATGTCGTCAATTTCATCAAGGATTACATTGAAAATCTGCATGCAAGGGCCATAACGCGCGATATGATTTGGGGTATTCCCGTTCCATTACCTGACGCAGATGGTAAGGTATTATACGTATGGTTTGATGCACCTATCGGATACATTTCTGCGACTAAGGAGTGGGCGGCTAAAATCGGCGAACCCGACCGGTGGAAAGAGTACTGGTTAGATTCTGAAACCAAACTCGTGCAGTTTATTGGGAAAGACAATATCCCTTTTCATGCCTCGATATTTCCGGCGATGGTAATGGGTCAAAATCAACCTTATAAGCTCGTTGACGAATTACCTGCGAATGAATTTTATAATTTGGAGGGAAAGCAATTTAGTAAGTCGGATGGATGGTATATCGATTTGGAGGATTTTTTTAAACGGTATACAACAGACCAGATTCGCTATGCCATTGGTTCAAATGCTCCGGAGACCTCTGACAGTGAATTTACCTGGAAGGATTTCCAGCTGCGCTGCAATGGCGATCTTTCAGGCAAGTATGGCAATCTCGTCAATCGCGTCCTCGTCTTTCTGCAAAATCAGTGCAAAGGGATATCTCCTGAAAGAAAGAATTTGGGGCCTGAGGATGAAGAGTTCCTGGCGAAAATTAAAGAAGTGGCTAAGCAGGCGGCTGAGAGTTATGAGCAATTCAGGGTGCGCAGGGCATGTCAACTGGTGATGGAGCTTGCACAGCTTGGTAATATTTATTTTGACAATAAGCGTCCTTGGACAGATGCCAAAAATGAAGGACTGCGTGGGAGGATGGAAACAACTCTTGCCTGTTGTCTGGAATGTCTTAAAACGCTTGCGTTGATTTCGTTTCCGATTATCCCAGAGACAGCTGAAAAGGTTTGGCAGATGTTGGGATTTATGGATAGGCTTGAAATGCGTGGATGGGAGAGGATACTTACGGAAAAATTTCCGGACGGGCAGCAAATAATGACACCAAAGCTATTATTCCAGAAAGTGGAAGACAGTCAGATTGCGGAAGAGGTGCAGAAGCTGCGTGCGTTAGGGGTAGGAAGATAATCCCGTGCCCATTTCCGTGCCCGTGCCCGTGCCCGAAACATTGCCTTGCGTCAATTCCGATGCCCGCCATTCGTTGGCGCGAGTACGAGCAACAGTTCGGGCACGGGCACGGGCACGGAAAGTGGGCTCTGGATGGGATACCAGATGTGTTCAAGGGGCAAGAGCCGGTGCTTGAGCATCAAACGCTCTGTCCGTCGGCGCGCATTTGTCGAACGACAGAACTCACTCCCTTGCGATCAATTGTGCGCATGGCCGCTGTAGAGAGCTTAAGGGTGATAAAGCGATTTTCTTCTGCAAACCAGAATCGTTTTTTAACGAGATTTGGTAAAAAGCGGCGTTTTGTTTTGCCTGTGACCTTAAGACCAATCCCTTTTTGCTTTTTTGCAATACCGCGAATAGCGTACGTGTAGCCTCGCGTTGGCTTTTTGCCGGTGACTTGACATACTTTTGACATAGTTTTTTCTCCATAGGAATCGAATAAAGGGAGTGTAGCAAAGAGACAGTTAAAAGACAAGATTTATCATCGCTTTTTATCATCACTTTTTATCACAGCTTTGTCATCGTTTATTACTTTAAGGGAAGCCAGCCTTCCCGGGTGTTGAATCGCTTATTGATGTGGCGCACTCTTTCTTTCTCAATTTGTTCCTCATCTTTTTTGCTCACTTCTTTCTGCCCTAGCAATTCCTTTTTCAATTCATCAAGGTGTTCTTTGAGTTGTTTGACGAGTTTCCAATCGTTTGAGGCGTACTCTTTATAGGATAATTCTAATAATCGCTTTTCTTCTTCGTCAGTCAAATTCAACTGTTTGTATACAGCTAGACTCTCTTTCTTTATTAATTTTAACTCTTTTTGAAACTTTTGAATGATCTTATCCAAGTCCTTTTCCGATTGCTCTGTCTTTAGATCGTGAATCGCATTTGCAATGGTCGCTACCTCAGATAAATTTTCAATATGGAGTTTATTTAATGCATCACTTAAGGATTTTTCAACCTTGGTAAAATTCACTTTAGGCATAAAAAACCTCCATACCACTATTATAAAATTTTTATGAATTTCACTTCTATGAAAACCGGCTAAAAATTGTACAGTGTCGAGTTTCTTGTATTAGCAAATTTTATAAATACGTAATAATAATTTTAATTAGCGTATGTCTTGTGTAAAATTATTGTTTTCAACTAATATATCCGCGAAAAACGTAAATTTTATATTATTAATTTACATAGTGTTATTAATAATATTTTTAAAATGGATTTTTGCGACATCTGAGGATATGATATCTATGATAACTTCACCAACCACAACACCAGTTAGTTACGACAATATAACAAATGGAACAGAAGGTCGAGAAGGACGTCGAACCACGAACAACCGAAATTCGGATTCAGATTTAGATCGCCGTGTTTCAAGGCAAGGAAAACGGAATGTGTTAGTGCGGGATTCTGATTCTGATAGCAGTATTTCAGATTCGCGGCCTATTTCACCGCCCAGAAAAATAGCGAGGCGTGAAAGTCCGGTAGAGAAAGTTGAAAACGGGGAAAATAAAGAAAATCAAGAACATCCTAAAGCCCAAAGAAAAATTCTTTCAGCTTCAAAAGGCGAAAATGCCCCACTAGCAATCAACTGTACATTGTCTGTTCCACTGCCAAAAGAAAAAGCAAACGAGACCTTACCGCCAACAAAAGAAAAAGCTAACGATGCCGAACCCGCAAAAGAAGAAAAAAATAATCCCTCTGAAAGTCAAAAAAAAGTGGGCTTTTCTCTGATTAACGATGCTTCTAATGCTTCTAATGCTTCTACTAGAAGCGACAGTTCAGTTTCCAATTTATCATCAACAGAAGATGATTTTTTTCCACCTAAAGATGTAACAAACGAAACAAATATAGAAAGAAATGCAAGGATAGATCTCGTTTATAAAAAATTAGGGAAATCTCAATGCGATTTGGAGGAAGCACGGAGCGATTTGAAGAAAGCACAGAAGAAATTGAGGAGAAAAGGAAAAGAATGTTCGGTTGTAAGAGCAAAGCTCATCAGCATGACTGAAAGAATAAGTGATTTAGATTCGGAATGCCATTCATTAATGGGCATCCTTGGAAAAGTAAGGGCAGAAAAACAGCGTAAAAAAAGCCAAGTCGTGGATTTAACTCGAAAAAATAGTAAGCAAAGAAACCGGATAACTGATCTTGAAAAAGAACTAAGTGATCTTAAAAAAGAAAATAGCCAATTGGTTACAGATTCTAAGATTACTCGAGAAAAAATAGCAGCGTTCGTGAGCCGATCCTGTAATGAAGGCAAAGTACTGCGTGATATGTTTATCCAAAGGAAGAGCGATTTGATTGCTTTATCGTCACTCCTACAACCTCAACCAGCGACGACTGGTGAAAATCTCCCTCTAAATGCGAGCGAAGCACCTATGACGTCCGTTTGATTGAAGGGGGCGCTGTCAAGCGGCAGATGGGTTGGTGCGAAAAACGCTCATCCTGCCCATCTTTGCCGCAGGACATATGTAACATCATCCAAGGACATGGGTAACAGTTTGTTAATGATAAATTCTTATATAATAAGACAATGTCCTTCGCTCAACTTTGTACATTTTTTGGACCCATCTTCGGAGAGAGGCTTTCTACAGCTAAATAAATTCCTTGGAAGGGGTAGAAATACCCCTTCCTTCGAAATTTATTACGCTGTAAAAAGCCTCTCTCTCGAAATGGGTCCAAAAAATGTACAAAGTCGAGCTTCGTTTGTAAAGTTGGATTTTTTAATAGGGTGCAATTAAATCTGAGAGATTTCAGTAGATGAACAGTGACTTTGTCTATGTCTGTCCACGCTTACCCACACTGACACATTGTTCCAGTTGTGTTTGCGCGCAAGGCCCAACGGGCCGACATCTCGTAGCCCAGGCCGCAAGGCCTGGGTAGGCAAAAAAAATCCCTCTGAGCCCTGTAAGGGCGGCATAAAATGGGTCGCGCCTTTAGGCCCAGCTCATTGCCTAAGCCTGAGGGCGCAGCCCATTTTATGCCGCCCTTACAGGGCTCAGAGGGATTTTTTTGCCTACCCAGGCCTTGCGGCCTGGGCTACGAGATGTCGGCCCGTTGGGCCTTGCGCGGTCCTTGGATAGAATGTTACCCTGGTCTTTAGATAGATTGTTACCCATGTCTTTGGATCGGACTGCTTAACCCCGGGGCTTTGACGCAGCCCAATCGTTCAATTTATTATTGGACAGCTCCTTATTCAGGAAGAATATCAGCAGCAAACAGGTTTGCAAAATTTTCACCAAACTGTGTTCCATCAGGATGACGCATGACTTCGATCCAGGGAATTAGTCCATCTTTAAATTGAGGCACTCTATATCCTTTAGAGGCCAAATTCGTTTTAAAAAAGGCTTCTCCAATGCTTGGGTCGCCTAAATACCACGGTTTTGCATGGCAAATTAGGTAATAGAGTTCACCAATAGTCTTGAGTAAAACAGATAGATTATCGGGTGATGTGATTTTGAATGTGTTCGCCAATTCTTCCATATAAGGAAAAAGGATTTTTAAGTTTTTAGGATCTGTGTGAATCACGAGAGGCTGTTGGTAGGGTCCGTAAAATTTAATAATGGATAAGACAACTTTGCGATATAAAATTCTCCTTACACAGGAGAAAGAATCATTTCATTTAATATCCAAGGACAAAAGAAGAAAAAATAAAAGCACTCTTAGAAGCATCGAAGAGGTACGTCTCAA
>Ga0207131_1059_pt1 | contig 19934 bp, 19 predicted proteins | sample Alteio_BWMinHeat_13_FD_153557 | JGI IMG/M metagenome (GOLD analysis project Ga0207131, IMG submission 153557) | Enriched cells from forest soil in Barre Woods Harvard Forest LTER site, Petersham, Massachusetts, United States -... | ecosystem: Environmental > Terrestrial > Soil > Temperate forest >...
GTCTGGTTTAGGCTGAGTGATTGCTCCGTAGATGGAGTAGTCATCTTGCCATTTATTTACGCTAACCCCAAGACCAGACTGGGCACCTAATGCAGCAGAAGCCATGCTTTTTTCTAATAACGGGATCCACTTGCTGCTGCTAGCTATTTCAAGTGAAAATCCTGGATTCACGCGACCGGCTGAAACGTTTAAATTTTCACCAAAGCCGCTGTAAGTAAGATATGCATCTTCGATGTTAACTGTAGATTTAGCTGCACCATAATTAAATCCAAGAACATAAGATAGATCTTCGCCCAGGCCGCCGCTAAAATCTACGTCTAGATCGCGTAAGTTAGCTCCACTAAAGAATTCGGTACCTTTATTTTGTCTGTTGCCAAAAAATTCACGTTGGTCTAACTTTACCACGCCACTAATTTTAAACCAGTGTGGAGTATTATCGAGCCCTACTGTTAAGCCGCCATTAGCCGTAGCTGGTTCAGATTTTGCTGCATCAGCAAAGGCAGTAGTAGAGGCAATTAAGCTAGCGCCGATAACGGCTGCTGCCATGCCTAATAATTTAGTGTTCTTTGCATTGATCATTTTACTTCTCCACATAACTTAAGTTAATTGCCGACCATAATTTTTGGTCAAGCAAAACATTGTATATTACGTGTTAGGTTTAAGTAAAGGATCAATTACGTAATCGGGTATAGGTAGTATTTTAATATCTAAGCAAGAGGATCTGCTCATTAGGTTCATTAAGTGCAAAATTTCCCCATGCAAACGCTAATCGCGGATCCAAGCAAATGCAGATTTTTAGTGATCGCATCAATGGTTACTGTTACAAAGCCATGTTTAAAATTAACTTTAGCTTGATTGCCTATATTTCCGAGGTAATTGGCCACAGCAACTGCAGCACAGGCAGCTGAACCACAGGCTAGAGTTGGCCCAACGCCGCGTTCATATACTGCCATCTTAATCTCATTAGGAGATATTATTTGGACAAAAGATATGTTAGCTTGCTGAGGGAAGCATGGCAATGAGCAAAGTTGTTTGCCGCAATTCTTCACATTAATATTCGCCAGGTCATTTACGATGCAAACGCCGTGTGGATTGCCCATAGAGATGGCATGAATCGTAGTAATTTCAGTTGGAAAGGTAATTAAGTTTTCTGGGGTTACAAGGTGCGAAATTATTGCGGAACGTGGTGTGCCAAGATTAACTTCAACTAGCTGGCGTCCTTTGATATTAATCTCAATTACACCACTTAAGCTATCAGCCAAAAGGCTAGTTTTATGCACTAAACCAGAATCAACTACATAGCGTGCCGCACAGCGGATGCCATTGCCGCATTGCTCAGCTTCGTTACCATCATGATTAAAGGCGCGAAAGAAAAAATCGCTATTTGGTGTAGTAGGCGGTTCGATTAAAAGTACCTGATCGCAGCCAATACCTAGATGCCGATCAGCTAGCCGGGGTATATGGCTAGGTTGCAATCTTATTGGCTGAGAAATAAGATCCAGCACAATAAAATCGTTGCCGAGGCTGTGCATTTTGGTGAAATTAACTAGCATGTTTAGCGCCTATTTTTGGTTTGGTGTCGTGTTCGCATTATCCCCTGGGTTATCTGCTGGTGGAGGTAATATCAATGGCCCACTTTGGCCACAGCCGGCACCCATAAGAATTACCAGTATTACCCAAGTTAGTTGCAGGATAAACTTTGGTGCCATTTCTAATTTCCTCGTATGATCATATAAACTTAATGTCATTAATTGTACAATACCTTAAGTTGAATTAGCGAAGTTTTTTATAAATGACCATACCTATGCATGACAATATTATTGAGTTTAAAGAGGTGTCGAAATATTACAGCGACCACCCAGTTTTGCAAGATGTTAGCCTTGAGGTGAAAAACAGCGAATTTTTAACGCTGCTTGGCCCCTCAGGCTGTGGCAAGACCACATTGTTGCGTTTAATTTCTGGCTTTGAAGTGCCAAGCAGTGGCAGTATTTTAATGAATGGTAAAGATGTTTTTGGTTTGCCACCACATTTGCGGCATGTGAATACTGTGTTTCAAAGTTATGCCTTATTTCCGCATATGAATGTATTTGATAACGTTGCCTTTGGACTGCGTTGTAGGCGCATTCCGCAACAGGAGATAGAGCAGCGTGTGATGGATGTGTTACGCATGGTGAAATTGGAGGCTTTTGCTTATCGCAAGCCGCATCAGATGAGTGGCGGGCAGCAGCAAAGAATTGCGATTGCACGTGCGGTAGTAAATAAGCCATTAGTATTATTATTAGACGAACCATTAAGTTCTTTGGATTATAAATTACGCAAGACGATGCAAATGGAATTGAAGCAGTTGCAAACGCAATTGGGAATAACATTTATCATGGTTACCCATGATCAGGAAGAAGCGTTGTCGACTTCAGATCGAGTAGTGGTAATGAATAATGGCATAATTGAACAAGTTGGCACTCCGCGGGAAGTATATGAAGAGCCGCAGAATTTGCATGTGGCCAAATTTGTAGGCGAAGTGAATATCTTTAATACCAAGGTATTATCTGCGGATGTAGATCACCTAAAGGTTGAGATTGAAGGTATGCCATTCACTTTAAAAAATAGTAAAAAATTTACCGCAGATCAAAAATTATACACCTTATTGCGGCCAGAAGATTTAGAAGTTTGGGGTGTGAGTGAAATTGACGATCCTAGTGCCATGTACGCTGCTACAGTTGAACAGGTAATTTATAAAGGCTCAACGGTGGATTTAAATTTACGGCTAAAATCTGGAACTCAAATTCTAGCGACACAATTTTTTAATGAAGATGATGAAAAGCTAGATTTTCGCCCAGGAGAAAATGTTTGGGTATATTGGCGCACTGGTTGGGAAGTGATTTTAGCTGATGATGAAAGATAAAATATTTAGAAATTTTTCCATAGGTATCATCTGGGGTTGGTTAGCCGTTTTTGCCCTTATCCCTACATTTTTGTTGTTTATGACTAGTCTATTGTTGCCAGGCGATAGTGATTTATTGCGTTTGCAGCTTACCTTGCATAACTATGCGCGCCTATTTAATCAGGAATATTTGCGAGTATTTTTGCGATCATTTGCCTTGGCTGCGGCTTGTACCTCGATGTGCTTGCTCTTGGCTTACCCGTTTAGTTATTTGGTGGCTAGGATGCGTGGAAGAAAAGCATTTTGGCTGTTATTAGTTATTATCCCATTTTGGACTAGTTCGTTAATTCGTAGTTATGCAATTGTCGCAATTTTAAAAACCCATGGTATTTTGAATACGGCGTTATTGTGGTTAGGTGTTATAAATACGCCATTACAAATGATGTATACCAACTTGGCAACAGTCATAGGGTTGGTGTATACCTTATTGCCATTAATGATTTTGCCGTTGTATGCTAACATAGAAAAATTAGATAGTCGTTTAGTAGATGCAGCTAGAGATCTGGGTGCTTCAAAATATCAAGTGTTTGCCAAAGTGATAATCCCATTAACTTTACCAGGAATTTTTGCCGGTAGTTTATTGGTATTTTTGCCGGCTATGACCATGTTTTATATTCCAGACTTATTAGGTGGAGCCAAAACAATTTTAATTGGAAATGTTATTCAGAATCAATTTTTAGCCGCGCGGGATTGGCCAATGGGGGCAACAGTTAGTGTTGCGCTTACTATGTTAATGGCAGTACTGCTATATGTATATTGGCGGTACTATCCAAATAAACAAGAGTTACTATGAATAAAATTAGCAGATTGGCCTATTTAATGGGGATTTATTTATTCTTATACACTCCGATTTTAGTGCTAATCGTATATTCATTTAATACGGCGAATCAATCGCTGATTTGGCAGGGCTTTACTTGGCAGTGGTATGCTCAGCTTTTGGCCAATAAAAATTTACAGATTGTGGCGTTGCATTCATTAGCAGTTGGGTTTTTAGCGGCTACCGGGGCTACTATAATTGGTACATTTGCTGCTGCATCATTATATAAGTATAAATTTTTTGGCAAAAAATTAATACATGGCATTATTTTTATTTTAATTGTGTCGCCAGATATTGTGACGGGAATTTCATTGTTAGTGCTGTTTTCAGCATTAAAAATTCCTTTAGGCTTTTGGACATTGTTGCTAGCGCATATTACTTTTTGTGTGCCATTTGTTACAGTAACAGTTTATTCGCGCTTGGTAGGTAGTGATAAAAATATTTTTGAAGCGGCTAAAGACTTGGGTGCCACTGACAGTATTATTTTTTACCGTATAATGGTGCCATTGTTATGGCCAGCTATTATCGCTGGCTGGTTATTAAGTTTTACCTTGTCGATGGACGATGTTGTGATTAGCTTTTTCGTAACTGGGCCAGAATTTGATGTCTTGCCATTGAAAATATTTTCTATGGTACGCACTGGGGTTAAACCAGAGGTTAATGCTTTGTGTTCCGTTATGTTTGGTGTAACCTTGGGTGTAGTCTTATTGTATCGACTAGTAATGCCAAAAGAGAAATAATGGATAAATATTTATGCGGATTAAATTTGCCATATTGATGTTGTTAGCGTGGCTATGCGGCGTAGTGCATGCGGAAATACAGATGCTTAATATTTATACCTGGGCTGGTTATATGCCCGATACGGTGATCCGGCAATTTGAACAAGAAACTGGTATTACGGTTAATGTTTCAACCTATGTGAATAATGAAGTACTGTATGCTAAGTTGAAAGCTAATCCTGATTCTAGCTATGATATTATTGTGCCATCTACCTATATGGTGGAACGCATGGCCAAGAATGGATTGCTGCAAAAAATTGATAAAACCAAGCTGACTAATTTATCCAATATAGATCCAATTTTTTTACAACAACAATATGATCGCGACAATGATCACAGTGTGCCATATCTGTGGAATGCTACCGGGATAGTAGTAAATAGGAAATATCATCCAGATTTAAAGATTGAACATTGGAAGGAGCTGTGGCAGCCACAGTATGCGAATAAATTGTTGGTGTTGGATGATGCCAGAGAAATATTTTCTATGGCATTATTAGTGTTAGGAGATTCAACTAATAGTACAGATCCAGAGCAAATTAAACGGGCGTTTGCACAACTTAATGCTTTGATGCCAAATATTAAACTATTTAATACTGAGGCTCCAAGATCTATTTATATCGATGAAGATATAACTATTGGTATGAGTTTAAATGGTGATGCCTATTTAGCGCAAAAAGAAAATGCAAATCTGGAGTTCTTTTATCCTAAAGAAGGCTTTATTGTTTCATTAGATAGTTTGGCAATTGCTGCTGGTGCCAAAAATTTGGCTAATGCACATAAATTTATAAATTTTGTGTTACGCGCAGATATAGCTAAAGATATTACCTTGCAGAGTGGTTTTCCTACCACGAATTTGGCAGCAAAAACTTTGTTGCCAGATCACATTCGGTTAAATAGTATTGTATATCCAAATGCAAAAACTATGCAACGAGCGCATTTTCAAACCGATGTTGGGGCAGCTACGGCAATTTATGAAAAATATTTTGAATTATTAAAGTTAAAGTAGGGCACGAGTAATGCACAGAAATTCTGATGTGCAAGCAGTTGGTTATACTCCAGAAAAAGTAGCGGATCTTATTTCTAAGTTGACAGCATTCCCAAACACGTATTAGAACATTAGGTAAAGATTTGGTTTTCTTTGTTTGGGTGATGCTGCAGTTTGTGCTAGGGATTAGCAATGAGCGATTTGCGCAGGGATGCGATTTGGAATTTTTTATCTGGAATAAAATATTCATCACGAGTTAGCTTTTGTACAAAATTAATTGCGGTTCCAATTTCAGTGGAACAATATTCACAGTTTGATATTGAGTTTAAACAAGTTTGCTCTTTTGTCTTTAGGCAAGAAGTTGGAAAGTTTGATGTTCGCGATTTTAATTTTATTATCTGGTTGGCTAAACATTTAGTTATGTCAGGCAATGGTGGAATAATAGTAGAACAAAAATATCAAGAAGTCGATGCATATGGTAATTATTTACGGATTAAAAAGGGCGCCAGAGTCAAGATAAATGGCCATACAGTTATACTGGCTAGGACCATAGCATTAGTTAAAAATAAATTTGGCGACTTAGATTTATTCTTGGAAACTAAAAAAAAACTCAGCTCAGGGGAAAAGGTAGCAGATGCTTTAGGTAGAGGTACTTTTAAAGTGGTTAAAGCGTCTTGGCTGTTAAACGGTGGCTTTAATATTGCTAGCCCTATACCCATGGTAACTATTATAGAAACTCGGGGGCAATATTCTGAGAATAATAACGTTGAACAAATAGCTAAAAAGCTTGCAACTGCCAAGCGGGCAAACTTGTTTGCTATCCCGTGTTATATTGGCGAATTAAAATCCACGCTACCAGCATGGAAAGGTAAAAGAAAATATTGGTGGATTGATACCAGAGCTCTTTGTTCTCTGGCTACTTTTATGCAAAAAGATGCATTTTATGCCGCGGGTATAGTGGAATCTTTAAGTATTCAATTATTACAGCAAGTTGTTATATTGCATAAAAATGGGATCACGCATCGTGATTTAAAACCAGAAAATTTACTTATCTATAAAAATGCGCAAAATTCTGGTTATACCCTTAAAATAACAGATTTTAATAATGGCTTTGTTCATGGCGAATCAATGGATGATTATGGAAGAGTTGGCTCTTTTCAATATGCGCCACCAGAGAAAATTCATTTTCTTAAATCAGCGCCAGATGCAATCCATTTGGCATATCAAGTGGCAAAATTTCCACCATCGATAATAGCGTTTAATCCTCCAGGTGATATGTGGGCTGTTGGTCTTATTTTAGGTAAAATGTTTACGGGGAACAATTTATATATGCTGGATATTTATAAAAGAGAAATAGATGACATAGGCTCGTTAAGTAGTGAGCATAAAGAATATATAAAAAGATTTTTATTGCCGGATGCGGACAAACGCATAACTGCAGCAACCGCATTAACGGATATATATAAATTGCCTGGTTACTCGCAATTTTTACCTGAGGTACCAGAGGGATGGTATGCTTCCCCGGTGCGGAGTGTAGCTAGCTTAACTGCGTTGCAAGATATGGATGCAGAAGATGCAGAAGATACTGAAGATAGAGGTGGTAATGTTTTGTTGTCGCAAAAATCAAGTCCACAAGCAATAAGTGATATTTTGTCACCGGAAGCATCTGGGCGATCTGTGGAAAATGTAGCAGAATTATCTGCGGCATGTCCTGATATTATTCCAGAGCAGATAGCGCGAGATATTTTGCGGTTAGATGCAGAAGTGGTGTTTCCTCAAGTGAAAAATATTCTTTCTCAGCAGCCACAAACATTCCATGAGGTGGTTAAGTATTTGTTGACTAATTCTGGTGAGCAACAACTTGCAGAGTTGTTTTTTTATGGCCAATGTATAGAAAGGCCAATATTAAAATGGATTTTTAATATAGAACTTTCTTTCACTGAAGAAATAGTTGAAACGGATTTATTAGTGGTTAAATATATTGCTGCTAGTTTTGCTGTTATAGCCGATATAGTTGAAATTTTGGTAAAAACACCATGCGGTAAAAAACTTTTGATAGAAGCTATTGATAGCTGTGAGGAATATTATTATATTATGACGCTGAAATTGGCTATGTCCATAGAAGATAAAGATATTGTATCACTTGAAAATATTTTGCGCATTATCCATGTTGGCGCTGGAATAATTCGTCCTACCGCTGTTGCTCTGGTTCAGCGAGCAGAGGCGGTTATTGCTGCGCAGCAAGAGACGATTTCACTAAATTCAAGAAAATTGGGGTTTAAATAATTCTATTGTCACCAGTTAAGAAGTTATCGCTAACAATCCTTGTTTATAATAAGCGTTACTCTGTTGGCTTTCGCCTAAAGTTTCTAATAAATGGGCTAATTCTGTGTACGCAGCGGTAGATGGAGCAATTTCTACGCTAGACTGCAAATAGCTTCGGGCTTTCCCCCACAATTTTTGTCGCATACATAGCCTAGCCAGTGCTAATAATAATACATGGTTGTTGGCATTGGCTGATAGCAAAGTTTCAGCAAAAGTTATTTGTTTGGAGATATTGTTGCTGTAAATATGGCCATATAGCTCTAACAGTTGATTATAATTATTAACAGCATTGTTTTGTAGAGACAGGATCCGTTTCCGGACTATTATCTCTGCAGTATTATAAGCTCGTATTTGAATTAGACTATTGACATAGATTAATAGCAATTCGGTGGTATTATTGCGGATTTTTTTGGGAATAAAATTCCACGCGGCATTTAAAACTGGTAAATCGACCGCATTATTATGTGTGGCTTGGCGCAATAATTCTTGATAAATATTATGTTCTAAAGTGTTTAATTGTTGCAGTTCTTCTGGTGAAATTGGTCGTTTTTTAGAAATAAAATTAGGGATGCAGCTTTTGTGTGTAAGTTTTTTAATTTGCGGCAATAAAGCACGAAGTTTATCCGTGTTGTTAGTCAATACATATAATTTATATTTACAGGCTAATAATTGGGGATGCTGTGCATTTATTGGGTATTTTGTGGTATTACTATCTGCGGCAGCGATAGTTGCCAGGCAAGCATCAATTTGGTGCGCATCTAATTGTAATTGCGTCTGGTTCAATGTAATGGCTAACGCAGCTTTAGGGTTTGCAACTAGAGCTAGTTGCAAGTAGTTATCGCGGCGTTGCCATGCTTGTTGGGCATGTGCAGCTTGCGCAGCAGTAAAATAAGCTAGAAATTTATGTCTAAACCCGTGGGCAGCTTGCAGCGCAGTTTTTTCTGCCGCAGGATTGTTTTCTTCAATTAGTTGTATCGCAGCGGTTTGTAATAGCTCTAGGCTGTGCTGTTGTTTTCGATAAATAAGCTGGATCTTGGTAATTTGATATTTTAAATATACGCTAACAAAAAAGTGGTATATGGTGGCGATACTGCCCAGTGCAACAAAAATAGCGGTAACTGGCAACCAAACAGGCATGGCAAATGACCAATTTTGATAGGTAAATATTAGAGGTGCTTGGTATTGGTTCGTATATATTCCTACTAAAGTAGCAATGAATAGAATTAGAGTAATAAATAGAACTTTCATATAGGTTTAATAGCATTCAACATGGAATTAATCTCTGCCACGCTAGTTAGTTTTAGCGATGGTTTGGCTATAGTTTCAGCATAGTTGGTAAATTCTGGTGATTCAAGGGTATTGTTGTTACGAATTTTGATATTACTTTTAATAGCTTGCCAAAGTTGTTGTGGCAAGTTTAGCCAAAAAGATTTTTGGGTTATAGTGCCATAATTATGCACAACTTGCGCTGGCAGTTCAGGTCTGTTTATAGCTGCAATGTCTTGGGCGATAGCATGGATTAATTTAGAGAAATGTTGCTGGTTAAGGCTAGTAAGCCACTGCGAACAAAATTGTAGCCAGCGTATGCAAGCAGCTTTGTCGTGCATTACGGTTAAATTATATTCGGCTAAATATATTAATCTAGCAGCTAGGTTGGTGTCGAAATTATTAATAATTTGTTGCGTAGCGCTGTTAAGTTTCTCAGCAGTAGATATATGGATATATGTAGGAGTAAAGGCAGTAGGTAGTTGCTGTTGCTGGGTTGATTGGAGCATGGATGCGTGGTTACGTAATTCTTCTAGTTGTGGTTTGAAATGGGTGTTTAGTGTTGTTTCTATGGTTTGCTCTAGGTTTGCTGTAGCTTGTAGTTGTTGGTGGTTCAGCTGGGCGTGGGCTAATTTTTGTTCTAGCATGGTTACTTTGGTGCGTAACATATAGGTAGTCGCGATGGCATAACAAACTGCGATTAAGATAATAATTATTGCTATTAGTATCCCGCCTATTACAACTTTACCTTGTTTGCTTAAGTTTAAAAGATTATGGCTGGTTGATTCAGCTGCGTGTTGTTTCATATTTATCCGTTGAGTTAATGTAATGGTCTTAAGCATATCATTATCACTGGCGCCATTCGCAAGATAAACTTTCTCCCATTTTAAGCATAGTGCAGTATCCATAATGCGGTTACTCGCAACGATTAAACGGCTATTAGTTAATAAGCTTGGTATGGTTGTCTGTACTATATTGGTTAGCGCAATTAAGCTAGTTTCGCAAGTAATTAAGATAATATCAATGGGCCCATGTTTAATGATGCTTGCTAAGTTGTCTGCGCTAGTTGTAGGTATTGCTCTGCGATAGCAAGGGACGCAAGTTACATTAATGCCCTGGACGCGTAAGCTGTTGGCAAGTAGATCATGCCCTTGCTCACCGGTAAAAATCATCACCGCGCGCTGCTTGTAGTGGAACGTGGTTAATCTGGCTAATAGCGCGGCACTGTTAAACGGTTTAGCTGTAGGCATGATTATGTTTTGGTCGGTATATTTTTGCAGTTCTAGAGCCGTGGTGCTGCCAATGGCTGCGATGGCAATGCTAGTGGTGCTAAAGTTTTGGAGCAACGGCATGGCCGAGGTTACGGCATTTTGGCTGGTGAAGATGGCTAGATCACACTTAGTTAAAGCATCTAATACTTGCGCGGCATTTATTTCGTGGGTAGTAGGTATTATTTCAAGCAGCGGGCAAATCAGTGCCTTAGCCCAGCCTAGGGCGGTTATTTTTTCAGCCAGTAGATTGGCATGCGGCTGTTGTCGAGTAATTAAAATACGCAATTTGTTTGATCCTAAGCTGCTCGCCCCTGTTTATTGCCACCATAACATTTTACAAGACTTTTAGTTAATGCCAAATATAATTTCGAATTTAACATATCTGGCATTAATTAGGGGGAGAGGTGGAAAAAGTCATTGGGCGATTAAAAGAAAAAAAGAAATATCTGGTCGGATGAGTTGGTAAATAATGTTGTAGAAATTGAGGACCTTTTTAACTAACTACCAAAGATTACTGCAAATAGCAAAAATGCTGTTTACAGTAATGAAATAACTGACTAGAATATTACTGTAAATAGTAAAAATGCTGTTTGCAGTAATATACACGGAGATAAAGATGGTAGATGCTAAGTACCCAAAGTTCATTGGTAGGGAGAAAGAGCTAGAGGATTTAAACCGATTTTTACGCAAAAAAACTGCTTCTATGCTTATAGTCCGTGGGCGTCGCCGTATTGGTAAAAGCAGGTTAATAGAAGAATTTGCCAAAGGGATGGCCTTATATTCTTTCACCGGGTTGGCACCTAATAGGCAAACTACCGCACAAATGCAGCGGGATATATTTGCTAAGCAATTACAGGCCAGAACAGGGTTGCCGATCCTGAGGACCGATGATTGGACAGATTTATTTACATTATTATATGAAAAAATTAAAACAGGACGCACAGTTTTATTCTTTGATGAAATTTCTTGGATGGGCTCTGAAGATCCTAATTTTTTGAGCAAGATTAAAGATGCTTGGGATTTACAATTTAAAAAGAATCCAGGATTAATTTTTGTTATTTGTGGTTCTGCTTCTAGCTGGATTGAAGAAAACATATTAAGCAATACCGGATTTTTGGGGCGCATTTCTTATACTTTGACGTTAGAAGAATTGCCATTGAGAGATTGTGTTAAATTTTGGGGATCGCAAGCGCGTCATATCTCAGCATTTGAAAAATTTAAATTGTTATCTATAACTGGAGGGGTGCCAAAATATTTGGAAGAAATTGATCCAAGTATTAGTGCGGAAGAAAACATACGATTATTATGTTTTAAAAAGGGAGGGATTTTAGTAGATGAATTTGATCGTATTTTTGCAACTACATTTAAACGTCGTTCTCCATTATATAGATCCTTAGTACAAACTTTAGTTTATGGTTCCAAGGAAACAACAACGCTTAGTGATGAGTTGAAAATCCCTATTTCCGGTGTATTAACGGAATATTTACAAGAATTAGTTTTGGCTGGATTTGTGAGACGCGAGTATGTATGGAATTTTAAAACTGGTAATGATTCTAAATTTAGTAAATATAGGCTAACGGATAACTACGTACGTTTTTATTTGCGCTATATAGAAAAGAATAAAAATAAAATTGAAAAGGGTATGTCTAGTTATAAATCAGTGGTTGATTTGCCAGAATGGCGAACTATTATGGGGTTGCAATTTGAAAACTTAGTATTAAATAATCGCCACTATATATTTGATGAGTTGCGTTTGCCAGCCAATGAAATTATAAACGACAATACATTCTTCCAGCATGCGACGATGAAACAACGCGGTTGTCAAATCGACTATTTGATTCAAACTAAGCATGATACATTATATATATGTGAAATTAAATTTTCTAAGGATGTAATAGGGATAGAAGTAATTGATGAATTAAAACAAAAAATACAGCGTTTGGTGCGTCCAAAAAGTATGTCTTGTCGACCTGTGCTTATTCATGTAAACGGAGTTAGTGATGAATTATGTGAAATGGATTACTTTTCTAATATTATTGACATGAGTAAATTTTTGTAGTTTCTAATTATATTGTTAAACATACCTCGCCATAATATCCCTAGCACCCTGCAGCTCCAGCGCATTGGCAACTACTTCACCTAGCGCGGTAGCGCTAGCCAGAGCCTTTTTTTTATCGCTAACTAATGTATCTTGTGCAGAAGCAAAGATCCGCTTACTACCATCTACATGTGCGACCATGCCGGTTAATGTTAATAAGTTACCGGCAAGTATCTCGGCGTAACCAGCAATCGGTGTGCTGCAGCTGCCATTTAAACAAGCGTTCATCTTGCGTTCGGCTTGTACACATAATACTGTGGGGTGATCCGATAAAACAGCTAACATCTGTACTAACGCATGATCACTATGTTTGCATTCAATACCAATAGCACCTTGGCCAACAGCTGGAAGCATTTCAGCTTGGCTAAATTGATATACAGGTAAATCATGTAGTTGTAAACGATCCAGACCAGCTTTGGCGAGGATAATCGCATCATATTCGCCGGCATATAATTGTTTGACTCTGGTGTCTACATTGCCACGTAATGTTTTGATTTGTAAATCAGATCTATGTGTTAACAATTGCGCTTGTCGGCGCAAACTAGAGGAGCCCACCATTGCTTGCACTGGTAATGACACTAGTGAATAGCCGTTTTTGCTGACAATAACATCACAGGGATTGGCGCGTGGCAGCATGGCGGCAATAGTAAGTTCTGCTGGTTGTTGAGCGGGCATATCTTTCATGGAATGTACAGCTAGATCAGCGTTGCCAGCAAGGATTTGTTCGGCTAGTTCCTTAGTAAATAAGCCTTTGCCGCCAATTTTCGCTAAATTAGTAGTTAAAATTTTATCGCCAGTAGTTTTAATTTCTAAAATACTAATTTGTAACCCAGGATAATTTTGCTGCAATAATTGTTTAACAATATTAGTTTGGGCTAATGCAAGTTTGCTGGTGCGCGTTGCGATAGTTAAATGGTTACGGTATTGCATGTTGCTTCATTTGCTTTAAATATTTACGCACTTTAGGCAATAAACGCCGACTAACGGCCAATTGTTCGGTACAATTCAATAGTTCAATAAACCAATCACCAGTAGGATTTTTATGAAGCATTTTAATTCTATCGCGTGCCACTAAAGTTTGACGATGAATGCGAATAAACCTATCTGCAAACTCTAGTTCTAAAGCATTTAATGTATCATTGAGTAAAATCATGCCATTTGTATGGTAGGCAGCCACATATTTTTGGTCCGTATGAAAATAACTAACATCGGTGATAGCTATTACTTGTATACCATGATGGGTTCTAGCGCTGATATGCATGCGTTTAGGTGTTTCTACCGTGGGTATATTGCTTTGGAGTAAATTTTTAGCGGTTATAGTCGACATGGCGACTAAATCGGTAGAAAGGGTGTTTATTTCGGTAATAGCAGCGGCAATAGTAGTATCTGTTATTGCTACTGGGACTACTTCAGCTAGTGATTTCAAAGTGGTTTGCCAAGCAGTAGTATCGCTATTATTGTCGAGGATGATAATTTTCATAAGGCATTGATAGTTAAAACTTTACGTACAAATATACCGATATCATGTATTTCTTCTAAGCATAAAGTATGCAACATCGGGTAAGTTTGCCACTGCACATTGTATGTTAGGTGGGTTAAATATTCATAGGAATTTTTTCCAACGTGAAATGGTACTACAGTATCAAATAAACCATGTGCCATGAAAATTGGGATGTTAGCATTAGCTGGGTTTAATATTTTATGATGGTTATCATATGGATTGATTTGTCCACGCTGCTGGACGACTATAGATTTGCCCATTTCCCCCAAAATTAGTGGCATATAGCCGGATAACGCAATTATGCCGCCAAGCTTTTGTGGGTAGCATAGACCGGTATGTAAAGCCATAGCGGCACCTTGTGAGAAGCCAGCCAGAAGAATATTGCTACTTAAAATACCGTTATTAATTTCTTGTTGAATGAGGTTATTGAGGATCTTGGTGGAGTGCTGGATCCCAGCTATGTCCTCTTTGGCAGTTAAATCTAGGCCAAAAATATCGTACCAGCCTGGCATTACCATCTGGTGGTTTACGGTTATTGGGCGTGCTGGGGCATTCGGAAACAGAAAACGGATATCATGTGCTTCTGGTAATCCAATCTGTTTGGTAATGGGGATAAAATCACTACCAGAAGCACCCAAGCCATGTAGCCAAATGATGGCTGCATTAGCTCGATGCTTTGGTTCAACAACAATAATTTCTAACTCATCCGTGTTATTGTTTGCTGCCATATATTATTTAGCGGCTCGCTTCATAGAGTCAAAGAAAACTTCATTACTCTTAGTTTCTTTTAGATGTTCAATTAAGAACTCCGCAGAAGAAGTCTTTTCCATAGGGTGTAATAGCTTACGTAAGATCCACATTTTCTGTAGTTCGTCCGCGGTAACTAACAATTCCTCTCTTCTAGTACCAGAGCGAGAAATATCAATTGCTGGATAGATGCGTTTTTCAGAAATATTACGATCTAAATACAATTCACTATTACCAGTACCTTTGAATTCCTGGAAGATAAGTTCATCCATTTTAGATTCAGTATCTACCAATGCGGTAGCTAGAATGGTTAAACTGCCACCTTCCTCAATATTTCTAGCAGCACCAAAGAAGCGTTTAGGGCGTTGTAATGCATTGGCATCCACACCACCGGTTAGTACTTTACCAGAAGATGGAACTACAGTATTGTATGCGCGGGCTAAGCGGGTTATAGAATCAAGCAAAATTATAACATCTTGCTTATGTTCCACTAAACGCTTGGCACGTTCGATAACCATTTCGGCTACTTGTACATGGCGGCTGGCCGGCTCATCGAAGGTACTAGCAATCACCTCGCCACGTACAGAACGTTCCATTTCGGTTACTTCTTCGGGACGTTCATCAATCAACAGAACTATTAAATGACTATTGGGATGGTTGGAGGTAATAGAATGTGCGATATTTTGCAGCATTACAGTTTTACCAGCCTTAGGTGGGGAGACAATTAAGCCACGCTGACCTTTACCCAATGGCGATACTAAATCAATAATCCGTGCGGTAATATCCGCGGAACTACCATTGCCAATTTCTAGGCGCAGGCGCTCGTTTGGATGCAACGGCGTAAGGTTTTCAAACGAAATTTTGTTTTTCGCGACTTCAGGGGCTTCGCTATTGATGGTGCTGACGCGTAACAAAGCGAAATAGCGTTCGCCGTCTTTAGGGGGGCGAATCTTTCCATGAATTTCATCACCAGTACGTAAATTGAAGCGTCTAATTTGGCTGGGTGATACATAGATATCATCAGGTCCAGCTAGATAAGAACTGTTCGCAGAGCGTAAAAAGCCAAAGCCATCGGGCAGTATTTCTAGCACCCCATCGCCATGGATATCTTCACCACGCTTGGCTTGTGATTTTAAAATTGCGAAAATCACTTCTTGTTTACGGGCACGACCGACATCATCGATCCCAAGGCTTTGAGCTACTTCTACAAGCTCAACGGCAGATTTTTTCTTTAGTTCAGTTAGATTCATGTGTTCTTCAGTTAGGTTAGTATTGAGTTAAGGTTGAATGCATGTTAAATGCAAATGGGATTTTAAAGCTAAGCATTATCTTCTTAGTAACAGTTTAGTTTATATATATTCCCATTTGCAAGTATTAAATATGTTCATCAAGAAAACCAGCAAGCTGGGATTTAGATAAATCGCCGCCAACCTTTGTTGCAACCGCTTTGCCATTTTTATATAAAATCAGAGTTGGTATCCCTCTAACATTATATCTGCTGGGTGTAAGCTGATTGTGTTCTACATCAAGTTTTAAAAACTTGATTTTGCCTTGATACAGAGGAGCTACTTCGTCCAAGACTGGCGCTAATGCACGACATGGGCCACACCACGCTGCCCAAAAATCTACTAGCACCGGTGTTTTTGCGGCGAGGACCACTTGGTCGAAGTCTTCGTCATTTACGGCATCGATTTTGCTCGACATAAATTTCCTTACTGGTTAAAAAAAATAAATATTAAACTAATGCATGGCAACTGTTAATAAACTTTTTGAGTACTGTAAAATTTACGGTGTTTGGTATATTAACAAGGGGTATATACCATTGAAATTTTTTTGGTATAAGTTTACTTAATGTGTAGTTTTAAGAAATTTCACCCTCATTATGCCCATATTAGCCAGTTAATGTCAATCCCCACACATCCCCCACACAGACATCTTGTAAAATCTTTAGTAACCATATATAGTTACACAATGACTACATCAGACAAATTGCTTGCTAAAGCCATTAAAAATCCTGGGAGCCTAAGTTTCAAAGACTTTGAAACTCTGCTTGTCCAGCAAGGGTGGGTTAAACGCAGGCAGAAGGGCAGCCATGCATTTTGGGCGGCATTTAATGGCGATTTTGTGTGTATTCAAAATGAAAAAGGAAAAGCCAAGGAGTACCAGGTTAAACAATTTTTAAAAGCACTTACAGGTAATATGGAGGAATAAAATGCATAAACGATTTGATGGTTTTGCAGTTAACCTTTTCCTTGATGAGGATAGTGATTGGTTGGTTCATTTTGTTGAATTACCGCAGATTTCAGCTTTCGGTAATTCGCCAGAAAAAGCTCTAGCAGAGCTAGATATTGCTTGGGAGCTTGTTAAAGAGTCATATATAGAAATGGGTAAATCAATACCTAAACCCTTAAAAGAAAGAAATTACAGTGGTCAGTTTAATGTGCGGATTGATAAAAGAGATCATCAAGCATTAGTTGCTGAAGCAGTTGAGGCAGGGCTTACGCTAAACGCGCTTGTTGCTCAGATGTTACATGATGCGGCGCAGGCAAGGCGTCCACGCCAAGGTATTTAATTATTAAACCTTGGGATCCTCAAGCCACCCGGCCGCCTTCTTGGCAAAGTAACTAACAATCGCATCGGCGCCGGCGCGCTTTAAGCACAGTAATGCCTCGAGAGCGGTATCTTGCTCATTTAACCAGCCGGCCTTGGCAGCCGCCATGTGCATGGCATATTCACCGCTAACCTGATACGCAAAAGTTGGGACGGCAAAGGTCTGCTTTACCTTGGCGATGACATCTAGATATGGCATGCCAGGTTTCACCATGACAATATCTGCGCCTTCCTGTAAATCTAATGCAACTTCGCGTAAGGCTTCTTCGATATTAGCGGGGTCCATCTGATAGGAATGTTTATTGCTACCACCCAGCGCAGCAGCGGAGCCAACTGCATCTCGAAAGGGGCCATAGTAATTAGACGCATATTTAGCAGAATAAGCTAAAATCTTGGTGTTATAAAATCCCTCGCCTTCTAAATATTGGCGGATTATTTGGATGCGGCCATCCATCATATCGGAAGGTGCAATAATATCGGCACCAGCCATAGCATGTGATAGGGCTTGTTTGGCTAATATTTCCACAGTAGCATCATTAGTAACATAACCGTGTTGATCTAAAATACCATCTTGACCATGAGTGGTATATGGATCCAATGCTACATCAGAGATAATGCCTAAAGCTGGAAATTTGGCTTTAATTGTGCGAATTGTACTTTGAATTAAGCCATCGGGGTTATAGGCTTCGGCAGCTAAAGCTGATTTTTGTTCTACAGGGATCAAGGGAAATAAAATAATAGCTCTGATCCCTAAACCTGTGACTACCTGCAATTCCTCTAAAAGCAGATCAATAGACCAGCGATACGTGTCTGGCATAGACTCGATGGGTTGTTTTTGTTGTTGGCCATGCGTGACAAACATTGGGTAGATTAGATCACTTACTGCGAGGGTATGTTCACGGAGCAATTGCCGGCTAAATGGATCGCTACGCATGCGACGTAACCTGGTTTGTGGGTAGGTGCCGGGAAAGTGGTACATATTTGTTGTCCCTTATAAAGTCATTTGTATTATCGCGTCGTAACTATATGATTATATACAGTGGTATATTAGTGTAGTTATGTTATATGTCAACATAACAAGAGATCATAATGTGCCACAATAAATTCACCATCTAACTTATACTTGACTGTGAGGTGTACTTTAAATTACTTTGTTTGTGTATTTAGGGGTATAATTTTAACTAATATAACGAGTAAATTAATAGAAATTATAGATGGCAAATATTTATCGCTATTTGGAGAAATAATGGTTAGAGAACATGGTAAAGAGCAGGTCGTGGATTCAACTGCTAATAGTAGCGATAACGGCAATGGTCAAGATGGAATTAAAATTCCTATATATAAAAGATTATATTTTCAAGTAATTACTAGTATTTTAGTTGGCATAATTTTAGGAGTTGCATACCCAGAATTCAGCCAAAAAATGAAGCCGTTGGGCGATGGCTTTATGAAGCTGGTTAAGATGATGATTGGTCCAATCATTTTTTGTACAGTGGTAGTTGGTATTGCCAAAATGGGCGATATGAAAGAAGTTGGCAGAGTAGGCATAAAGTCAATTATTTATTTTGAAGTGGTATCTACGATCGCGTTACTTTTAGGTTTGGTGATGGTTAATATTGTTAAGCCTGGAGTTGGCTTAAATATGAATATTGATGACCTCAATAATAGTGAAGTATTAGTTTTGCAAACCAAACAAGTAGATCAAACAGCAGAGCCATTTTTGCTTAAAATAATACCTAGTAGTCCAGTGCAAGCGTTTGCCGAGAATAATATTTTACAAGTTTTGTTGTTTTCAGTGTTGTTTGGGGTAGCGTTATCAAACTTTGGTAAAAAAGGCCGGGCGTTGATTAGCGTGCTGGATCAAACTAGTCATGCTTTGTTTGGAGTAATCAATATAATTATGAAAGTTGCGCCCATTGGTGCCTTTGGTGCGATGGCGTTTACGGTAGGTAAATATGGATTTTCAACGTTGGTTACCTTGGCGTCATTAGTGTTTTGGGTGTATATGGCCAGTGGTATTTTTATTGTGTTTATTTTGGGCGGGATAGCAAAGTTTCTTAAATTTAATATTTTCGAATTTTTAAGATATATAAAAGAAGAAATTTTTATTGTTTTCGCCACATCTTCGTCGGAATCTGCTTTACCGCGCATGATGGTTAAATTAGAAAACATGGGTTGTGCTAAACCAGTTGTGGGTTTAGTTATTCCTACGGGCTATTCATTTAATTTGGATGGTACGGCAATTTATTTAACGATGGCCGCAGTATTTTTAGCGCAAGCATTTAATATTGAGCTAACATGGGTTGATCAGTTGTACATTTTAGGGCTTTGTTGCATTACGTCAAAAGGTGCAGCAGGCGTTGCGGGCAGCGGTTTTGTAGTGCTAATGTCGACATTGTCTAGCTTGGAGACTATTCCAGTATTAAGTGCGGCACTTATCTTGGGGATCGATAAATTCCTTTCTGATATACGATCTGTAACTAATTTGGTTGGTAATGGAGTGGCTACTATAGCTATTGCTAAGTGGGAAAATGCTTTTGATCACAAACGTGCCAAACGCATGTTGAAGCGCGAAACAATTTTAGAAGCAGAAG
>Ga0207131_1060_pt1 | contig 19886 bp, 31 predicted proteins | sample Alteio_BWMinHeat_13_FD_153557 | JGI IMG/M metagenome (GOLD analysis project Ga0207131, IMG submission 153557) | Enriched cells from forest soil in Barre Woods Harvard Forest LTER site, Petersham, Massachusetts, United States -... | ecosystem: Environmental > Terrestrial > Soil > Temperate forest >...
TTATGCTCATGTAAACTAATAATTTTTTCTTCAATGGTATTCTGCATTACAAAGCGATAAATTGTAACCGGACGTTCTTGCCCGATCCGATGTGCCCGATCCGATGCCTGATCTTCAACTGCTGGATTCCACCATGGATCAAGATGGATCACATAATCAGCAGCGGTTAGATTTAAACCACTACCACCAGCTTTTAGGCTCAATAAAAACCCATCCCCATCACCGGCTTGAAAAGCTTCAACTGCTTTTTTACGCTTGGCTGGAGTAGTTGAGCCATCTAAGTATTGATAATTTATTTTTTCTGCCTCAATCCGTTTCTTTACAATGGCAAGAAATGTTACATATTGACTAAATACCAAGGCTTTATGTCCATTATAAGGTGGATAATTTTTTAAATGTTTCTATTAATTTTATACGCTGTTTGTTTATTAACATAAATATTTATTATTTAGGTTAGGCCATGGACGTAGCATGCACCGGCACAGAAGGCGGTTGTTTACTGCTGTTAGTAGTACTAGTAACACCAGGCTTATCATCTTCGACTATTTCATGATGCTCTAAATCTATGCTCTTGCTTACCATTTTACCTAAGCCAAATACTGCATAAATCCAGAAGCCAATACAAACTAAAATTAAAATGGACACATATGGAATAGTTTTGGCAATTTCACCGCAGAACACTAACAATACTATGTATATTAAGGAACCGCCAGATTTACCAAAACGTGAGGCCAAGCCATCTACTACTGCCTTGCCTTTGCGTTGATTCTCTTTGGATAACGGGATAAACGCGATTTCTTTAGTTTCATCAAACACGGTGTACTTGCAACCACGACCAAAACATATTTGGATTGAACCTAACAGTAAAATTAAATTCGCTGGGTTGCTTACTACTGTAGACAACATATCGACAACTACATTCTCAAATACTAGGCCAGAGAAAAATCCCAAGCTGGTTAACAGCCAGATTATCGGGGTAATCAATGCTGTTAAGGTCCAACCATAGTAACGGATCACATTACCAGACAGCACAAAGGCAAAGGTTACCGCTACTAGCCCGGTTATAGAAGCTACGCGATTCATATAAGCATTTAAATCCATGCTGTTCTTGTAAGTTTGTTCTACTTTATAAGTCCACATAACATCAGCCAAGTTATATACTATGTTATAACTTACAACAATTATTACGATGTACGCCAAATAACGCGAGCGGGCAAGGTAAGAAAAACACTCTTTTAGCGATATATTGCTATTCTTTTTAGGGATCTGTAACGACGCTACATTTTCCAAGTGGAAAACTGATTTGTTTAACCAATAGAACAAGCATATTATCATGCTACCGACGATGAGTACTGAAAGTAGCTGATGGAACATCCATTGATGTTCTTGATCATATGGTAATCCTGGAAAATACGGTAATGACTCTACAAAGCGTGCAAATAAACCAGATAATATGCCAGATCCGTTTGCACCCAAGGCAAAAATAGCATAAAACCGTTTTGCTTCATTAACTTTGGTTACTTCATTAGCAAAGCCCCAGAATAACATTGACAATACTACGACGCTCCACATTTCTGATAACACGTAAAACAGTGTTAAATTCCAATGCCGCACTAAAGCTACCAAACCACCAAGCCCTTCTGCCGTAAGGACGTAGTCGCGCAAGAAATTAGCACCACTATCAAACTGTAAAAATTTATTATTGGGATAAAGCACGAATAAAAATAGCGCAAAGTATGATAAGAAAGATATTAAGATGGTATAAAATACTTGTTCGCGGCTATAACGATTAATTAACTTGGTAAAAATGTAGGTTAGCAGCAATGCACCTGGTAAAACCGCGCCTATTTTTAGAAATGGAATAACTTCAACACCAGACTGCTCTGCAGTTACTATTAACGAGACCTTAAAAGCCCGCATTAAGTTGTATACAAAAGATATAAGAAAGAACAGGGCGAACATTGGTACAAGTTTTTTAAGCTCATATCGATGTATCGGCCAAAAAAAATTTCGAAGCTTGCCGAAACTTTGCGTACTAGTTTGTTGCATATTCTGCATACTTTGGCTCGTATGTTTATGGTTTTAAACTGAGGCCATCATGCCCCAACTAAAGAACTTTGTCAATATATTTTTTGTGATTCAACAAACAAAACTTGACAAATACTACTCCACCACAATGCAATTTCACTTGTATCATGGAAAACATACTTCATTCCCCCTCCCCCAAATCTCTGATTTGGGGGAGGGCTGGGGAGGGGGTTGGCGAACCACCCGCTTCCCCCTAAACCTCTGATTTTTGAGAGGGGATTGGCGAACCACCCGTTCCTCCCGAAACCTCTGATTTTTGGGAGGGGGCTATGCCTCGCCTACCAGTTCAACAACTGCCATAGGTGCGCAATCACCCTTTCTGAACCCACACTTAAGGATCCGCACATAACCACCAGCGCGCTGATTGAATCTTGGCCCTAAATCGGTAAACAATTTACCAACAGAAAACTTATCATTTAAACGCGAAAACGCTAAGCGGCGATTACTAACGCTATCACTTTTAGCCAAAGTAATTAGTGGCTCCAAATAACGGCGTAACTCTTTGGCCTTCGGCAAAGTAGTTTTAATCATTTCATGCTCAATCAATGATTTACTCATGTTATAAAACATTGCTTTTCTATGACTGCTGGTTCTACTAAAAGAACGTCCACTTTTTCTATGTCTCATTGCTGCAAATCTCTCTTGCTATTAAAACGGTGATTTTTCTTTCTCTTCACGTCCCTGCTCGCGTTGCACTTCCCAATTCTCCAGCTTCATGCCTAAAGATAACCCTTTAAATGCCAACACGTCTTTAATCTCAGTTAGCGATTTTTTACCCAAATTAGGAGTCTTTAATAACTCAACCTCAGTTTTTTGGATTAAATCACCGATATAATAAATGTTTTCTGCTTTTAAGCAATTAGCTGAACGCACTGTCAACTCTAAATCATCAACTGAACGCAACAACACAGGGTCAATTTTAATCTTAGTTGCCGCTGGTTCAACTTGTTTCTCATGTTGTAGTGCTACAAATACTGACAATTGCTCTGACAGAATAGTAGCTGCCCGCCGAATAGCTTCTTCTGGCTCGATAGTACCATTGGTCTCTAAATCAAATACCAATTTGTCCAAATCGGTGCGCTTTTCTACCCGCGCATTTTCTACGGTATAGCTAACCTTTTTAACTGGGCTAAAAGATGAATCTAATTGTAACCAACCAATGCTAGAACTATCCACGGTTGTAGCTTCATCAGTAATAGCTTGCTGCCTAGCGCTAACTGGATCATAACCACGACCACGCGCAACCCTAACGGTAATTTTCAAATCCCCTGCACCAGTTAAATGCGCAATTACATATTCTGGATTTATTATTTTCACATCATGTGGTAATTGAAAATCGCCAGCAGTAACAACCCCCTGACCTTGCTTATGCAAAGACAGTTCAACATCATCCCGGCCTTCTAATTTAAATTCAACACCTTTTAAGTTTAATAAAACTTCGATGATATCTTCTTGCAGACCTTCTTTCGTAGAATACTCATGCAATACCCCTTCGATCTTAGCTTCCACTGCTGCGCAGCCAGGCATTGATGATAATAAAACCCTACGTAGCGCATTACCTAAAGTATAACCAAAACCACGCTCTAATGGCTCTAGAACTACTCTAGCCTTATTGCGGCTTATTTCTTGCATAGCTATGCATTTAGGCTTTAAAAATTCAGTCACAGCATGTTGCATATTATCGCTCCCTTAAAGAAGGCTATATTTTACCTATTGCTACGGTTTACTTAGAGTACAATTCCACCACCAGCTTTTCATTAATCTCAGCTGGTAAATCACTACGATCTGGAATTTTCTTAAATATACCTGACATCTTAGCAACATCTACTTCAACCCAGTCTGGGAAACCCAAACTATCCGCAACCTTTAATGAATCTTTTATTCTTAGTTGCTCTTTACAACGTTCACGAACTTCTATCACATCACCAGGTCTAACCAGATACGATGGGATATTAACGACTTTCGCTTCCAGTTCATCATGTTTAACTACAATAGCTTTATGACGCACTAATTGCCGAGCTTCTGCACGTGTGCAACCAAAACCCATTCTGTATACCACATTGTCCAATCTGGTTTCTAAAAGCTCCAATAATTTGGTGCCAGTAGCAACTTTACTGGTCGCTGCTTCTTGATAATAACGTCTAAACTGCTTTTCTAAAACGCCATACATTAATTTAAGCATTTGTTTGGCGCGCAACATTAAACCGTAATCGGTAGGACGACCCTTTTTCTTTGGACCATGATGCCCAGGAGGTGTAGCTAATTTACACTTAGTATCTAAATCTCTACTGCCTCTACGCTTCAAGCCTAGATCGGTACCTATTCTGCGCGATGCTTTGCATGCTGCACTTAAATCTCTAGCCATTAAACAACACCCTTTTATTAATACCAGGGACGGAACACCGACCCATACAATTTCACATTGGACCGGTACAGCGACCAGCCCCTACAATTTAAACGCGACGTTCTTTCTCTGCCCGACATCCATTGTGCGGAATACCAGTAACATCAGTGATTGATGTCGCCCGGAAGAAATCTGACAACGCCCTGGCTGCCGCTTCTCGGCCTGGACCTGGGCCTTTAATTAGCACATCCACCGATTTCATTCCATATGCATCTTTAACATCTTGCGCTACTTTCTTAGCTGCTACCTGTGCCGCATATGGCGTGCTCTTCCGCGAACCTTTAAAGCCTTGACCACCAGCCGTACCCCAGCCTAATGTATTCCCCTCTAAATCGGTAATATATACCAGGGTATTATTAAAAGAAGCCTGAATATAGACTTTACCACTAGAGATTACACCCTTAGTCTTTTTTCGTTGTTTAGTAGCTGTTGCTGCTGCTTTAGTAGTTGCCATTTAATACATTCCTATCTGAAAAAATTAACGCTTTTTCTTACCTTTTCTGGTCTTCGCATTAGTTCTAGTCCGCTGCCCACGCACTGGCAACCCGCGGCGATGTCTTAAACCACGATAACATTTAATATCGCACAAGCGTTTAATGTTCATTGCCACCCGACGGCGCAAATCGCCCTCAATTTCATATTCAGCAACTGCATTTTGCAGCGCGAGAGTAACACTATCTTCTAAAGCAGACACTTTGGTAGCAGAATTTATGCCAATCTTGTCACAAATCTTTAACGCTCTAGTTTTGCCAATACCGTAGATGCTTCTTAAGGCAATCCAAAGGTGCTTATTTGGCGGTAAAACCACGCCAGATACACGTATCATTCAGTCAACTCCCATAATATTAGAAGGCTATTGCAAGCCAGTAAGGTTAGCCATTCTCACTGCAATAGTCAATCACTTTAGAAACTACCCTTGACGTTGCTTATGCTTAGGATTCTTACAAATAACACGTAAAACCCGTTTTCTATGAATCAGCTTGCAATCATCACAAATCTTTTTAACCGATGCTCTTACTTTCATATTATTGTCCTCCTCGCACTTACCGCTATGCCACCCGGACTAGCCTTTTAGCTTCGCTTTTTTCAATAACCCATCATACTGATGCGACATAAGGTGCGCTTGCACCTGCGCCATAAAGTCCATAACCACAACTACGATAATTAACAATGATGTACCGCCAAAATAGAACGGAACATTCATAAAATACACTAAAAATTCTGGCAACAACGACACAGCAGTAATATAAATCGCTCCAAATACCGTCAACCGTGTCATCACCTTATCAATATAAGTCGCAGTTTGCTCACCTGGTCTGATCCCTGGCATAAAGCCACCGGATTTCTTTAAATTTTCTGCAGTTTCTTTCGGGTTAAATACCAATGCCGTATAAAAGAAACAGAAAAACACTATAGCCAGAGCAAATAACATAATATACAACGGCTGCCCTGGGGCTAACGATGTACTAATCCACGTCAACCAAGAAACATCATTGGCTTGGCCAAACCATTGCGTAATAGTAGCCGGGAATAAAATAATGCTTGAAGCAAAAATTGGTGGAATTACCCCAGCCATATTCAACTTCAGCGGCAAATGACTTTTATGAGCCGCGTACATTCTACGCCCTTGCTGCCGTTTCGCATAATTCACCGTAATGCGACGTTGCCCACGCTCAATAAATGCAATGAAAGCAATTATCCCAAACAACATCAACAACAATATTATCAGACCCAGAACATGCATTTCACCCTGGCGCACGCGCTCCAAAGTATTCGCAATTGAGCTAGGCAAATTTGCTACAATCGACGAAAAAATCAATAATGAAATACCATTACCAATCCCGCGCTCGGTAATTTGTTCCCCAAGCCACATCAAAAACATTGTGCCAGTAACTAAAGTTAATACCACGGTAAAATAATACATGAAATTAACATCAATACTGCTACTAGCCATAAACTTTGCCATCCCAATTGCTTGGAATGTAGACAAGGCTAGTGTCAAATATCGCGTATATTGACTTATTTTACGGCGCCCAGCATGACCTTCTTTCTTTAACTGCTCTAACGGTGGCCAAATAGCTGTCAATAATTGGATAATTATTGAGGCTGAAATATACGGCATCACACCTAACGCAAATACAGTTAACCTCGATAATGCGCCACCAGAAAATAAATTAAATAATCCAAAGATCCCACTGCGATTACCAGAAAATAACTCGGCTAAACGTGCTGGATCTAAACCAGGTACCGGAATATGTGCGCCAACACGATAAACCACCAACGCAATTACTAAAAATAATATACGTTTCTTTAATTCTGTTAAGCCACTTTTTTTAGCAACCGTTTGATTAGCCTGCATTTACTAATTACTCAATCTTGCCGCCCAAGTCCTCAATGATCTGTCTGGCACCACTAGTAACGCCAACCCCACGAATCATAACCTTTTTCTCTAATTTGCCAGAATTAATAATCTTAGCTATTTTAATTCTTGGACCGATAATATTGGCTGCTTTTAAGCTCAACAGATCGATAACATTATCCGCTAAATTATTTAATTCATGCAAGCGCACTTCCGCACTATACGCACTACGACGCGAAGTAAAACCAAACTTAGGTAATCTTCTTTGCGCTGGCATCTGTCCGCCTTCAAAACCAATTTTATGGTAGCCACCAGCACGCGCTCTTTGACCTTTATGGCCACGTCCAGCAGTTTTGCCTAGACCAGAACCAATACCACGACCACGGCGCATATGCGCTCTTTTAGATCCTTCCGCAGGCTGTAATGTATTTAAATGCATATTGTTAAACCTTTTCAACTTCTAGCATGTATGAAATTTTATTAATCATGCCTCTAACGCTAGGGGTATCTTCTAACACAACTGTTTGATGCATCCGTTTAAACCCCAACCCAGTAACAGTCGCCCGATGTGCCGGCAACCTACCGGCTGGACTACGTACTAGCTTAACGGTGACGCGCTGTTTTACATCCTTCATCATGCTGTCGCTCCAATTATTTCTTCTACAGTTTTACCACGTTTCGCAGCCACTGCTTCTGGCGAAGTCATCGACATCAAACCACGCATGGTTGCCCGCACTACGTTTACTGGATTACTTGATCCAATACACTTGGCCAACACATTCTGCACACCAAGAACTTCAAACACTGAACGCATCGCGCCACCAGCAATAATCCCGGTACCATCTGAAGCTGGCAACATAACCACTTTTGATGCACCATGCTCGGATTTAATTGCATGAAACAAGGTAGTACCATTTAAATCCACGCGCACTAAATTACGTCTAGCATTCTCCATAGCCTTTTGAATAGCCACTGGAACTTCTAACGCCTTACCACGGCCAACGCCAATACGGCCATTGCCATCACCAACTACCGTCATGGCAGAGAAGCCAAATCTACGACCACCCTTCACAACTTTAGCAGTTCGCGCCAGCGCTACTAATTTTTCTTGGAAACCGTCTCCTTTAGGAGCTACATCTACACTAGCCATGTTTATCAACCTTAAAACTGTAAACCTTTTCCACGTGCACCTTCAGCCAACGCTTTCACGCGACCATGATATTTAAACCCGGCCCGATCAAATGCTACTTTGGTTACCCCAGCAGCTTGCGCCCGTTCCGCTACCAACGCACCAATCGCTGATGCCATATTTATTTTACCCGCGCCCAAATCTTGCTCTCGAAAAGCTTTTTCCAAACTAGAAGCAGCTGCCAGCACCACACCTTTGCTAATAACTTGCGCATATATATGCCTAGGTGTTCTATGCACAGTCAAACTCACAGCACCTTGCTCACTGATTCTATGCCGAGTCCGCAGCGATCTACGCTTTCTACTTTCAAACTTATTCATTTCCTGTACCCTCATTCTGACCGGCACAAGACCGGCCCCTACATTTTATTTTTTCTTGGTTTCTTTGATTACAACGTCTTCGTTATCGTAGCGGACACCCTTACCTTTGTAAGATTCTGGCGGCCTAAATCTACGAATTTCAGCTGCGGTTTGCCCAACCACCTGCTTATCAGTGCCTTTAATAACTACTTCAGTATTACTTGGCGTCTCGATAGTTATACCTTCAGGAGCATTATATTTTACTGGGTGCGAAAAACCTAGACTTAATTCAAGGACTTTTCCTTGCGCCTTAGCTCGGTAACCAACACCTTTCAGGATTAATTTCCGCTCAAAGCCAGTATGCAAGCCATTAACCGCATTTTCTAGCAATACGCGCGTAGTACCAACCATCGCCCGAACATTAGCCAACGGCTTAGGCTTCTTGGCAGCTACATTTAACTCGTGTTCTGTCAAGGTAATTGCAAGATCATCACTTACGGCAAAATCCAATGCACCTTTTTGCCCTTTGATGTGCAATACATTTCCAGTCTGTTTAACAGTTACCCCACTTGGGATATGTAAAGGTTTTCTAGCAATTCTTGACATTATATTTGTCCACCATCTATTCAACAGTACAAAGCACTTCGCCGCCGTGCCCAATTTTACGCGCTTGCTTATCACTCATAACACCTTGCGCGGTAGAAATGATCGATACACCTAAACCAGCCAGCACCTTTGGTAAATCTGTAGCTGCTTTATAAATACGCAAGCCTGGACGACTAACCCGCTTAATTTTAGCAATAACTGGGGCACCCTTATAATACTTTAACGTAATATTTAACTCTGGTTTACTCGGAGTTTCTTTGACTACGCTATAGTCTTCGATATACCCTTCGTCTTTAAGCACTTTTACAATCGCTACCTTCTTGGTTGAAGAAGCTAACGTTACCGTATTTTTTTTCACTGATTGCGCATTACGTATCCGCGTTAATAAATCAGCAATTGGATCTTGCATACTCATAATTACCAACTAGCCTTATGTAATCCTGGAATATCACCTTGCATAGCATGAATACGAAACATATTCCTACACAAACCAACGAAACTATATACGCCTTTGCTTCTGCCAGTAATCCAGCATCTATTTCTAATCCGGCTACGACTAGAATCTCTAGGCAGCTTTTGCATAGTTTCTTGCGCCTTCATTTTCTCTTCTAGTGATGCAGTCTGACTATTCACTACAGAACGCAACTCAGTGCGCAGCTTAGCATATTTTTTTACGGAACCAGCTCGAACCCGCTCCCGTCTAACCATACATTGTTTAGCCATTAAACCCCCTACTAAAAACCGTTAAGTCCGCACTACGCCAAAAGGAAACTGCAGTGCTTGTAACAACGCAAAGCCCTCAGCATCAGTTTTTGCAGAAGTAGTAATACAAATATCCAGACCACGTACCGCATCAACTTTATCGTACTGTATCTCTGGAAATACGATCTGCTCTTTCACTCCAAGGTTGTAATTCCCTTGGCCATCAAAAGATTTCTTATTCAACCCGCGAAAATCGCGCACCCGTGGCAGAGCTACGGATAACAAACGATCTAAGAACTCATACATGCGATCGCCTCTAAGTGTAACTTTACACCCGATTGGCCAACCTTCACGAATTTTAAAGCCTGCGATAGATTTCTTCGCATTTGTAACGATAGGCTTTTGCCCAGCGATTTTAGCTAAATCTTCCGTTGCATTGGTTAAAATTTTCTTATCATTAACCGCTTCACCAACGCCCATGTTAAGAGTTATTTTTAATATTTTAGGAACTTGCATCACATTAGTGTAATTCAGCTCTTGCATAAGATGCTTTACAACATTACTGCGATAATAATCCTTTAATCTAGCCATCGATAACCTCACCGCTTGATTTAAAGATACGAACTTTACGGCCATCCTCAAGAGTCTTGAAACCAACTCTATCAGCCTTGCTTGTTGCTGAATTAAAAATCGCCACATTAGATATATGCATAGGCGCTTCTTTAGAAATTATGCCACCCGTCTTTTCTTGTGACGGATTGCCACGCACATGGCGCTTAATTAAATTCAAACCTTCTACAACAATTTTTAATCCTTCGGTACGGCAACCTTTTTTAGCTTTACGCTGTATTAGTCGCAACACCTTACCTTGCCGGCCTCTATCTTTGCCAGCAATGAGAATTACATTATCTCCAGACTTAATTTTTTGCATTGCTATCTCTCTTACAATACTTCTGCCGCTAAAGACACAATTTTCATAAATTTTTCTTCGCGAAGCTCTCTAGTTACTGGCCCAAATATCCGGGTACCAATAGGCTGATCCTGCGCATTTAATAACACTACTGCATTACCATCGAATGCAATTTTAGAGCCATCTGGGCGTCTAACACCCTGTCTGGTTCTTACTACCACTGCGCGTAGTACCTCACCTTTCTTAACCTTACCCCTTGGTATCGCCTCTTTAACGCTAACTCGAATGATATCACCAATACGTGCATAACGCCGTTTAGAACCGCCAAGAACTTTGATACAAGCTACCCGACGTGCTCCGCTGTTGTCAGCAACATCTAGGACTGATTGCATTTGAATCATGTTAAAATCTCCGCATATAGTTGCAGGCCTTCATTCGTTAGGTCGACAATCTTATACCAACTCAACCTGTTTTATCAAGGATATTAAGCAACTTCCAGAACTTCGTCTTAGAAATAGGCCTGGTTTCTTGGATAACTACTTTATCTCCAATCGAACATTGTTCTTCTGGGTCATGTACATGAACCTTAGTTGAACGTGTAATAAACTTTTGGTATAGCTTATGCTTAACTCGACGATCAACTTTGACTACAATAGTTTTCTGCATTTTATCGCTAACAACAATTCCTTGCAAAATGCGTGCACTTGTCTTTTCTTCAGTCATTACGCATTCCCCTCTTTCTTCTTCGCTGTCATGATAGTTAACACTCTAGCAATCGACCGTCTAACTACTTTAAATTTATGGTTCTGGGTAAACTCACCATCACCTTGCTTTGATAAGCGTAATTTCAGCTGATCCCGCAACAAACTAGTTAAAGTTTCTTTCAACTCGTTGGTACTTTTTTGTCTTAAATCTGTCGCTTTCATTATTTCACCACTCGTTCCACAACTTCAGTTTTAACTGGTAACTTTGACCCAGCTAGCCTAAACGCCTGGCGTGCGATGTCAGCAGTTACCCCTTCGATCTCAAACAGAACTTTGCCTGGCTGGATTTGGGCAACCCAATATTCAACGCTACCTTTACCTTTGCCCATCCGTACTTCAATTGGCTTTTTGGTAATCGGCTTGTCTGGGAATATCCGAATCCAAATCTTACCAGTACGTTTGATATAACGACTGACAGTACGTCTAGCCGCTTCAATCTGTCTAGCAGTAATGCGCGCGGTACCCATGGCCTTTAGACCAAACTCACCAAAGCTCACTGCATTACCACTGGTGGCAACCCCGTGGTTACGACCTTTATGCTGTTTCCGAAACTTTGTTCGTTTAGGCTGCATCATGTTTAGATAACCTCCACCTCAAATCTATCTTTAAGCAACAGCTTCTGCTGATTGTTGTTCTTCAGCTTTTTCGCCAATAACTTCGCCTTTGAATATCCATACTTTAACGCCAATCACACCATACGTAGTCTTGGCAATCGCCGTAGCATAATCAATATCCGCTCTAAAAGTATGCAATGGCACCCGACCTTCGCGATACCACTCACTACGTGCGATATCGGTACCACCTAAGCGACCAGAAACACAAATCTTAATACCTTTTGCACCTTGACGTAGAGCATTGGTAACTGCACGCTTCATAGCACGTCGGAACATTATTCTGCGCTCTAATTGCTGCGCGACACTTTCCGCTACCAATTTAGCTTCTATCTCTGGACGACGAATTTCTTCTATATTTATATGCACCACCGAACCCATTTTTTTATTCAGCTCTAAACGCAATTTTTCAATGTCTTCGCCTTTTTTACCAATGATAACCCCTGGCTTCGCAGTTTTGATGGTTATCTTTACGTTCCGTCCAGAACGCTCAATCAAAACTTGGCTAATGCTAGACGCTTCAGGCAATTTCTTAAGAATATAATTCCTAATTTCAATATCACTGCGCAAGGTTTCAGCGAAGGTAGCACCGTTCGGATACCAGCGTGAATTGCTTTCTTTAACGATACCAAGCCTAATGCCTATTGGATGTACTTTCTGACCCATATTTTACTTACCTATTAACTAAATTGACTTAAGCAACTTCAATAGTAATATGACAATTACGTTTTACAATTCTATTGCCACGCCCTTTTGCTCTCGCGCTGAAACGCTTAAAACTAGGCGCTTCATTTACAAAAACTTTATCTATTGCTAACGCATCAACATCTAAACCAAAATTATGATCTGCATTTGCAATAGCAGACTCTAATACTTTCTTAATCATTACTGCAGCTTTCTTCGTACTAAAAGTAAGAGTATCTAACGCAGTCTCAACGGATTTTCCGCGGATCTGATCCACGACCAACCTTGCCTTCTGGGCAGATATGCGTGCATGACGTAATGTTGCCGATACTGTCATAATTACTTCTCCTCAACGTTAAGCGGCTGCGGCTTCTTTCTTCACTTTCCGATCTGCGGCATGCGCGCGAAAAGTTCTAGTTGGTGCAAACTCACCTAACTTGTGCCCAATTAAATTTTCAGTAACTAATATTGGTACAAATTGACGCCCATTATGCACGGCAATTGTCAAGCCAACCATGTTTGGCAGAATCATTGACCTTCTAGACCAAGTCTTAATTACTTTTTTACTTCCACTTTCAAGCGTAGACACTACCTTTTCTAATAAATGGTGGTCTACAAATGGACCTTTTTTTAGTGAACGTGGCATTTAATCATCCTTACTCTATTTCTCTGACTTATTCTTACGCCGACGGATTATAAACTTGTCGGTAAACTTATTACGTCGAGTCTTAATACCTTCTGGCACACCCCATGGCGTGCATGGTGGACGACCACCAGAGGTACGGCCTTCACCACCACCCAATGGGTGATCAACCGGATTCATGGCAACACCACGTACCCGTGGACGCTTATTTAACCAGCGTGATCTACCAGCTTTACCTAATTTCTTTAAATTATGTTCACTGTTGCCAACTTCACCAATTACTGCACGGCATTCAGCTAAAACTTTACGCATCTCACCAGTTCTAAACCGAATAGTAACATAACTACCCTCACGCGCTAACAACTGTACTGAGGCACCAGCACTTCTAGCCAGCTGAGCACCTTTACCAGGTTTAAGCTCTAAGCATGAAACTACGCTACCAACCGGTATATTCCGCAATGGCAAACAATTACCCGCAGAAATTGGCACTTCTGGACCAGACTGGATCTGCGCACCAGCAACCACACCCTTAGGCGCAATGATATATCTTCTTTCGCCATCTGCATATAGCAATAGAGCGATATTTGCAGTCCGATTCGGATCGTACTCTAGGCGCTCAACTTTTGCTGGCACACCATCTTTGGTACGTTTCCAGTCAATAATCCGATAATTTTGTTTATGTCCACCACCACGTTGCCACATTGTAACGCGGCCCTGATTATTCCGGCCACCAGTACGGCTTTGGCTAACTACTAGAGCAGCATGTGGTTTACCTTTATGTAAATCATTATCAACAACTGTAACTAACCCACGACGGCCAGGAGAAGTTGGCTTTTGCTTTCTTACCACTGCGGTCATTATTCTGCTCCCTACTTAAACTCTGCAAAATTGATATCGTGGCCATCTTTTAGAGTAACCAAGGCTTTTTTCCAATCTGACTTACGACCCTGGGAATTTTTAAACCGTCTAGTTTTACCTTTAACGTTTACAACTCTAACAGCAGCAACTGCAACACTAAATACTTTCTCAACAGCACGCTTGATTTCAAGTTTATTCGCATCACGCATAACGCGAAAGGTTATTTGCCGACTTTTCTCAGCTGCGTCTACGCTTTTCTCAGTTGTGTGGGAGCCCTGAATCACATTATATAAACGTACTTCACTCATCCCAGCACCTCTTCAATTTTACGAATAGCATCTTCGGTAATCATCACGCGCTTATGTTTGATCAAGCTAACTGGGTTGATACTACGCACATCCCGCACTTCTACTTTCGGTACGTTGCGAGCAGCTAAGTATATATTCACATCCCAATCGCTAAGAATTAGCAATGCACCCTGCTCACGATCACCATAGGCATCTAATTTCTTTAAAAAATCTTTCGTCTTTGGCATATCTAGCTTAATATCATCGTGCTTAATAACCATCAATCGATCTTGACGCACTAGTTCGGACAATATCGATTGCAAAGCACCACGATACATTTTTTTGTTTACTTTCTGTTGGAAATCTCTCGGCTTGGCTGCAAATGCTCTACCACCACCAACCCACACTGGGCTGTTGCTGGAACCTGCACGTGCACGACCAGTTCCTTTTTGTTTCCATGGCTTCGCACCACCACCACTAACTTCAGTACGCGTTTTTTGCGCCTTGGTACCTGCACGGCCACCAGCCATATATGCAGTAACTACTTGGTGAATCAAAGGTTCATTATACTCTCTACCAAAAGTTATGGGAGATACTTTCACCTTCGCGCTGCTTGTTGCTGCGTTGGTTGCGCTGCCACCGCCAGGTATAGCTAATACAAGCTCCATCATATCCTCCCGTTAAGCGGCATTTGATTTAGTTTTAAACGCTGGACGGATAATTACATCTCCGCCTGGCGCACCAGGAACAGCACCTTTCAATAAAAGAACATTGCGCTGCTCATCAACTTGTACGACTTCTAGGCCTTGCACTGTAACACGCTCATGCCCTAAGTGTCCTGCCATTTTTTTGCCTTTAAAAACTTTACCTGGGCTTTGGTTTTGTCCGATAGAACCAGGGGCTCTATGCGACAAAGAGTTACCATGGCTAGCGCGTTGCGAACTAAAATTATGTCGCTTAATAGAACCAGCAAAACCCTTACCTTTAGACCGCGCAATCACATCAACTTTTTGGCCAACAGTAAAACTAGAAACTTTTATTTCACTACCTAAAGCAAACTCTTCACTAGCATCTTCTAGCGTAAACTCCCACAGACCCCGACCTGGATTAGCACCAGCTTTAGCAAAATGCCCAGCTGCTGCTTTATTAACCCTAGATTTCTTTTTGCTACCAGTCGTTACTTGGATTGCATTATAACCATCGGTTTCTTTAGTCTTTACTTGCGTAACTACGTTTGGTTCTACTTCAATCACTGTTACTGGAATTGAAACCCCAGCTTCAGTAAATACTCTGGTCATTCCGCATTTGCGGCCTATTAAAGCCTTCGGCATATACCCACCTCTAAAAATACTTAACTAACTGATATTTGGACATCCACACCTGAAGCTAAATCTAGCTTCATCAAAGAATCCACGGTTTTATCAGTAGGTTCTACAATAATCACTAACCGCTTATGCGTTCTAATTTCATACTGATCCCGTGCATGTTTATCGACATGTGGAGAAATCAATATGGTAAAACGCTCAAAATGCGTTGGCATTGGTACTGGGCCTTTTACTTGTGCCCCAGTGCGTTTTGCCGTATCAACTATCTCTTTTGCGGATCTGTCGATCAAACTATGATCATACGATTTTAAACGGATCCGTATAACTTGCTTTGCCATTACTCTCTCCACACCATTTTGAGCCAGCACAAGACCAGCCCCTACAATACAATCCAGGCCGGCACAAAACCGGCCCCTACAAAATTATTCCAGGATCTTGGTAACTACACCAGCACCAACAGTACGACCACCTTCACGAATTGCAAAACGTACACCTTCTTCCATTGCAATTGGAGCAATCAACCTAACGCTCAACTTCGTGTTATCACCAGGCATAATCATTTCTACGCCTTCTTGCAAGAATACTTCACCAGTAACGTCAGTAGTTCTGAAATAGAACTGTGGACGATAACCTTTCAAGAATGGAGTATGTCTACCACCTTCGTCTTTAGACAATACATACACTTCAGCTTCAAAGTATGTATGCGGGGTTATTGTGCCTGGTTTAGCTAACACTTGACCACGCTCAACATCTTCACGCTTGGTACCACGTAATAGTAAACCTACGTTGTCACCAGCACGGCCTTCATCCAACAATTTGCGGAACATTTCTACGCCGGTACAAATTGTTTTGGTAGTGGGTTTTAAACCAACGATTTCTACTTCTTCACCAACTTTGACAATTCCACGCTCAATCCGGCCAGTTACTACCGTACCACGACCAGAAATAGAGAACACATCTTCAATCGGCATCAAGAAACTACGTTCAACATCACGCTCTGGAATTGGGAAATATGCATCCATAGCTTCTACTAGTTTGAATATCGCTTCAGAGCCAATTTCACTAGTATCACCTTCTAATGCTTTCAGTGCAGATCCAGTGATAATTGGAATATCATCGCCAGGGTATTCATAGCTGCTTAACAGCTCCCTTACTTCCATCTCAACTAGCTCTAATAATTCTTTATCGTCAACCATGTCGGCTTTGTTCAAAAATACAACGATGTAAGGAACGCCAACCTGTCTAGCTAATAGAATGTGCTCTCTAGTTTGTGGCATTGGGCCATCCGCAGCAGATACTACCAGGATCGCTCCGTCCATTTGCGCTGCACCGGTGATCATGTTCTTCACATAATCCGCGTGTCCAGGACAGTCAACGTGCGCGTAGTGACGGTTGGCTGATCTATATTCAACGTGTGCAGTAGCGATAGTAATACCGCGCTCACGTTCTTCTGGCGCCGCATCGATCTGATCGTAAGCTTTGAACTCACCACCGAATTTAGCTGCTAAAATCTTGGTTAACGCCGCAGTTAAAGTGGTCTTACCATGGTCAACGTGGCCAATGGTGCCTACATTTATATGCGGTAAATCGCGCGAAAATTTTTCTTTACCCACAGTATCTCACCCTCTTACAAAAAATATACCATTCAACCGGGCCGGCACGGGGACCGGCCCCTACACGGGCCGGCACGGGGACCGGCCCCTACAACTATTTATTTCCCGAACGTTTACTAATGATATCCTGCGCTATGTTATTCGGGGTTTCCGCATAACGCTTGAATTCCATACTATATGTCGCACGCCCTTGCGTTGCTGACCGCAGATCGGTCGCATAACCAAACATCTCCGCTAGTGGGACTTCTGCCCGCAACTGCTTGCCTGCTGGTGAATCATCCATACCCTGAATCAAGCCACGGCGTCTATTTAAATCACCAACGACATCACCCATGTATTCTTCTGGAGTAACCACTTCAACTTGCATCATTGGCTCTAGCAATACCGCACCAGCTTTAATCGCACCAGCTTTGAAACATTGTGAACCAGCGATTTTAAACGCCATTTCATTCGAGTCAACATCATGATATGAACCATCAAACAAGGTAACTTTGACATCCACCACTGGATAGCCAGCAAGTACCCCATTTTGCGTTTGCTCTGATACACCCTTTTCTACCGCTGGGATATATTCTTTTGGAATCGCACCACCAACAATCTTATTTACAAACTCAAACCCAGAGCCCAGCTCACCTGGTTCAATTTGCAGCCAAACGTGCCCGTACTGACCACGGCCACCAGTCTGTTTAATATATTTACCTTCTTGTTCAACCTTTTTAGTGATGGTTTCACGATAAGCAACCTGTGGCTTACCAACGCTAGCACCTACGCTAAATTCTCTAAACATCCGGTCGACTAAAATCTCTAAATGCAACTCGCCCATACCAGCAATAATGGTTTGACCAGTTTCTTCATCGGTCCAAACCCGAAATGAAGGATCCTCTTGCGCCAATTTACCCAGCGCAATACCCATTTTTTCTTGATCTTGCTTGGTCTTCGGCTCTACGGCAACACTAATTACTGGCTCTGGGAAATCCATCCGCTCTAAGGTAATAACTTTATCCGGATCGCACAAAGTATCACCCGTAGTGGTGTATTTAAGCCCAACTGCCGCAACAATGTCACCAGCTTTTATTTCTTTAATGTCTTCACGATTGTTTGCATGCATCAACAACAAGCGGCCAATACGTTCTTTTTTCATTTTAACTGAATTGTATAACGGGCTACCAGATGTTAAACTGCCAGAATATACCCGCAGATAAGTCAAAGTACCAACATATGGATCCGTAGCAATTTTAAATGCTAATGCCGCAAATGGTTCGTTATCATCAGCGTGTCTCTCTGCCGGAGTATCATCTTCTAAAACACCCTGTATTGCTGGCACATCTAATGGCGAAGGCAAGTAATCAATTACGCCATCTAATACCGCTTGCACACCCTTATTTTTAAAGGCAGAACCACAATATACTGGCACGATTTCATTCTTCAAGGTCCGTATTCTTAAACCTTTTTTAATGTCTGCAGTTTCAAGAGTACCTTGCTCTAAATATTTTTCCATTAATTCTTCGTTAGCTTCTGCCGCAGCTTCAACCATCATCTCACGATATTTTTCACAATCTGCTTGCATATCGGCTGGAATATCACCTTCGTCAAATTCCATGCCTTTTGAAGCTTCATCCCAATGAATTGATTTCATCTTAATTAAATCAATCACGCCAGTAAAATCTTCTTCCGCACCAATCGGCAATTGCACTGGCACTGGGGTAGCGCGTAAGCGATCTTTAATCTGTCCGACTACGCGCAAGAAATCGGCACCTGCACGATCCATTTTATTAACAAAGGCAATACGTGGTACACCATATTTATTCGCTTGGCGCCATACAGTTTCAGACTGTGGCTCAACCCCACCAACTGCACAAAACACCCCAACTGCACCATCCAGCACTCGCAGTGAACGCTCTACTTCAATAGTGAAATCCACGTGTCCAGGAGTATCAATAATATTAATTCTATGCTTCGGGTATTGCCGTGCCATACCAGGCCAAAAGCAAGTCGTTGCTGCTGAGGTAATGGTAATCCCACGCTCTTGTTCTTGCGGCATCCAGTCCATAACAGCTGCGCCATCATGTACTTCACCTATTTTGTAAGACACGCCAGTATAATAGAGGATTCGCTCTGTCGTTGTTGTTTTCCCAGCATCAATATGGGCCATAATCCCAATGTTGCGATACTGCTCAATAATTGTTTCTCTTGCCACGACTATAGTTCCTCTGAATACCTATAATATATTACCAACGATAATGTGCAAATGCCTTATTAGCGTCTGCCATACGATGCGTATCTTCCCGTTTCTTAATAGCGCCACCTTTACCAGAACTGCTACCAGTTGAGCTACTTTCATCAGCGGCATCCAGAATTTCTGCTGCCAATTTAAAAATCATGCTCTTTTCACCACGTTTGCGTGAAAACTCAACCAACCAACGCATAGCCAAGGTAGTTGCTCGTAATTGTTGCACTTCTACTGGCACTTGATAAGTAGCACCGCCAACCCGTCTAGACTTAACTTCGACCAATGGGCGAATATGCTCAATCGCGCGCTCGAAA
>Ga0207131_1061_pt1 | contig 19842 bp, 19 predicted proteins | sample Alteio_BWMinHeat_13_FD_153557 | JGI IMG/M metagenome (GOLD analysis project Ga0207131, IMG submission 153557) | Enriched cells from forest soil in Barre Woods Harvard Forest LTER site, Petersham, Massachusetts, United States -... | ecosystem: Environmental > Terrestrial > Soil > Temperate forest >...
AGTGCATGGTGGAAGTGGATTAAATTTTGGCTTGATTGAATTGCTGCGGGAGTATTGGCCAGAGTATCACCAGCTAGAGTTGGTACATAGATTAGATCGCGAAACATCTGGATGTCTGTTGTTATCAAAGAAGCGCAGCATGTTGCGCGCTTTGCATGCGATGTTACGTGAGCACAAGATGCAGAAGACGTATCACGCGTTGGTGCAAGGTAAAGTAACTCGGGCGCGGGATGTTAATTTACCGCTAAAGAAATTGGAACTTAGCGTTGGGCGCGAGTTGGTAAGAGTCGATCAGGTGCAGGGTGCGGCGGCGTTGACTAAATTTAGGCCGTTGCAAGATTATAGCTATGTAGAATTGTCTGTGGGATCTCCGGCAACGTTACATGCTACTCTGCTTGAAGCCAAGCCAATCACTGGTGAAACGCATCAGATCCGGGTGCATGCAGCCGAAATTGGCGCACCTATTGCCGGTGATGAGCGATATGGTGATCGGCAATTTAATTTAGAGATGAAGCACAAAGGGTTAAAGCGGCTGTTTTTGCATGCGAGCAAGCTTGAATTTGAATGTCCGAAAAGTAATAAATTAATAGTAGTAGATGCACCGTACGATAAGGCGTTAGTAAAAACTTTACAAAACCTGAGGTGATTTATGTCCGTAGAACAAAAAGATGAAAACTGGGAAAAACAAACCATTCAGAAGTTGCTATTTGCGGTAACCACTGAGCAGCGGCGCAAGCGGCGCTGGGGAATATTTTTTAAACTATTAATAGTTGCCTACATTTTAGGGGTTACTTTATTTTGGCTTTCGGTGGATCGCTTAGGCTTTTCGGTACCGAATATGGAAACATTGCAGCATACTGCGGTAATAGATGTTGAAGGCGGTATTTATGCCAATGAAAACGCTAGTGCGGATAATATTATTGCAGCCTTGCGTTCGGCTTTCAAGACGGCTAGTTGCAAAGGGATTATTTTGCGCATTAATAGTCCGGGTGGTTCGCCAGTACAAGCGCGGCAAGTATTCAATGAAATTAAACGCTTAAAAGCTGAAGATCCAGATTTTCCAATTTATGCGGCAATCGAAGATATCGGCACTTCAGCAGCGTATTTAATTGCCAGTGCAGCAGATCAAATTTATGCGGATGAAACCAGCTTGGTTGGATCAATTGGGGTGGCGTTTAGTTCTTTTGGCGCAGCGGAAGCTATAAACAAAATTGGTGTAGAACGTAGATTGTATACTTCTGGTGAACATAAAGGCATGTTGGATCCATTTTTGCCAGCAGATAGCAAGGATGTAGCGTTTATTCAAAACAGTTTGGCAGAAGTACATGAGTTGTTTATTGATAATGTTAAAGCTGGGCGTGGTAATAAATTAAAGGTAAATAGCGATTTATTTAGTGGTAGATTTTGGACCGGTAGTAAAAGCAAAGAATATGGCCTAATAGATAAATTTGGCGATAAAAATTTAATTGCCCGCGAAGTGTTTCATGCTTCAAAATTGGTTACTTATTCAGAAACTGATTCGATGCTTGATCGCTTGAGCAAGAAGTTTGGGGTGAAGGTTAATTTCGCCAATGAGTTGCTGCCGCAGTTGCGGTAGGGGACTAGTATGAGTGATAAGACAAGAAGGGCCTAACGGCTTAGCTAAAGAGTTGAAAAACAAAAGAGTTGAAAAACAACACAAGATAGAAAGTTTTTACTATGTTTAACATATTACTATTAAACATATTAATATAACCAAAATGAGTAATTACAATAATAAAGAGTAGATATGCCTGAAACAAATATATTTCAGCAACTTGAAAAATTAGCGTCGTCACCGCAAAATCTAATAGACGACGAATTTGCAGCATTATGCACTTTTGTTAATGACAATATGCGGGATCTAACTGAAAATGCTGAAGCAGAAGCGATACAACACAGTTTCAATATAAGTAACTATCGAATTATATTAAGATTATTGTCTGGAAATGATGCCAAAAATAATAAAGATAATATTGCATTAATCAAAGGCTGGTATAATCAAGGAAAACCAAAAGATCTTAGTACTTTAATCAAGGAATGGGCTATAAACAAGCTTGCTGGAACATATGCAACATGTAAAAGCTTTTTAGATCATGCGCAGCTGCGTGATTCAATCCCAGAGCATGTTGCGCAGCGTCAGCGACCAATACTTTAAGCTTATGTTGCCGGTGATGAGCGATATGGTGATGAGTTGCTGCCGCAGTTGAGATAGGGGACTAGTATGAATGATAAGACAAATGGTGATTCAGATAAACCAGGTAAGCCAAGCAATACAACAAAGGCTGGTGCTGGGTGGAGGCTTACGGGTGCTTTGGATCGAAAAATACCAAAACCAGCTCAGAAATCCCAGTTCGCAATGAATTTTTACGGGAATCGAATGAATTTTTACGAGAATCGCTTGCCTACACGGCCCCTAGATAGAGGGGAATCACACCAAACTACAACGTTGCCTAGGTTAACTAATAAATATCATTACATCTGGATGGGTAAGATTCCTTCCGGTGAGTATGAAACTGCATTTAAAGAAGGGCCTAACGGTTTAGCTAAAGAGTTGAAAAAATATCAAGATACTAAAAAAAGTAGCTTATCTGGAGAGGAACTTGAGAAACATGAAATAATCATGTGGGTGCCAAAGGATCTTATTCAAGATATACAAAAAGCAAAATATTTGGATCCAACAATTATATTGAAACCGGTCGAGGATCTCTATCAGGATGCGAAACATCTTTCAACAGAGGAACTAAAAAATTTAAAAATCACTGTTGATTTATTAGGTCATTATAAGGCATATGCAGCGCAAAAAGAGATCTTGTCAGTAGCTGTATTAGAAGAGTATGGTGGTTATTTTTTAGATACAACAACAACGGTGGTTGATGTTGAAAAATTAGTTGAAAATCAACCACAGGACATATGGATCCCGCTAGTTGCCTGTAAGCAAGATGTGGCGAGTGGTGAATTTTTGGATATTATTCCTGATGTATGGGGTATGTATGCCCGACAACCTGGCGATGGTACATTTAAGGCTGTATTAAATGAGTATGTAGTCTCTTGTAAAATTGAATTTCCTGTGTGGTATAATATAAAAAGCGAGGATGGGAAGGGAGATCTCTTAATGCATTGGCCAGGCATTAGGGATCAATTTATTGGGGATCTTATTATTAGTGCATTGAAAGCTGGAATTACAAAAACAAAAGGATCAATAGAAGCGAACCCTTGGGCAATTGGCACATTTGTTCCACTACTACCTGGTAGCAATGATATCAGAAGAGTTGTAGAACTAGGCATTGAAAAAAAACATCGTGGAATGTGGCGGAATACAACTTTGGGTCCACGAGATGATCCACCACCTGTTCTACCACCTGTTCTATCACCTGTTCTACCACCTGTTCTACCACCTGTTTTACCACCTGTTCTACCACCTGTTCCACCACCCTAGGAGCATAACAAACTATAATGTGCGTAGTAACTACTAGCCACTCACCCCAGCCCTCTCCCCCGAAAACAAGTTTCGGGGGAGAGTAAGTGGCTCATATAATATGAGTCATAATTATCAGGTAGGAGACTTTGGGTTGATTCGTCGGTATATATGTATTATCTTACCGGCTTTAATCATTTTAATGGTTTTAGCGCATGCAAATAGATCCTAGCAAATTATTTAAACAAGAGAGCGGACTAAGTGGTGAATTGGAACTTAGCACTTTGCCGCGGTTTTACGACTTAGTAAACAACACGAATCAAGAGTTGGTTAGCCGTAGCGTTGTTAGCATCAAGCAGGTTGATAATGCAACAACTAAGGTTAATTACACAATTTCTTGTGTGCTGGATGCGGAAGAGCGTTATTGTTTAACTGGCACCGTGTACCTCAAGTTAAACTTATTGTGCAATCGGTGCCTATTGCCGCTGGAGCAAGATCTGAATGTAGACTTTTGCCTTTATCCGGTTAACAGTGAAGCAGATATTTTTGGGTCTCTGGGCGAAGTTGAGGTAATATACCTGCAGCAAGGGATGGTCGATCTGGAGCAGTTGTTGGAAGATGAGCTTATTTTGGCCTTTCCACAATTCGCCAAGCATGCTCTAGATGATCAGGCTTGTACGAGTTTCAAAACTAAATACGCGCCAATAGATGACAAACCTGATAATGATGCTAAAATAGGGCGTGACAACCCATTTGGCCAGTTAGTTGATTTGCTTAAAGAGTGAGTTTAACCGCGCCTTAAATGGTATTTCATAAGAGTGGTTTTATTTAGATTTTTATTAGATTTTAGGGGAATATGTAATGGCAGTGCAAAAAAGTAGAAGAACTAGATCCACTAGAGGAATGCGGCGTTCACACGATGCGCTGACTAATCCAACGCTTTCTATCGATAAAGAAACTGGTGAAACACATCGCCGGCATCATATAACTGAAAGTGGTTATTATAAAGGCAGCCAAGTTATTGCCATGGCTGCTGCGGATGAAAATGAAGAAAGCGACGCAGAGTAATTTGTTTTGACCAATATATGTATTGCTATTGATGCGATGGGTGGGGATCAAGGGCCACAAGTCACTGTTCCCGCTGCGTTGCTTGCGCTAGCTGAAAATAAACTATTACAGTTAATTTTAGTTGGCGATCAATCTATCATTGAACAAGAGTTGGCTGTTGCTAGTGCTACTATGCCTAATAGTACGGACGCGCGCTCGCGTTTAACTATCCATCCTACGTCACAGGTAGTCTCTATGGACGAGGCGCCAGCTTATGCCTTGAAGAGCAAGAAAGATTCTTCCATGCGGGTGGCGATTAATTTAATTAAAGATGGAACTGCACAGGCTTGTGTCAGTGCCGGCAATACTGGTGCTTTGATGGCGATTGCCCGCTTTGTATTAAAGATGTTACCTGGGATCGATCGTCCCGCCATTATGTTTCCATTACCGTCTCTGGCTGGCATCACCTATGTTTTGGACTTGGGCGCTAATGTGGATTGCAGTGCGCAGCATTTATTTCAATTTGCGGTGATGGGTTCAATTTTGGTTAATGCGGTAGATAATAAAGATAATCCTAGCGTTGGGTTATTGAATATTGGCGCGGAAGCTATCAAAGGCACCGAGCAAATTAAACAAGCAGCACTGTTATTATCAGCTAATAAAAATATAAATTATTTTGGCTTTGTGGAAGGCAATGATATTTATAAGGGAACTACGGATATAGTTGTGTGTGATGGCTTTGTAGGTAATGTTGCGTTAAAGACCAGCGAGGGCTTGGCACATATGATGTTGCATCTAGCAAAGCAAGAATTCACCAAAAATTGGTATAGCAAATTTGCGGCATTTGTTGCTAGGCCAGTTTTGCAGGCGTTATTTTCTAGATTTAATCCCAATAATTACAATGGCGGTAGTTTACTAGGTTTGCGCGGGGTAGTGATTAAAAGTCATGGTGGTGCTACGGCTGCAGCTTTTGCCGCTGCGATCCATGTTGCGGTTAAAGAAGTTGAGAAGCAAGTTCCAACAAAAATTCGTGATTCAATAGCCCATAAATTGGAAGGCTGTGAAATAGCATGACGTTTGCCAAAATTGTCGCAACAGGAAGTTTTTTACCAGCAACAGTAGTCACTAATGCCGATCTAGAACAGCGTCTGGATACCAGCGACGAATGGATCGCGCAACGCACAGGGATCCGTAGTCGGCACATTGCTAGTGACGGTGATAATGCGGTTACCATGGGCGTAAAGGCCGCACGACAAGCATTGGTGCGCTCTGGTTGGCAGCCAGCAGATATAGAGTTAATTATTGTCGCAACTTGTACTCCAGAACAAATGTTTCCTGCTACTGCATGTTTGATTCAACGCGAATTAGATATCCCTGCATGTATGGCCTTTGATATTTCTGCAGCTTGTAGTGGTTTTATTTATGCGTTGCATATTGCGCAACAATTTATTGCCAGTGGACAGATCAAGCGCGCATTGGTGCTTGGTAGCGAAGCGATGTCGAAGGCTTTAGATTGGAATGATCGTTCCACTTGCGTGTTGTTTGGGGATGGTGCTGGTGCGGTGTTATTAGAGGCTGCAGATCAGCCAGGAATTTTGGCGAGTAAAATAGTAGCCGATGGTCAGCATAAAGATTTGTTGTATTTAAATAATGCGCGCATGGCAACAGATTCTTCTTTGCGTATGCAGGGTAACTCTATTTTTAAATTAGCGGTAAATGCATTGGGTGAGATCGCCGAGAGCACTATAGCGCAAGCCAAGTTAACAGCAGAGGACATTGATTGGATTATTCCACATCAAGCGAATTTGCGCATTATTCAAGCCACTGCAAAAAAACTTGGAATTTCTATGGATAAAGTTATTGTAACGGTTAGTGAACACGCTAATACGTCAGGTGCCTCTATTCCCTTGGCCTTAGATGTGGCGATTAGCGATGGTCGGGTAAAACCTGGGCAGAATTTGTTATTAGAGGCATTTGGTGGCGGCTTAACTTGGGGGGCGGTACTAGTTAAGTATTAGAGTTTTGCCTAGCTAGAGAGATTAAGTTGATGAGAGGATTTTGCCCACTTTAAAGGGGGTAGCCGCGTGGTGGATGGGGGATGTATATGACTAAAATAGCCTTTGTATTTCCTGGGCAAGGTTCTCAGACAGTTGGTATGCTGCAAGGTTTAGCGGCTAAATACCCAATGATTCAGCAAGTATTTTCTGAAGCATCAGCAGCACTAGATTATGATTTGTGGGAATTAGTACAAACTGATCCCACTGGTAAAATAAATCAAACCGAGTTTACTCAGCCAGCAGTATTGACTGCGGGCGTAGCAGTTTGGCGGCTCTGGACCGAGCTGAATGTGGTGCGGCCAATAGTATTAGCAGGACATAGCTTGGGTGAGTATACGGCTCTAGTATGTGCAGGTGCGTTAAGTTTACCGGTAGCGGTACGCTTGGTGGCACAGAGAGGGCGCTTAATGCAAGCCGCGGTGCCGGAAGGTGAAGGTGCTATGGCGGCGATTTTAGGTTTAACAGCACCGGAAGTGGTGACTATTTGTCGGCAGATCACCAATGGTGTGGTGCAAGCGGTAAACTTTAATGCACCGGGGCAAATCGTGATTGCAGGGCAGAAGGCGGCAGTAGAGCAGGCTATTACTGCAGCGAAAGCGGCTGGTGCTAAACGTGCAATGTTGTTGCCTTTGAGTGTACCGTCGCATTGTAGTTTAATGCGGCCAGCGGCAGATAAATTGGCTCTAGATTTAGCTCAAGTTACATGGCAACCTGCGGTTTACCCAGTGCTGCATAATTTTGATGTGAGTACGCATAGTGCATCAGAAGAGCTGATTAATGCTTTAGTTCAGCAGTTATTTAATCCGGTACGCTGGATTGAAACGATAGAAAAAATTAAACAGTCAGGTGTTAAATTAATTATTGAATGCGGCCCTGGCAAAGTGTTGACTGGTTTGAATAAGCGCATTGCTGCGGATGTGCAGTGTATGGCTATTGGTGAACCAGACGGCCTAGATGCCGCGTTAAATTTGAAGGAAGTAACAACCCATGTGGAAACTTGATGGTAAGGTTGCGTTAGTTACTGGTGCGAGTAGGGGCATTGGGCAGGCGATTGCGAATTTCCTTGCGGCGCAAGGTGCCAGGGTGGTAGGTACCGCTACTACAACTGCTGGTGCGGAAAAAATCAGCGCCATGCTGGCGGTACACAATGGGCTAGGGGTGGTTTTAGATGTAACCAAACCGGAGAGCATCGAGCATAGTTTAGCGGTTATGGCAGATCAAGTTGGAGAGCCGAGCATTTTAGTTAACAATGCTGGAATTACTGCGGATAATTTATTCCTGCGGATGAAAGATGATGAATGGGATAGAATTTTGGATGCTAACTTGACAGGGGTTTTTAGGTTGACCAAATTGTGTCTTAAGCCTATGTTAAAAGCGCGATGGGGACGGATTATTAATATAAGCTCCGTCGTGGCGTTTACAGGTAATCCTGGTCAAACGAATTACTCAGCGGCTAAAGCTGGGGTGGTTGGTTTTTCTAAATCGTTAGCCAGAGAAATTGCGTCCAGAAATATCACTGTCAATGTGGTGGTTCCTGGGTTTATTGAGACTGATATGACTAACAAACTATCTGCAGAGCAGCGTACTGCTTTAATGACGCAGATCCCAGTTGGTAGAATGGGGACACCAGAGGATATAGCTGCTGCAGTTGGTTTTTTAGCATCAGATGGGGCTGCTTATATAACCGGGGAAAGTATCCAGGTTAATGGCGGTATGTTGATGGCCTAAGAGTGCGTTAAGTTTGTGTTTATTGGAGGTTAAAATGAGTAATTTGAGCGATAAAGTTAAGAAAATAATAGCAGAACAACTTGGGGTTGACGAAGAAAAAGTTGTGCCAGAGGCATCATTTGTTGAAGATTTAGGTGCTGATTCTTTAGATACCGTAGAATTGGTCATGGCACTAGAAGAACAATTCGATATTGAGATCCCAGATGAGGAAGCGCAAAAAATATTAACTGTTAAAGATGCAATTGAGTATGTTTCTAAGCAAAGCGTAGAAAGCGTAGAATAGTAAATAGTCATGACATGGTCACTGGAGGTTTGTAGTGTTGCCGAATAGACGTGTGGTTGTCACTGGAATGGGGGCTATATCGCCACTAGGCATAGGGGTAGAAACTACTTGGCGGCAGGCATTGGCCGGGCAGAGTGGGATCCGTCTGATTGAAGACTTTGATACCACTGATTTTGCAACCAAATTTGCCGGTTTAGTGCCGAATTTTCCAGTGACGGATTATATCCCAGCTAAAGACGTTAAAAAATGTGATGAGTTCATTCAATATGGAATTGCTGCTGGCGTGCAAGCGGTAGAAGATGCTGGTTTGCCAGCTGGAATTGAATTGGATCGAATTGGAGTAATTGTTGGCTCTGGAATTGGTGGAATTGGCACCATTGAGCATAATAAGCAGGTCCTAAATGATTCAGGGCCTAGACGGATCAGCCCGTTTTTTATTCCAGCCTCGATTGTAAATATGACCTCTGGTTATATTTCAATTCGCTATGGTTTTCGGGGGCCGAATTTAGCAGTAGCTACGGCATGTACTACAGGTACGCATTCTATTGGTTTAGCGGCGCGCATTATTGCGTATGGTGATGCCGATGTTATGGTGGCAGGTGGTTCAGAAAAAGCTAGTACGCCATTAGGTATGGGTGGCTTTATTGCTGCACGGGCGTTATCGTCACGGAATGATGATCCCACGCGCGCCAGTAGGCCATGGGATGTAGATCGTGATGGCTTTGTTCTCGGCGATGGTGCTGGGGTTTTGGTGCTCGAAGAGTATGAGCATGCAAAGCAGCGCGGTGCTAAAATTTATGCCGAGCTGATTGGTTTTGGCATGAGTGCTGATGCCTTTCATATTACGCGACCATCAACTGATGGAGCGGCATTATCAATGCAACGCGCTATTGCGGATGCAAAAATTAATGCTAGTGATATCGGTTATATTAATGCACACGGTACCTCTACAGAAGTGGGTGATATTAATGAAACTAATGCTATTAAACAAGTAATGGGTGCAGCAGCTAGTCAGGTATTGGTTAGCTCTACAAAGTCTATGACTGGGCATTTATTGGGCGCTGCTGGTGCTGTGGAAGCAATTTTTACCGTACTTTCGTTGCGTGATCAAATAGTAGCGCCTACGATTAATTTGGAACAGCCGGATGTTGGCTGCGATTTAGACTATGTGCCCAAGGTGGCAAGGGAATGCAAATTGAATATAGCCTGTTCGAATTCGTTTGGTTTTGGTGGTACCAACGGAACCTTAATTTTTAAAGCACTTTAATGTACCGCATAATATCGAGTTTTCGGTCTGGTGCTGTTCCACCACGCTCAAGTGCAACGTATCTAGCGTTGCACGAGGTAAGTCTGCCGCTAACAACTATATTGCAACCACGGCCTAAAAAATGGTTGCGCGTTGTTTTTGCATGGTTGGTGCTGTTGCTATTTTTAGCTAGTGCTATATTTGCAACTATAAGCTGGCGTGACTTTACAAGTATGGCAATTAATGTACCAACAACTGGGGTTATCTTTACTGTCGATCGTGGTGCTGGTATTGGTAAAATTGCCTATCAATTGGAGCAAGCTAAAATAATCCCGGATAGACGGGTATTTCGTTGGATTGCGATGTTTAAAGATCAGGCAACTAAAATCCAAGTCGGCGAGTATCGCTTGACTGCAGATATGACACAAGAGCAAGTATTACAAAAAATGGTGTCTGGTTTAGTAGTAAATTATGGATTTACTATTATTGAAGGCTGGAATTTGCAGCAAATAATGGCGGCATTGCGCATTGCAGAGAAGGTAAGTGTAAGTACGTTGGATTCAGCAGGCATAAGTGCACAGTTGGATATGGTGCCAGCACAATTATCCGCGTCAGCAGCGCCAGGATCTGCTGCGGTTACTGATGTTGAAGGTTTGTTTTGGCCGGAGACCTACAATTACACCGCAGGCACGAATGCAGTAACATTATTGCAGCGCGCCAACAAGCTAATGCAACTCAAGTTAAATCAATTATGGCAAGCACGCGCTGCGAATTGTAAATTAAAGAATATGTATGAAGCTGTGATTATGGCGTCTATCATTGAAAAAGAAACTAAATTGCCGGCGGAATATGCAGAAATTTCTGGGGTGTATCAGCGCCGTTTGCAACAAAACATGCGTCTACAGGCGGATCCAACAATTATTTATGCGCTGTTGCGTCAAGGTGAATTTAGCCCACCTTTAAACCGCGAGCATTTAGCTATCGATTCACCATACAATACTTATAAAAATGTCGGCCTGCCACCAACTCCGATCGCAGTACCCGGGGAACGAGCTTTGTATGCGGCGTTGCATCCAGCCGAGGGGGCTACTTTATATTTTGTGGCCGATGGCAAGGGTGGGCATGTGTTTTCTACTACGTTAGAAGAGCATGATGCGGCAGTGGCGCGGTATGTACGTTTTAGTTCACGGCCATGATGTAAAGAGAAAAAAATTATGTCAATATTTCCTGATTTTAGTGGTAAATTTATCACGTTTGAAGGCATTGAAGGTGTAGGCAAATCTACCAATATCACTTTTGTGGCGGAGCTGTTGCAGCAAAAAGGGGTGGAGGTTTTGCTTACTCGTGAGCCTGGCGGTACGCCCATGGGGGAAGAGTTGCGGCGGATATTACTGGCGCATCATACTGAAGAAGTTTTACCAGAGACGGAAACATTACTGTTGTTTGCTGGGCGTGCGCAGCATGTGCACAATTTAATAGCGCCAGCATTACGGGCTGGTAAATGTGTATTGTGTGATCGCTTTACCGATGCTACCTATGCGTATCAAGGTGGTGGCCGTGGGATTTCAACGACGTTTATTAGTACGTTGGAGCAAATGGTACAAGGTGATTTGCGTCCAGATTTAACCTTACTATTTGATTTGCCAGTAGACATAGGTTTGCAGCGGGCTAAAAGTCGCACTGCCAATAGTAGTGTAGATCGCTTTGAAGCTGAAGAGTTAACATTTTTTATGCGGGTGCGGAAGCAATATTTAGCGCGTGCCAAAATAGCTAGCGCTAGATATAAAATTATTGATGCTAGTCAGCCATTGGCAGAAGTGCAAAGTAATTTGCGGCAGTTGTTGGTTTAGGGTTTAAATAATGCAGGCTAATATTTTAACCAAATTAAAACAATTGAGCGTAAACAATTTGCTGCCGCATGCGATATTGTTATCAGATCCAGATGCCGCTATTACCGCGGATCTCTGTCAACAGTTTGCTCAATATTTACTCTGCATTGCAAAGATCAAGGTGGATAATACTCTTGCTGCATGTGGGCAGTGTAAAAGTTGTATTTTATTTGCTGCTGGTACACATTTGGATTTTTTAAGTATCGCTCCCAGTGAATCTGGTACTACACATACTATTAAAATTGAAGCCGTGCGTGAGGTGGTAAATTTTGTATCAATTCAAGCACAGTTTTCTACGTATAAAGTAGTGGTAATTACTGGAGTGCAATATTTAAATACACATGCAGTGAATGCGTTATTAAAAACTTTAGAAGAACCGCCGCCACGAACAATATTGTTATTAACCACTATCAATCATAATTTACTGTTACCTACGTTCTTAAGCCGTTGTACGGTATTTGCACTAAAGTCTCAAGATTATGGTCATAATGCTCTGGTGCAACATCTAGAGTTAGATTTACAAGAATTGCTGGTAAAAAAAACTACGCAGGTGATTGCCATAGCGGCAAAGTGGAGTAAATATAAGGCCATAGAGGTTGCTGATGGTCTATGGCTTATTTTGTATGGCATGGTGCGGGATTTGAGTATTGGCAAAAGCGTGAATTTATTGGCTCCTGGTCAACATTTTTCTGTGCTGTGGCCTATATTAGAACAAGTAACTAAAATTAAAGAGTTATTATGCGCTGGGAGGCCAGTGAATATACAGCTATGCTTAGAGGCGTTGTTAATTGATTGGCGCAACAAGGCAAATGTCGGATAGAGGGAATAGATTATGGCAGAGATTGAACAACCACGGCCACCATTAGCCATCGCGATTGACAATAAAGCAGTGTTATATGCTGCGTATATGTATTTTTTAAAAAGTGGTGGTTTATTTATTCCGACTAAAAAGCAATTTAAAAAAGGGGATAAATTAACGCTATTAATTAGTTTGCCTAATGATCCAGAAAAAACAGAGGTCATTGGTAGCGTAGTGTGGATCACGCCAGTTGGTGCGCAAGGTGCACGTGCGCCAGGCATTGGCGTACAATTTGAAGGTGATGCTGGAAAACTGCTCAATGATAAAATTCAAAAGATACTAGCCACCAGCTTGAAAAGTAACAATCCTACGCACACGCTGTAATTAAGGCATAGATATGTACGTTGATTCACATTGTCATTTACATTTAATTGATTATTCCGCCTTAGGTATAGATATGGACGCGGTGGTAGCACAAGCGCAAACTGCTGGAGTGGAACATCTATTATGCGTGGCTACACATCCAGAGCAACAAGAGGAGCTGTTTAATATTGGCCAGCGTTATAAAAATGTGAGCATTTCATTTGGCTTGCATCCCAATGACGCAATTGCGGTAGAGCCAACAGCAGAGGATTATTTAGCAGTAATTGCCTCAGCCGAGCAGCTGGGGGTGCGTTTAGTGGCGATTGGTGAAACTGGTTTGGATTATTTCCGTACCACCGAAGGGTTGGATGCGCAACGGGATAGATTTAGGACCCAGATCCAGGTGGCGAAGGCAGCCGTTAAACCGTTAATAATTCATACGCGCGCAGCCAAAGAGGATACGGTGCGGATCTTACGTGAAGAGGGGGCACGGGATGTAGGTGGAGTAATTCATTGTTTTACGGAGGATTGGGATTATGCCAAACAAGTGTTGGATTTAGATTTCCATGTTTCATTTTCTGGGATTGTTACTTTTAAGCAGGCGCATGAGTTACAGCTTGTTGCGCAGCAATTACCTTTAGAGCGTATGTTAATCGAAACCGATTCACCATATTTAGCCCCAGTACCGCTCCGCGGTAAAATCAATCAACCAGCTTATGTTATCCATGTAGCAAAGTACATTGCCGATTTGCGTAATATTTCAGTGCAAGAGTTTGCGCTTTCCACCACATCCAATTATCATAGGTTATTCGGCATGTAGGGTCCGGTCCCTGTGCCGGCCCTGAGGTGTTGGGAGCAGTAATGGCTAGCACGCAAGATACTATACAGCAAAAAATTAAGCTATTGGCATGGCGAAAGCCAGATACTGCCTGGACTCTTGGCCTGTATGGGACAGCCATTGGTGCTGGAACCTTGTTTTTGCCGATTAATGCTGGTGCTGGCGGTTTGTGGCCGCTAATTGCCATGGCCTTGATATCTTTTCCAATGACTTTCTTTTCCCACCGTGCGCTTTGCCGCTTTGTGCTATCTGGTGCAACTAAACATGGCAATATTACGGACGTAGTTGAAGAGCATTTTGGACGTACTGGTGGCAGATTAATTACCTTGGCATACTTTTTTGCCATTTATCCAATTTTGTTAATCTATAGTGTGGCAATCACTAATACAGTGCAAGCCTTTATGGTGCATCAATTGGACATGGTACCGCCGCCACGCGCAATTCTTTCTTTAGCACTTATTCTTCTCTTGATGTTAATTGTGCATTTTGGGGAAAAAGTTATCGTTAAGGTCATGAGTATATTGGTATACCCATTTATTGTGGCTTTAATGTTTTTAGCAATATATCTGATCCCCAAATGGAATATGTCGATTATTTATCAAACTGCTTCATTCACGGATAGTTTGTTGAATGGCAGTTTTCTCAAAGCTTTATTTTTTGGGATCCCGGTAATCGTGTTTTCATTTAATCATTCTCCGATTATTTCGTCATTTGCGCTGGCAAATAAACGGGAATATGGGGTACAAGCGGATGCCAAGTGTTCTAGAATATTGTTATTAAGCCATATAATGATGGTGGTAACAGTGATGTTCTTTGTTTTCAGCTGTGTATTTAGTTTATCCGCAGCTGATCTTATTGCAGCGGATGAGCAAAATATTTCAATTTTGTCTTACATGGCAGACAAATTTAGTGAACCGCTAATTCACATGCTAGCGCCATTAATTGCGGCAGTTGCTATTAGTAAATCTTTTCTGGGGCATTATTTGGGGGCCCGCGAAGGTTTAAATGGCTTAATTACTACTGCATTGCGTGAACATGGCAAGACTATAGGGCTAAGGCAATTGAATCGCATCACTGCTATTTTTGTAGTGGCTACTGCTTGGTTGGTTGCAACGATTAATCCTAGCATCCTGGGGATGATTGAAACTATTGGTGGGCCAATTATTGCCTTTTTATTGTTTTTAATGCCGATGTACGCCATCCATAAGGTGCCAGCGATGCGAAAATTCTCTGGGAAGTTAAGTAATATATTTGTTACCGCGATAGGTTTTATTGCAATGTTTGCTATTTTTTACGATTTGCTTTTATTGTTGTAAGGTTTTGCGCGCCCCTTTGCATGGGGCGGCAGCCGTGTAAGCGGCTGGAGATATTAGCCTATGGAGGGATGCAAAGTTAAAACTAGGATCAGCACTAGGCTCAGCACTAGAATCACTCAATATCTGGGCAGCAAACAATTTAAGCAGTTAATATGGTTAATTGTTAAGCTCGGTATAGCTGCAGGTGTTTTATTTTTATTTCTGGGATATATGCTGGGTAAATTCCTAGTGACAGATCTCTCCCTGGAGCCTATTTTACCTGGAGTTGATCCGGAAATAAAAAAACAATACCTTGCCCATCATCCAGGGGTGCATCTGGTTTCTTATGCTGATGGGCCGGAAGTTTTCTTGCAAAATCAAAATGTTTTAGCGGCTTCTGCGGCCAACAAAGGTATTGATTTCATTTTAAATTATCGGCGTGCCAATTTAGATCCAAAATTTGTTCAACAACATGCCGAGATTTTACGGCATAAAAAAGGTGCTGGTTTCTGGTTATGGAAGCCATGGGTAATTTTACATACGTTAGAATCTATCCCGGAAAATGATGTGCTGATTTATACCGATGTTGGAGTGCTATTTCGGAAACCGATTTTGCCACTAGTGGCATTGGCACAACAACATGAGATTATTTTGCTAGAATATTCTGCGCCATACTTTGGTAAGCCAATAAATGTTATTAAGCGTGAGATTTTCAAACACTTTGATTGTGATACAACCAAGTGTCATTATGGACGGCATATTTGGGCTGGAGTATTAATTCTGCGGAATACAGCTAAAAGCCGCGCTTTTATTCAAAGTTGGTTAGACTATTGCTGTAATAAAAAATTAGTTAATGATGATTTAGATCCGAGTATTAAACAGCACCCAGAGTTTGAACAAAATTATCATGATGAATCGTTGTTAAATATGTTGTTTAATACCAATCCAACTGGTAAATATATAATTACGGCAGAGGATTTTTTCAACAACTATGCTACTTGGCATCATCGACATGTGCGCTGTAAACAAGAAAAAGATTCCCTTTTGATGGCCCAAAATAATGTGCAAAATTCACGAATGTACAGGCTAGAAAATGATCTATTGAATAATATGTTGATAAAATGGTTGCGCAGTTTAATGGTTAATCCCTTTATTTTATAAATTCACCTGAGTTCCGCAAGCTATGCAGTTACGCTATCTGCAAACGGCAGCTAATATGGCAGAGGAAGGGCGGCATACGATCTTCTTCCCTATGCCAACGGAGTTTCCTTGATATGACAATCCTAAAGGCCACACCGCCCATAACAATGCTATTAGCTGCGGAATGACGGTTTCGAAACATTGGGAATATTAGCGGCCTCAATAGGTAGTTTTCCATTCGCTGTAGATTTTGCAGATTCTGTTGAGATACCATTAGGAAAATTCCCTGTTCTTATAACATGCCTATAATTCTCCATTCCATTTATTACCTCTGAAAGTAATTCGGTTTGAGAGAAGCCATCTAGACAATTTGGATCATTCATTATAGTTGGACAAAAGCCATTAGCTATCAACTCACGGTTAAGTATGATCATTGATGTTCTTGCGTTACCATCAATATAATAGTGATATCTATCTAAGTTAGATGTCAATTCTATTATAATCTTTAATTTATCAATTTCCGTTTCAGCTATGTTCATATTTTCATTATACTTTTTTATAAATAGTTCTACTTGCTCTTTTTTAGCAGGAGTTTTGTTTCTTAGTTTAGATCTTACTTGATACAATTTTTCGTTCTCTCCTGAGCTAAGCTCTAAAAAACCCATCAAACTAAAGTTGCTATTGGGTAAAAGCCCGACTTCTGTATAACCTTCTCTTAACCTGTCATTTTTGCAAATATCTAAATGTTTTACAGACAATTCATGAACTTTACTATAAATCTCAAAACTCAATTCATCTTTGCTATCTATAGCATGCATGAAAGCAATGAACATATTTTGCAAACAAGCAGGTTCTCTTTTTTCATAGCCATTGAACCCCATTTCTTCTGGTTCAATCTGTTTATTCCCATCAACAAATAATCTCCAAATGTTGTCAGGAATTAATCCATAAATATTTTTTATTCCCGCACCTTCTTTCAAAGATGATGCATTAATAGCTGGCGATAAGTTGTCATTATTGATGTTGTTAGTAACTGCTAAAATTTTAATTTCTAGAATGAGGTTGCTGACGATTTGTTTAGGATAGTAAAATATGTTATCTACGTTTAATATTAAAGAAAATACTTGTGGTAGATTAAGTTTGACCTTTTGGACTATTTCTTTTATTTTCCGGGCAATAACTTCTTTTTGCTCATCGTTAGCTGCCCTTCCTATATCATTAGCACGTTGGCAATTTAATTCTTGTATAAAGAGCAAAAGGAATGCTTTTTCTCCCAGGGTTTTAATTAACAAGTTAAAAAGTTTTTCAGTATTCTCAGTAATATTCTTAGTCTGATAGTCATTGATTAAATAATCTAAACTGTCGGTGACAATGCCATAGTTATATTGTTTGCAATATACTGGATACCCCATATTAACAACCGTTGATAATAGTTCTTCTCCTCTTTGATCGTTAAGCGCATATTTAACTAAAGATATAATAAATGAAATGCTATATTGTGCATCAGAAATATTAACATTCGGTTGGTTTAATTTTGCGCTTATAGCAGCCCAGTCTCCGCTTTTTGCTAATTGTTTTAAAGTGCCTAATAAATCATTATCTTGATTTAACATAATTTGTTGCTCCAATTTATTTTATAAAGTCCGGATCGTTGCGATATTTCTCCATGATTTCCGCGATCAAAGTGTCTACAACATTCATGCTTTGCTCGGTACTAATAATTTCACCTTCTTTTTTAATTGCGGCCAAGCGTTGCTCGACTACTTTAGCAGCAGAGCCAGAAGGATAGAGCTTGGCGAGTAATTTTCTAGTTTTAGATGCGCTAATTTGTTTGTATAAAGAATTTCTGATCCGAACATCTTCAGCGGTAGTATTAAAGGCCCATAACTCGATGGGGCCAATAGTGCTAGTTATAAGTTGCGTATTGCTACCATCTTTGATCGCAAATTGAGCTAAGAACGTAGCACCATCATAGCGTGGTCCATGGACACTAGTTTCTAGTGCCAATTTTGCTGAATCCGATAAACCGAAAATTTCCGCAGATTTTTCCACGGCTTGTTTTGGTCCTGCATCCATAATAAAAATAGCAGTGGCGAATTCAATCATTACAGGATCAAAGTCATCGATAGATTGTGACAACAGGGCAACTTGTACCTTCCATTTTCTACCTTCCCGCATATCGACGATTACCTGATCGCGCACGGCTTGCGCTTTCGAGGTGCGGTGAAATTCATCGAAGACAATGCGCTTTGGATCTTCGCTAATTTCTTTGATCCGCTTATTATGATACTCCTGATATGCCTTGGGCATATCTTGCGCGTTAGCTTCAGTTAAGTAATAATGCCGGGCTAAAATATAACGCGCGAGCATATACATAACTGCAGTCTGTCTATCGGCAGCATCACCACCAGATTTTGCTACTTCGTCCAAGTCTAAGGATACAATTTTGGCCTCGCCTAAATCAAAGGCGGTGACGCGGGAAAGAATTGGATATTCGCGTACCGCACTAGAAATCATTCGACCAAAGGCATTAATAATGGTTTCTCCAGTTGCGGCATGGATGGTACCGTATAAATCTTCAATAGTTTTATTGCGGCATACTGAAGCAGCGTCAGCAACTAATGGCATAGCATAGCGTTGTGCCATGCTGGCTAGATGATGCTCACCTTTAGTAAACAGGGCATCGACAACTTCCCACCAGGTGCTATGTTCATCCAATGACATTTTAAGTTCCGCGATTTTTTGATCTATCACTGGCTCTAAGTTTGGCGTATATAAATGTGGGTTGCCATCGTCCGCTAAATTTTTATAGAGTTCATCAATAATTAGCCCGGACATATCTGCAATACCATCATAGCTACGGCTCATACCGACAGGTGTTGCCAACAGTGTAAGAAAGTTTACTAAAAATGCGCGATCCTGCGGTGAAGGGCGGCGGCAACCTAACTGGGTATCAAACGGATTGATCGACATTTCTTTTACCATGCGTAAGCGATGATACGCAGCTAAATGTTGTTGATCTGCAGGTAGGGCTTCTTTAATTAATGAAATTAACCCGCTACTAGATGGACCAATATCTACAATGGCAATCCTTGGTAAACGTTGAATACCAGCAGAGAGGCATAGTGCTAAATTTATCGAGTTGGAGAGTACCGATTTACCAGAGCCTGGACGGGCATACACAATATCAATCCAGGTGGTTTGGATTGTCGAGCCTGGTTGATATGGCCATGGCTTACCATCTGGGGATCTAAATAATACAGCACCAGTGCTCCATGGTGACGCTGGGCGTGTAATGGGTAACATATAGGTAACATCTGATAATGGTGCCACCGAAGCAATAGCTACGCTTTCGGTGGTTAAACCCAAGGCTGAAGATAATACCCCAGCATATGGATCGCCGGATATTTCTGATACTTCGCAAAATCCCCAGCCTTGAATGGCTTTGGCTAATTCAGCAACCCTGGTTTGGAGTAAATCCTCTTTGCCTGCTGGTGCCCAAGTGCTGGCAGTAACTTTTAAACGTACTATGGCTTCATCAGTATTATTTTTTATAAAGTTTAATTGGGCCATAGCACCATTAATTAATTTATTATTGTTAGAGGCAAAACTAAGAATAGTGGCAAGCATGGGTTTTAAACCCATGGTACGCATACCATCGCTTTCTAGCATAAAGGATATCCGCCAGGGGATGTTGGCGGCCATGGCGCGGCGTAGCAAT
>Ga0207131_1063_pt1 | contig 19707 bp, 18 predicted proteins | sample Alteio_BWMinHeat_13_FD_153557 | JGI IMG/M metagenome (GOLD analysis project Ga0207131, IMG submission 153557) | Enriched cells from forest soil in Barre Woods Harvard Forest LTER site, Petersham, Massachusetts, United States -... | ecosystem: Environmental > Terrestrial > Soil > Temperate forest >...
GTGAATCTGAGGTTAATATTTCTGACGAAATTGTGAAAATAGCCAAATTTTCATGAAATATCATAAAAATTAGTTTTCCGAGATTTGTAATTGATGTTATCATATTGCATGAAAATCGATTCCCAGAACTTCTGACAACAGGTGTTTTTCCTATCAACCTATAAGTCCTACCAATGCTATGATCCGATCGTAGACCCATTTCATCACCCCTAAATTCCCTGATCCAAAAAACATAGAAAATAACGCGAAACCAGTACTGACAACAAGCCATTTATTTTTCATTTTTATTTTCCTTTTTAATTCTTAGTTATATTCAGTAAGCCATAGAGAAGATTTCGAATGCTTTCCCTGGATAGCTTCAGTAAGCTTTTTACTTAAAAGTTGACAAATAGGACCTGGCTGTTTTTTTGAAGTGATTACACGACCATCTACAGATTGAGCAAACACAACTTGCGCCGCAGTGCCAGTTAAAATAAGCTCATCACAAGTATAAACCATGGAACGATCTATTCTTTCAGCTCTGACCCTGATTCCCTCTTCTTCTAGAAATTCGAGAACGGTTCGTCTTGTAATTCCTTCAAGCATAGCTGATCCAGCTTCTGGCATAATAACTTCTCCTCGATAGACGAGAAATAAATTGGCTGCGCTGGCCTCTACAATATTACCTTGGTCATCCATCATTAAAGCTTCATCATAGCCATTTTGTCTTGCTTCAGTTGTTGCCAAGGCTGAGTTAACATAAAATCCCCCAGCTTTAGCCTTTGTAGACATGGCAGCATCTGAAACTTTTCGCCAACTAGAAATCATCAAACGCAAACCTCTAGATGACTCAAAATAGTGACCTAAAGGCGTCATATAAATTGCTAAATCAAAATCTATTCCATCAAATCGCGGTGTTAAGACTTGATCTTCCGAAAATATAAATGGACGTATATAAAAATCGCTTTGAGGAGTATTGGCCTTAACCATTCTTTCAATAACTTGTTGAAAATTCTCCCAAGACATTTGAATATTCATTCCCAAAATCTTGACAGCATTGGTTAAACGCTCATAGTGATCTTGCAGACGAAAAACCTTTACTTTTCCTGCATGAAAGTATCCACGAATTCCCCCAAAACAAGATGTTCCATATTGTAAGCTATGACTTGCAATACTGACCGTGGCCTCCTGAAATGGCACAACTTCATTTCGGAAAAATGCATAAGGCATCATCACTTTTTGATTAGACATTACACCCTCTTTATTCATCTGTCACACAGCCTAAGCTGGCGCAAGAAACATTTTTGATATATCGGAACAAAGTTCCTTTGGTCACTTTATATGGGGGCATCACCCATCTTGACATCCTATTTGCCAATTCACCTTCGGTTAAATTGACATTGATTGTATTTCTTTCGGCATCGACAGTAATCAGATCCCCATCTTGCAATAGTGCAATGGGACCTCCTACCTGTGCTTCAGGAGAGATATGCCCAATAATAAATCCATGCGAGCCTCCCGAAAATCGTCCATCTGTAATAAGTGCGACATCTTTTCCAAGACCTGCTCCCATCAGTGCAGAAGTAGGTTTCAACATTTCAGGCATTCCAGGACCTCCTTTTGGTCCTTCATAACGGATGACAATGACTTCTCCCTTTTTAATGTTTCCGTTTTCGAGTGCTTCGATCATTAATTCTTCCGAATCAAACACTTTTGCAGGGCCTTGAAAAAACAAACCTTCCTTACCTGTAATTTTCGCAACAGCTCCTTCAGGAGATAAATTGCCTTTAAGAATGCGAAGATGTCCCGTGGGTTTGATGGATTGATTCAGTGAATGGACAATTTTCTGATCCGACAACAAATCAGCTACTTGTGCAAGATTTTCTGCCATCGTGCTACCTGTTACAGTAAGACACTCTCCATGGAGAAGTCCTTCGTTTAAGAGCATTTTCAAAACGCCTGGCGTTCCACCAACTAGATGCAAATCATGCATGACGTACTTTCCACTGGGTTTGAAATCAGCCAATAGAGGAACGCGATCACTAACTTTTTGAAAATCATCAAGCGTTAAATTGACGTCAGCCGCACGAGCCATCGCGATAAGATGCAATACAGCATTTGTAGAGCCACCAAGTGCAGTAATGACGACCATTGCATTTTCAAATGCCTTTCGAGTCATGATCTGTTTAGGCTTTATATCCTGCTCTAACAGAAGCTTAATAGCAGCTCCTGCTCGATAACATTCATCGAATTTGTTTACGTCCATAGCTGGTGTAGAGGAACTATAAGGAAGAGACATGCCCATGGCTTCAATGGCACATGCCATTGTATTGGCTGTGTACATCCCCCCGCATGCACCAGCACCGGGACAAGCATGTTGGATAATCTCTTTTCTATCTTCTTCCTTGATGTTCCCCACCAAGTATTGACCATAGCTTTGAAAGGCTGATACAATGTCGATGGGTTGTTGACCCAAACATCCAGGTTTGATCGTTCCACCATAGATCATTAATGAAGGACGATTGAGTCTAGCGATCGCCATCATGCTTCCAGGCATGTTTTTGTCACATCCAGGAATCGCTATGCAGGCGTCATACCACTGAGCACTCATGACAGTTTCGATGGAATCAGCGATCAAATCACGAGATTGCAAGGAATATCGCATTCCTTCTGTACCCATCGATATGCCATCGCTAACTCCAATAGTATTAAACCGCAATCCCACAAGATCTGAATCTTGAACGCCTAACTTGACTTTATTAGAAAGCTCCATGAGATGCATATTGCATGTATTGCCTTCGTACCACATGCTAGCAATCCCAACTTGGGCTTTATTCATGTCAGATTCAGAAAATCCAACTCCATAAAGCATCGCTTGTGATGCACCTTGAGATTTAGGTTGCGTGATACGCTGACTATATTGATTGATTTGCCTACTCATTTTTTTCCTCTTTGTAAAAATCCATTATAAACTTCTTCAAAGCTTCAAATCTCAAATTGAGAAGTATCTTTATTGATAAAAACAACACTCTTGTTGTTGAAAAAACCTTCCTCGTAAAGAGAAACGAACTCTTTTTCCTCTGGATAGATAGTCGGTGGCTTTATGGCCACTTTAAGGATGACTGACGGATCTTTTAGTCCATCACCTGTCAAAATACATACAATTTTTTTGCCTTTGAGTTCGTTTTGGGATGCCATCTTCATCAATGCAGCAAGTGTTGCAGCAGATGCGCTTTCCACAAATAATCCTTCTTCGGTTGAAAGCAGATATTGGGCTTGTAAGATCTCCTTATCGCTCACAGCTACAGCTTGGCCATTTGTTGAATAAATCGCATCAAGCGCTTTTATTCCGTCGATTGGCATGCTGATCGCAATAGCAGACGCAACTGTATTGACGCCTTCTACTGCATCAACAGTCGAACGACGATCTTTAAAGCTATTAACAACGGCAGAAGCTCCTTCTGCTTGAACCCCGAAAATTTGAGGCATTTTTGTCATCAATCCAAGTTGACAATATTCGTTGAAACCCTTCGCATAGGCAGCAATATTCGTCCCACAACCTATTGGAACAACAACCATGTCAGGTTCTTTTAAAAAAAGCTGGTCCATGAGCTCAAACGCTGCAGTTTTTTGACCTTCCACACGAAAGGCATAATCACCAGCAAGGAAAAAACCCATTTTCTCAGCAATTGCTTCTGCTAATCGTGCAGCATCATTGTAGCTTCCTTTTACTTGTACGATTCTGCCTCCAAATGCGATCACTTGAGCAAGCTTTGCCATCGGAACCCCTTCCGGCACAAATACAAAACAGGGAATTTTGGCTGCTGCAGCATAACAAGAGCATGAAGCTGCCATATTGCCGGTTGAAGCCAGCACTATGCCATTAGCTTTCATCTCTTTTGCTACGGAAATATCGACTGCGGAACCTCTATCCTTAAAAGAACCTGTTGGATTGTTTGATTCCATTTTAAAGTACAAATCGATGCCTAATTGCTTCCCGAGATTTTTACTTTTCACTAGTGGAGTTGCTGATTCTCTTAGTGAAACAAATTGGGTATGATCCTTAATAGGCAACAAAGGCAAATATTTAGCTAGGCAAGGGGGAGCATCTTTAAAATAGTCGAGATGGATTTTTGTCTTGATTGTTTCCAAATCCATGACAACTTCCCAAGGAGCATCCTTTCCCGTAAAAACTAGGCTTTTTGGAAAGACCCTTTCTTTGGTTTTAAAATTGACTAAATGATACATCGCTTAACCTATGATTCTAATTTTTTTGGACGTAGTTCACGGACCTTGTTTCCGACTTGCCAAATTTCTTCGCTAGCCATCTCATCAAGCTCTTTATTTAATTTTTCTTTGTAATCGGCTTTTCCGTTCGATTCAATGACAATGGCCGCTTCTTTGCCACTGGAAACACTCTCATAAAGCTCTTCAAACACGGGAAAAAGAGCCTCTTTAAAACGAAGTTTCCAATCTAAAGCTCCTCGTTGTGCTGTTGTAGAACAGTTGCGATACATCCAATCCATTCCTTTTTCTGCAATTAATGGAATCAAACTTTGGGTAAGCTCTTCAACAGTTTCATTAAAAGCTTCACTTGGAGAATGACCATGCTTTCTCAGCGTTTCGTATTGAGCTTCCAGCATTCCAGTTAAAGCCCCCATTAATGCTCCACGTTCTCCAACCAAATCGCTGTAAACTTCGCACTCGAAAGTCGTTTCAAACAAATATCCAGAGCCTATTCCAATTCCGAACGCTAAAGCCTTGAGCTCTGCTTTTCCTGAACTGTCTTGATGAACTGCATAACTAGCATTGATTCCTTTTCTTTCCATGAACAGTTTCCGTACGCTACGTCCTGACCCTTTAGGTGCAACGAGAATAACATCGACATCATGAGGTGGGATAATTTCTGACTGTTCAGAAAAAGTGATGCCAAAACCGTGGGAAAAACAAAGCGTTTTATTCTTTGTTAAATGCTTCTTGACTGTGGGCCATAGGTGAATTTGACCAGCATCAGAGAGCAAGTAGCACAAAAATGTCGCTTTTGAGCAGGCTTCTTCCAATGGAAAAAGAGTGTCGCTTGGCTTCCAACCATCTTCCACTGCTTTATTCCATGACGGCGTATTCTCTCTTTGCCCCACAATGACATGAAATCCATTATCTCTTAAGTTTTGTGCTTGTGCAGGCCCTTGAACGCCATATCCTAAAACAGCAATTACTTCCTTGCTTAAAACCTCTTTAGCTTTTGACAAAGGTAGCTCATTTGCTGTAACAACTTTTTCATCCACATTTGAAAATTTTATTTTTGACATTTTTAACCCCTTATTTACTTCGTTTTATGACTTATTTTTACATCCGAGAGATCGGACATTTTTCTTAATTGCTTAATCAGTTTTTCTACTGTTTCTTCATCGGTTAGCAATGCAAGTGTAAGGTGTGCAGACCTGTTAAAGCCCATTTCAATAACATTGATTTGCTGCATTTTTAATCGATTACGAGTCATAAGAGAGGCCATCCGCTGTAACACTCTTAAAACATTTTCAACTGTTGCTGTAATAACAAATGTGTAATTCATCTTATTGCCCCTTATTTTAACCGCACTTCGCTAACAGATGCCCCTGAAGGAATCATTGGAAACACCTTGTGTTGCTTCTCAACGACAATTTCTAATAAATAGGCTTCCTTTGCTTCTAACATTTCATCTAAAGCTTCATTCAAGTGCAAACGATCCACAACTTTTCTTGCACGGATTCCATAACCCTCATCAATTTTGACAAAGTCAGGGTTATGCATTTCTGTGCAAGAGTAGCGACTTTCGAAAAAGAGCTCCTGCCACTGTCGCACCATTCCAAGGTATTGATTGTTTAGAATGACAATCTTCACAGGGAGATGTTCTTGGGAAATGACACCTAGCTCTTGGATGTTCATTTGAAATCCTCCATCACCAATAACAGCTATGACTTGCCTATTCATCGCCGCTAGCTTTGCTCCAATTGCTGCAGGTAAGGCAAATCCCATCGTTCCCAACCCCCCCGAAGTAATATGAGAATTTGTTTGGGCAAAGGCATGATATCGGGCAGTAACCATTTGGTGTTGTCCAACATCCGACACAATAATTGCCTTTCCATCATCCTTGGCTGAAAGGCTGTGGATAACTTCTGCCATTTTTATGTGCCCCTCACTTGGATGAATCTCTTTTTCAACGACTTCTTTAAATTCAAGCTCTGCACATTGCTTGAATTTTTCTAACCACAAAGGATGGTTTTTCGGTTTTATGTATGGCAACAATTCTTGAAGGGCTTGCTTTGCGTCAGCTAAAAAAGGGACAGTTACCTTCACATTTTTGTTGATCTCTGCATCATCAATTTCAATATGAATAATTTTCGCTTGCTTAGCGTAATTCTTTAGGCATCCTGTTACCCGATCATCGAATCGCATTCCCACTGCAACGATTACGTCAGCTTCATTAGTGAGAACATTCGGTCCATAGTTACCATGCATTCCTAACATTCCCATGTATAAGGGATGACTGGTTGGAAAAGCGGATAATCCAAGTAGGGTACATGCGACGGGAATCCCAGCTTTTTCCGCAAGATTCAGGAGTTCTTTTTCAGCACCAGCAATCAACACGCCATGTCCCACGAGAAGGTAAGGTTTTGAAGCCCGATTAATGAGTTCAGCAGCTTCTTTGACCAAACTAGAATTTACCTTCATAGATGGAAAAACTTGCATTCCTTGTTCCTTGCATGGTGAATAAAAAAATTCTAATAAACCAAATTGGGCGTCCTTTGTAATATCGATGAGTACGGGTCCAGGACGTCCGCTTTTGGCAATATGAAAAGCTCTGGCAATACTGGAAGGTATTTCTTCTGCTGATGTAACCTGGCAACTCCATTTTGTGATGGCGGCGGTGATACTCAGGATATCGATTTCCTGAAATGCATCTGTTCCCAAAAACGAACTCGTGACTTGACCCGTGATGCAGACAAGAGGAACTGAATCCAGCATTGCATCAGCTATTCCTGTTACTAAGTTAGTGGCGCCTGGTCCCGATGTAGCCAAACAAACACCAACCTTCCCAGAAACACGGGCATACCCTTCTGCCGCATGAACTGCACCTTGTTCATGCCGCACTAAGACATGACGAAGTCGATCTTTAGCATCATATAGGGCATCGTAGGTGGGCATGATAGCTCCACCTGGATACCCAAATATTAAATCAACTTCCTCTTGAAGTAATGAGAGGACGATAGCTTTAGAACCTGTAATTTTCATATCTTTCACAAATTTTGTTTTACCTTTTTTCGTGCTGCTATTGAATTTTCTACGGCAGCAGTTCGAGAACAAAAAAAAACCGCACCTCTTTCGAGAGTGCGGTTTTTGTTCTTAACCTAACTATGGGCAAAAAGCCTAAGGCATAGGTCCGCACCTCGATTTAACGTGGATAACCACAATAATTCGGATACTAATGGACTCTATGCACTTGTTGCTCATTTTAAGTTTTCTCTTTACCTTGTACTTTTGTTAAGACTTCCCTTTATAACTCTAGTTTAGTGGACAAAAAAAAGACCGCACCTCTTGCGAGAATGCGGTCTATACCTTAATCTATATTTAGCAAATAGCTAATCACATAGATCCGCACCTCAAAGTGGTGTGTCCAATAATAATCTGAATGCTAATATCTACATGAGTGCTGCTAAACATAGCTAAAAAATCAAACCTTTTTCTTAGTTAAATGCTGATTTTATCATACTAGGAATTAACAAGCAAGAGCTTTTTTAAAGTCCGAGTTTTGAAGCAGGTTTGTATCCAAGCAAGTTTTAGGCAACTGTAATCCTGAATGGGAGTAGCTGCCTCACTTTGATGCAGAGGACAGTTGGAAGGCGTTGTTCAATACGATGCAATTATTCAGACACATCACAGCGGAGACAGCACAAGCGCTTCAATTCAGTAGTATGGAAGACTTAAGTGAAAAGATGATGCTGGGATTAAAGAGATCATTCCGCCCGTTAAGACAGTCCTTGGTCAATCCACTCAACAGATTGAAAACTATTTGTGAGATAAACTTTCGTCTCATGTTAATTTCCTTATCCACTTTGCACTGCGACCTTTACCTTGAGGGATAATGGAACCCTCATCCCTGAGTTGCCTTAAAACAAGTCGAATAGTGTCTCTACTTACGGATGGACAAGCACGCTCAATATCGGAAATAGAAAAAGGACCGATCATGCTTTCTATAGTCATAGTGATATGCTGAGCTTTACTCCCTTTGCCTGTAGTTAAGGTCCCAACTCGTCCTTCAAACTCCTTGTAAGCTCTCAGCAAAACTCCCCAGAAATAGGTCATCCAAGGCATAAGATTATGTTTTCCTTGGTGCCAAGCTAGAGAACTTTTTTCCAACGTTTCATAATAACTCTCTTTTGATTCTTCAAAGATCCGCTCAAGGCTGATATATCTCCCTACCTGATAATCAAAATGATAAAGGAGCAGAAGTGTCAATAAGCGAGCTGTGCGGCCGTTGCCGTCTCGAAATGGGTGAATGCACAAAAAATCCAAAATAGTAGCTGGAATCACAATAAGTGGTTCTATACGCCACTCTTCGATACTCATTCGATAATCTTTCATTAATTTTTCCATAGCCAAAGGAGTCTCAAACGCATTAGAAGGAATAAATCTGACACGTTTTTTTCCATCAAGATGGATTTCCGTGATTTCATTATCTGTTGTTTTCCACTGACCTCCAGGATTTGGAAGATAACGATAAATCCATGAATGGAGTTGTAGAATCACATTGAGTGAAAATGGCATATGTTTGGCAGACTGATGAATCAAATTTAAGGCATCTCGATATCCTGCAATTTCCTGTTCTGAGCGATCTTTTGGGATAGTGTCTTGAGTGATAAGTTCGGCAATACGGTGATGCGGAGCGGTAATGCCTTCTAATCGATTGGATGACTCACTCGATTCAATAATCGCGACTTGCTGAAGACCTTTTAAAATTTCAGGCGATTGCTTGAAATAAAGTTCCTGTTTTCCCTGATACTCACCAATCGTACGCAAAATGGTAAGTTGCTCAGCTGTAAACGTTAGAGACTTTAAAAAACTTTCATCCAATGAATGCATAATTTTCCATTAATAGGGTAAAAATCAGTTAAATAGGGTAATTTACTGATTACTTTACCCGATTTTAGAGCTTTTTACCCTATTTTGCAAGGAATGTTATCAAATAGCATTGGCTGTAGCAGCAGCCAAGGCTCAATTGCGTAAGATGAGTGAGCAAAAGAAAACAGGATATGTGGTGATTTAGCTGCTTTCTCATACCATTCCGCCGCTATTTTAGATGATTGTCCGACACCTAGGCCTTTTTAATAACAATATCTTAAATAGTATTGTGCGCCTGCATGTCCCTGGTTAGCAGCTTTCTTAAACCATTTCTCCGACAGTTCATTTGATTGTTCGACACCTTTGCCTTCCCAATAACATCGTCCTAATTCGTATTGTGCGTCTGCATCTCCCTGCCTAGCAGCTTTTTCAAACCATTCCGCCCCCAATTCATTTGATTGTTCGACACCTATGCCATTCAAATAACATTTGCCTAAATTGTATTGTGCCATTGCATTTCCCTGTTTAGCTGCTTTCTCACACCATTCCGCCGCTATTTTAGCTGATTGTCCGACACCTAGGCCTATCGCATAACAATATCCTAATTCGTTTTGTGCGTCTGCATTTCCCTGTTTAGCGGCCTTCTCAAGCCACTTCACCGCTTCGTCATAGGACTGTTTGACATCCTGGCCTTTTATAAAACGTTGGGCCAAATTATATTGCTCTTTTGCATCTCCTCTCTCAGCGCTACGCATTTGTATCTTGACAGAGTTTTCAAGCAATTTATTTACGCACCAATGGAATGCAGCCGGTGCCCCAATTCCGATGGTCAACAAAGCGGCAAATATTGTGCAGGCCACTGTAACTATCTTATGACAAAGGGATAGATCAGAAAAATACTTACAATCAATTCTGAATTCATTCGAAAAAGGGTTAGCAAAAGAAACGAAATTTGAAAGGAATTTGACTGCCATAAATTATTGCTCCAAAATATTGTTGCGACGATTGTATGATTTTTGCTATTAATTAATCAACTTAATTCTTTTTATTTTTTTCTTTTTTTATTAATTAATAAACTTGAAAACATCGCTTTTGTATGCCACCAGGTAGAGAAAGCAATACTGTATAAAATTTTATATCGCAACAACTCAAATAGTTGATGACAAAAAAACGACCTGTGTTAGAATCGATGTTAGAAACAAAAAACTTGTTGAGCCCATTTATGAAAAATCAGCCTTTTGACATACATTTAAAGCTGTTGCCCATTACACCTTCGGTTGCCTATTCAACCGGATCTTGTGTTTTGTCTCACCCCTCTTTTTATATTTTTTCACGTCGCCGTTCGGCGTAAAACACTCATTTTTTAATTCCCTTGTATTTGATTTTTAAAGTTAGACCAAATTTAGGCCTCATAGTGTATTTTTTTTCTTGAATATTATCTTAAACTATTATACAGTTTAGTTTAATTTATTAAAAAAAACAGACATCTGACTATCTTATAGATACAGTTGACGAAAGGTACTTAAATGACATTGTTAACAAAAAAATAGGGACTGCAATTATGGCGCTATTATTAGCTGCAGCTTTAGCACTCACAACTCTTCAACCAATGGAAAATTTTATTCATCCGGAAAAGTGCAATTCAGTTGATGCACCTTTGCCATCAATGGCTGATCGTGATGATTATGTGATTGGATTTTATTACAACATCTACTTACCTGTAGAGCGCCAAAATAAATGCGAGCCGGAATTAATTGAATATTTCTCAAAGTATTTAGTAGGCCAAACTCCAGAATTTCTCACACCAGCTCAGTTTAAAACGCTCAGTAAGTATGCTCTTTCTTATGCCCCCATAAATGCAATAGTACGCGATCGACTTATCCCGCTTACAGAACAAGTTTTAAAAGAAGGTAAGAATATCGACGAAGCTTTAGCCCATGCCCAAGAACAAATTCAAAATAATGACCTGCCAAATTATCAATTCGCCCTTGAGCAATTGAAACTTCTAAGGGATGAGGAGCTACATGGGTCGGCAATGTATGAGAGATTTACGTTTCTCATTAACAGTGTTGAGGACTGTGTCACGAACCTCTCTCGTCTTCTTTCAAGAGCTAAGTCCACCATAAAATTGAACTATAATGAAAGAGGAATCATTGGTAACCAAAATGAACCAACAACTGTGTCTGAAGAGGAACAACACCTAGCGCGTTTTGACAATAGGCGAAAAGTCATGGTACAGGAAATAAAGAATATTCGCGATAAGGTCCCGCAAGGCGCCTCCTTTCTTGCTCTGCAAGAAGCTACGCCTGACGCAGTAGTTGAGTTAAAAGAAGATTTAGAAGATGTCTATCCAACTTGGATTTCCTTCAATAATGTTACCGGTAAGCCCACAGAGCTTGTCGTGGAAGAAGAAGTGTTTGGTGAGTCGTCTACCTTCACTTCGACACTTGCCTTAAGCCCGGAACTGCAGATACAGCGACATGCTTTAGCCAATTTGCCATCAACATCTGGTATTCATCAACGTAAGATTCTGGGTGTAGAAGTTCTGAATACAAAAACAAATCGCAAGTTTGCAATTTTTACCACTCACACGGAGCATATACCTGCTTCCTACCACGATACGGTGATCAAAGTGCATGAATTTGTGAGAGATTTTATTGGGGAAAACCCTGATCTCCCTATTGTATTTGGGGGTGATTTAAATGCCTTTGAAGGAGCCGCGGGGGGTGAAAAATTCATTCAGGAAATGAGGGAAGGCCCATTTGCTGGTGGATTGGACTATCGTGAGGGTGATCAGTTCTTTGTTCATAAATCAATCTCAGATTCTACCTATATTGGGATAGAAGGTGTTGACTCCAGACACAAATTTAAGGACGGTATTTTGGCTCCCAATGCACTTGATCATATCCTAACAAACAACGTCAAAGTTATTTGTGGTACAAGAAGTGCTGTTGTCTATGACGAACAAGGGAAAATTGTTGACCCATACCTTCAGGCTGAACTGTACCAAGAGCGTTTAGAAAGAAGAAAAACTGCCTCGGATCACTTTCTGAATGCTGTTATTTTTCACAACAACGAATCTTGAAACCGCTTTTTTGGTTTTTTGTTTCTGAATCGTTGCCATTGTTCATGCTCCAATTGATAGGTTAGCGTGAACAATGACATCATCACTGTGATAAGAATTGTTGATATTTTTTGTTTTATTTTTTACTACATTTTACACAAATACCATAGCGACCAGGGGCAAAATTATTTACCAGATTTAGGCAATAATAACATATATTCAGCCGCTTACCAATACCCTCTAAAATCTCAGAGGCATTACAGTCAAACTCACCAGTAGAGGCGTCAACGATTTCCTGGATCAAGGTTTGTATTTCTTCAGGTTTAAGTTTGCTAAATATGCCATACTGCTCCATGATTAGTAATATTTTATTCACCATATGGCTTCCTTGATGATTTGACATAATAATCTCCTTTCAGACTGTTTTTGAACTAAAGTCCTATATCGGTAAAAACTTATCTGTTATCTACTTCTTGTAACATTACAAGTTATTCCCTGATTTATCGACTCATCTTGAGGCTGGAAAAAGTGGCTACTTTCACAATTTCATCACCAAAGACCTTATCATCTTGCTCATCATGCCGCTTGCGATCCTGCTTATCCTGTAAAAATGAACAGGATAAGCAGGATCGCAAGCGGCATGATGAGCAAGATGATAAAATCCATTTTGACGAAATTGTGAAAATGGCCGAAAAAGTCAGCTTCTCGCCTTTCAGAAATTGACGAATCAGCAAAAAATGGAAAAGTTGCATATTCCATTTTATCACTTATTCAGCCATTAAGCATGTGGAGCTATTTGCAAAATATAAATTTCTCTTTTACCAGGACCATAGGCCCAAAAAATTCGATACGCGCCAGGTGTATTATTTTGAGCATATGATTCAAAAACATCCCCCAGCTTACAGGTAATCTCAGAAAATTTGTGAGTATGAAGTAATGGATGTTTAAGGTTTGTTTCCATAAAACCCAAAATTCTATTTACCTGTTTCAATAAGCCTTTTTTCGATTTGTCTTGCTTTAATTGGAGTAGGCTTAGTTTAGCTTGTTCAGAAAACTGCAATTTAAACTGCAATTTAAACTGCATTTTCGACCCTGCTATTCTTCTTTCGCGTATTTTGCAAATGACCCTAAATTGTGCAACTTGCCATCTTCGGCATCTTTTATCCCTTTCAAAAGCAAGGCTAAAGCTTCTGGATCTTTATATATCCAATGATCCTTTTCAGGTACTTGACAAACAGGCTCAAGCACTATCTTTCCTTCTTCTCTATAGATGCGAAAACTATCGTAATTATCCCTTTCTTCTTTTGATAAAACACGTGTTAAACAAACACGTTGCTTATCATCCATGCCAACTATTGTTTTCTGCTTCCTCATGTTAAAACCCTCATGTCTTTAACCATATTGTAACAAAAGTGGGAATTTCCCACAAGATTAACTTAATCAGTTTAAAATTTTTCATTGTCTTTAACACAATTTGTGGTATGATTTGCGACTCAAATGAATGAGTTGGAGGTTTTTTATGAAAAAAGTGGCCAAAGTTGTGATTACTGCTTCGGGACCCAAGAGGGCGTTTGATAAATGAAAATCTGCATATTTTACAAGATCCTGTCAAAAAACGACAGTTTCTTGCATTGCCAGGGTGCAATTAAAAGTCTGGGGTTGAATTATGAGTTGTCATATCTCCTCTCTGTGATCTCTGTGGGCTCTGTGGTTGTAATATAACTACCACAGAGCCCACAGAGATCACAGAGAATGAAGATGGCATAAGAAACCAACTAGCCCCGCGCTTTTAATTGCACCCGCATTGCCAACTTATATGCCTATCTGATCAATGGCATCCCAGCCCAAGTACATGGCCGTTGCTCCGTTTTTGAACCTCTTTCCCACCATAAATTAAATACCCATTTCCAGGATCCTTTAAAGCAAGTTTACTCCAATAGATCAAACCTTTGAAAAAATCCGCATGAATTGTTTGAGATGATTTGATTTCAATGGGAATCAGTTCGTTGTTTTTTTCTAGAAGGCAATCGACCTTCAAATCTCTCCTGCAAAGAGAGTGCGGGCTCTTTTCTTTTGCGTGCTGGCCTTTTTTTCTTCCAAAAGAGAATTTAATAAGGAGTTATCCCTCGTAAATAAAAAGGTGAAAGAATTTTATGAGGGAATCAAAGATCCAAATTCCGACATTGCGCGAGGGTTTGTTCAGGCATTGCGCCGCGAAAAATATAAAGGCCTAACTGCTTTAACGTACAATCTCAGTCATATTGACATTGCCTTAGATTTTGATAATGACCCCCAAACAATCTTTGAGTATCTTGAATCTTTTCGCAGATCCTGTTTGAATGCAATGGATGCATGTAAAAAATCTTTTGGCTGCAGGGTTGTGAAGCGGAATTTCGTGGAACGGGGTCACGCTATTACTCCCCTTGAGAAACTGATAAAGGAGATACAGAGCATAGCGGATAAAGCTTTTCAGCCCACTGAGGAAGACCTGAAAAATCTCGAGTATTCGATTGACGTCACGGGAGACAATGCTGAGAAGGTTAAATCTGACTTTACAAAACTACAGTTAGGATTTACCCCAAAATCAGAAATAACTTTGGGAGACTATAAATATGGTATGAGACGTTTGGGGGACTATAAATGTTGTGTGAATCATGACCAAAAGAGTAACAATGAGTTTTACTTGTACTTGATCACTGGACCTGAACCGGAAGCATTGAAAAGATTGAATTATTTTCAAGGTCTTCCTGAAGAGTTCATAAACAAGAGCCCTCTGGAATACTCTGTTAAGGTTGATATTATTAATGCCAAAGGGGTTGAGGGGACAAAAGATGCTGTGACCTTATCTAAAATTTATGAATTCAAAAAGTCTGTTTTTGGCGCCTTCAGCGGCGGTATCCGAAGTTACGGAAAGATGATTATCAGAGAAAACGAGACTTATTCATTATCCGGTGGAGGCGTCGAAACTCTGACTTTTACCATAAAGAAAAAATCATAATCACAAAACAGTATCTTGTAGTCAACACCTTCGAAGGAAGCAATGTCTCTAAGAAACTCATTGATCTGCATAACCGCATCTTTATTATTCCTGTTTCAGTATATTTGAAAAAATCGAATGGGCAAAAAAGCATGACGATGAACTGAAACAAATCGCTGCGCAGGCGACTACATTTGCAGTTCATTCTCTTTCCATAGAGAACATTTATCTCTATTTTTACAAGGTTTTACTGGAATATGCCAGATTGGCGACAGAGCCTTTCTGCAAAAATATTATGAGAAATAAGCCAGAAATGGATGAGTTAGGCTCTAACCAATTTGTGGTTCCCCTTTTTACCATAATTCCATTGCTTCAAGGCAATCATTCCTGTCCTTCGCGCCCACTGACTCGACTTTAGCATTTCAGCGTTATCTTTGCGGCTCCCTGCGGCTCTGCGGTTATCCGATCTCTGCGACTTGCGGTTATGCCTTTGAAAGCTTGACTTGTATCGACACAATATCAACTATTACTTACTCTATTTAGCTGTAATCTTGAATGTTTTTTTATCTTTTGCATTTACAATTTTACCATATCCACTCCACGCCTCAATACTACCCGTTCCTGGCTCCTTAGCCACAAAAGTAAACATGGAGTCAATTCTACCACTGCATGCGTCAGGATCGCCAGTGATATCTAACAGGATAAGTTGATCCTGCTCTTGTATGAAAGTCGGTAACGGGGAAATATTCCAATTTTCCATACAAAATGCACTAAGCTTGATAGAAAAAGGTTTTCCAACAGAAACTTTGTTGTCCTCATGCTCCGACAATAAAGGAACGTCTTTATTCAGTTCCTCCTTCTTTAAAGAGGAACGAGCCGGAGCCGGAGCTGGAGCTGGAGTTGAATCTACAACTTTTGTAAATCTTGTGTTTCGACGAATGATCGCTCTTGTGATCAAAACGATGCTAGGAAATATCACAGTAGCTAGGAGAATTGCGCGTAGTGCCGTTTCGAGAAAACGGCTTTCAATTGTTTTCTCTGTGTAATGAGCAACATTACGATCAACTTTTGATTTATAGCGGTCGTAGGTATCGAATTTAACGACCTCGATTTTTTTGCCAAGAAAGGGAAATGTCCAACTATCCAGTTGCCTGGTGCACCATCCTCTTGTATTAGGGTCTCCTAAACTACTGTTGTACTCTACTGCTGTAAATAATGATATGCTTGACATAATAAATAGTTCCACTATTAATTTTTAGAGATATTATAATAATTCACTAATTATATCATAATTACTAATTATATTCAATAAAAAAATATATGGTAAATGCTTATCATTGTTTCTGGAGTGATGGGAATTTCAACCCTGGAAGGAAAAACGCTTTGTTTGAAAATAACCGTCATAGGGTTCGGTGATCAAATCGATGCGGGTAATCCATTTTACACTCGCCATGCCATACCAGCCAGGCACAACAAGGCGTAAAGGGAAGCCATGGTCAGGCGTCAATGGCTTGCCATTCATCGATAAAGCTAAAAGCACATCATCACGCAATGCCTCTTTGATTGGCAAGGCGCGGGCAAATCGGACTTTTCCTTCAGCATCCTCGCGCGGACCGGTATCTGCGCCTGTAACTAGCACTTCAATGGCATCATTGTTTATTCCGGCCATTTTCAGAACGGCAGGCAATGGAACTCCCGTCCACGTTATTGTTGAAACAGCCCCATATTTCCAGGGCTCGCCTTGCGGCAATGGGACCATGCCCACTCGGCCATTACCGGCGCATTCCATTGTTGCAGTCACAGTCTTCTGAGGCATTTTTCGCAAGTCATCGATCTTTATGGTCAATGGCCGTAGAACAGCCCCTCCAACTTCGATCGAATGATCGTCGGATAAGGCTGGAACATCAAAATTTGCGCGCACATATACATTAGGCGTCGGTGTAATTGCAGTGACAAGGGCTGCTTGAGCTGTTTCCGCATTGAAGGGCACATGCCGGACAACTTCAAGTAGAGGCGCATTGGAGCTATAAGGCTTATAATGGACCAAAACTCAATGGGAAGGGTGCATTTTTGTGAAGTGTCGATTTTCATCGGCAAGCGCCAAATGCTATCTTTATCCCAAAATTGTTTATCTTGAAAGTAAGAGTCAGTGAATGGATCTTTTGAGCCCTCAGCTTGTATTTGTGAAAAATACTTGTATTTGTGAAAATATCAGACTAAAGACAAAAATTAAAATCAAGCGCATATCCCTCTGAAATGTCATTGATGATATAAGGCCTTACATTAAATTAAGCATAAAAATCGCGCAACTTTTAAAATTCCAATGAGGTTATCGTCAAAATAATCTGTTGCTTACATTTCCAACAGGCCCATATCTAAGGCCTATATTTTCTAAGCTCATTATATTCTCTGAGAAGTGGGGTCCTCCCGATTTCAAGTATCCATTCCAATAAAGTGTAAGGGCACTCATAGTGTATTTTTTTCTTGAATATTATCTTAAACTATTACACAGTTTAGTTTAATTTATTAAAAAAACAGACATCTGACTATCTTATAGATACAGTTGACGAAAGGTACTTAAATGACATGGTATGAGCGATCGATTCTCGCATTATATATTGAGTGAGGAGTAGCCGTGATAAATTGTGATCTGATCCTTATTACAACAATGATCTATGCAGTAGCTGCTGCTACCATCTCTTTGTTTTTAAAACGTGACATTGAAAAGATGTTTCAAATGCAGGCTGAAACTTTGCGCAAAGACATTATGGGAATCAAAGACGATCTTAGGCAGTCAAATGAAAGAATTGAACAAACAACCAAAAAATTGAAAAGAGAATGAATCGAAAGGACGCAGCGCAAGGCTCGACAGGCCCCTCTAGTTTGGCGATTTTTGAACCTGTTGTCAGACGGCCCGAAGGGCCATCACATTTTAGCCGAGGGCGTTGCCCTCGGCTAAAATATGAAGGCCTTTCAGGCCGTATGGTTTCAAGACATTTTTGCTAATCTCTCAGATTTAATTGTAGCTCTTTCGAATGCTTCGAATGCGGTCCTGTCCTCAGCAATTGTGGGTGAGTGAAATACCTGATCCTTACCCACAAGTCTAAAAACCGCGAAGTTCGCGGTTTTCAGACTTGCGGGTAACGATTAGGTGAAATACGGATTTTTCATGTAAAACCTTATAGGCCTCTGAAAAATGGGCGATGATATCCGTTGCCATCACGCCATAGGATGTTCCACGCTTTTCAGCCGCAAATTCGCCCGCCAGGCCATGTAAGTAGACGCCAAGAAGGGCCGCTTCGCGCGTACTGAGCCCCTGGGCCTGTAATGCGGCCAGCAAACCGGTTAACACATCGCCGCTGCCTGCTGTGGCCATGCCGGGATCGCCCGTGGGATTAACCATGATGGGGGTGCGCGGATGAAACACAAAAGTGGGCGCTCCTTTCAATATCAAAGTCACGTTGTGCTTTTCTGCATATTTCTGACAGATTTTCAATAAATCCAAATCCAATTTCAGTCGCGATGGCGATTTTAAAAGCGTCTGCATTTCTCCCATATGAGGCGTAAAAATCGCATTTGCAGGCAATTTAAAAGGATGTTCGGCAAATAGAGTCAATGCATCGGCATCAATAACTGCGGGTATTTTCAGACAGGGGATGACAGCCTTCAACAGATCCTGAGTTTCCCTGCTGCGGCCTAATCCCGGCCCGATAAATGCTGCGCCGGCCTTTTCTAACAGCTCGACAATTTTACCTGATTCATTTAATGCATAAGGAATTTTAATCAGCTCAGGCGGGCTAGAGGAAAGTTCAGCTTCCATTCCTTGTGGATGCAACAATCGGACCATTCCTGCCCCTCCACGAAATGCTGCCAGGGAAGACAAAATTGCCGCCCCGGGCATAGTGTAGGAACCTGCAAGTCCAATCACAAAGCCGGCCTGGTATTTATGCCTGTTGCGAATAATAGGGGGGAGCAAATGGGCAGCATCCTCCTTAGTCATCAATTCGAAATCTCCGATACCCTGGTCGATAATCGATGCAGGGAGTCCAAAATCAACTCGCCGCAATTTTCCTATGACATTCCATCCGTCTTCCAAAAAAAAGCCAGTTTTGGGCAGGCCTAGAAAGATGGTTGCTGCCGCCCGTATGACGTTCCCCTCTACGACGCCGGAAGCTCCATTCAGTCCCGATGGAATATCGACGGCGATGATAGGCAATCCACTTTTATTGGCTTTGTCAACCAACGAGGCGTAAGGTTCGCGGAGCTGTCCCTTAAATCCTGTTCCAAACAATCCGTCCAAAATCAACCCTGAGGTGCCGAAAGAATCAATTGTGTGAACGATTTTCCCGTTTAATTTTGCAAAACGCCTGCTATTCTCCTTGCAAAGAGGGGAACAACTCTCAATATCTTCAGGTTGGATAGCGATGACATGGTAGCCTTTTTCAAGCAAATAGCGGCCTGCAACATAGGCATCGCCCCCATTATTTCCCTTGCCGCACAATAGCCATATTGTTTTTGAAAGTTTGTTTGCAAGGACATAGTCATCTACTTCGTGTGCGATACCGGATCCTGCATTCTCCATAAAGTC
>Ga0207131_1065_pt1 | contig 19513 bp, 15 predicted proteins | sample Alteio_BWMinHeat_13_FD_153557 | JGI IMG/M metagenome (GOLD analysis project Ga0207131, IMG submission 153557) | Enriched cells from forest soil in Barre Woods Harvard Forest LTER site, Petersham, Massachusetts, United States -... | ecosystem: Environmental > Terrestrial > Soil > Temperate forest >...
AACTCGAATATTCGGAACTGGTCGGCCGCTTGCGTCAATTTGCCGATGAACTCGATGCCGAGCCGGACTTGCCGGACATGACCGAAGTGATGAAGAGTGCGCGCGCCTTGCATCAATTCGTCAGCCAATTCGACGCCAAATTGAGCGTCAATATCCAATCGACCGGCGCGCCGTGGGCGATCAATACCTTGTTGCAGGCACTGGAACGCCAGGGTTTCGATCTACGCCCTGACGGTCGTTTAGTGATGCCCGATGGCGATGGCGGCGTCTTGTTCAGCCTGTCGACCAACGTGACACTGGCCGAAGATACCAGTGCGCGCCTGACTTTATTGCTCGATGTGCCTTGCGTGGCGCCAGAGCGCGACGGCTACGGCGCGATGATTTCGTTTGCCAAGGTATTGGCCTCTCGTTTGGGCGGCAACGTGGTCGACGATAGCAATCAGCCCTTGTCGGACGACGCCTTGCGCGAAATTGCTGGTCAGGTCAATGATTTTTGCCGCGACATGGAAGCGACCGGCGTCGCCGCCGGTTCCTTGCGGGCGCTTCGTCTGTTCAATTGAACATGTATTTTCCAATGTTGATTGAACAGACCACATGATGACCGAGACAACTAAACCGTGGGAAGCACGCGCCACATGGTTGCGTGCGGAATTGAATCGCCATAGTCACGCTTACTATGTGCTGGACGCTCCTTCTATTCCCGACGCCGAATACGACAAGTTATTCCGCGAACTGCAAGCGCTGGAACAGGAACACCCTGAGCTGATTTCGTCCGACTCGCCAACCCAGCGCGTCGGCGCGCCGCCGCTTGCACAATTCGACCAGGTGCGGCACACGGTGCCGATGCTATCTCTGGGCAATGGTTTCGACGATGAAGACATTGTCGCTTTCGATCGCCGCGTGCGTGAAGGCTTGGGCGCCGGCGGATCGTCAGATAAGGATCAAGTCGAATATGCAGTCGAGTTGAAGTTCGACGGGTTGGCCATCAATTTGCGGTATGAAAATGGCTTGCTGGTGCAAGCCGCAACCCGCGGCGACGGCGCAACCGGCGAAAACGTCACAGTGAATATTCGCACCGTGAACGATATCCCCTTGCGTTTGCATACCGATCATCCGCCAAAAGTAATCGACATACGCGGCGAAGTGTTGATGTTCAAGGCAGACTTTGCGAAACTGAACGCGCGTCAACGCGATGCCGGACAGAAGGAATTTGCCAATCCACGCAATGCAGCCGCCGGCAGTTTGCGGCAATTGGATTCGCGCATTACCGCGCAACGCGCGCTACGCTTTTTTGCGTATGGTATTGGTACCCTCGAAGGGGCCGAGATGCCGTCCACCCATAGCGCATTGCTGGACTGGTATGCGACTTTAGGCGTCAACGTCTGCAGCGAACGCGCCATTGTGCGCGGTGCTGACGGCTTGTTGACCTTCTTTCGCCAAGTCGGCGCCAAGCGTCCGCAGTTGCCGTATGAGATCGACGGCGTGGTCTACAAGGTCAATCGACTCGATCAACAAGCCGCCCTCGGTTTCGTGTCGCGCGCGCCGCGTTTCGCCGTGGCCCATAAATTCCCGGCCGAAGAAGCGACCACCTTATTGCAAGACATCGAAGTGCAGGTTGGTCGTACCGGCGCAATTACGCCCGTCGCCCGGCTGGCCCCGGTGTCGGTTGGCGGAGTTACGGTGACCAATGCTACCTTGCACAATGAAGACGAAGTGCGGCGCAAGGATATTCGCATCGGCGACACGGTCATTGTGCGCCGGGCCGGGGACGTGATCCCGGAAGTGCTGGCCTGCGTTCCTGAATTGCGGCCGGCCAATGCGATGGAATTTGTGATGCCCAAGACATGCCCGATTTGCGGCTCGGCTATCGTTCGCTCCGAAGACGAAGCGGTGGCGCGCTGCTCGGGCGGCGCGATTAAATGCGCGGCACAACGCAAAGGCAGTCTGTTGCATTTCGTCTCGCGGCGCGCGATGGATGTTGAAGGCCTCGGCGATCAGCTGGTTGAACAATTGGTCGATAAAAATGTAATTACAACGGCCGCCGACTTGTATAAGCTCGGCCTGACGTCGTTAGCGGCATTGGATCGCATGGCCGAAAAATCGGCGCAAAACGTATTGAGTGCGTTGGAGGTATCGAAAACGACGACGCTGGCCCGTTTCATCTACGCGCTCGGGATTCGACACGTCGGCGAGTCGACTGCCAAGGAATTGGCGCCTCACTTCGGTAATATGGATGCGGTAATCGAGGCGTCCGAGCCGCAATTATTGGAAGTGAGCGATATCGGCCCGGTCGTCGCGCAGTCGATCAAGGCATATTTTTCGGACCCGCTCAATGTGGAATTGGTTGCGCAACTGCGTGCGGCAGGTGTAAATTGGCCGGAACAGGAAACTGAAAGCCGACCCAAGCCTTTGTTGGGGAAAACCTTCGTGTTGACAGGTACATTGCCGAATTTGACGCGCGATGAAGCGGCGCAATTGATAGAGGTGCAGGGCGGTAAAGTGTCCGGTTCTGTGTCAAAGAAAACCAGTTATGTAGTTGCAGGGGAAGAAGCGGGCAGCAAATTGACCAAGGCCGAAGAGCTTGGCGTGCCCATTTTGGACGAGGCGGGGCTGCATCATTTACTGAATTCATTGTAGACGCATGGTAGAAAGCGATATGAAAAAAATTACAAAAGCAGTCTTTCCCGTGGCAGGCCTGGGCAGCCGATTCTTGCCGGCAACCAAGGCGCAACCGAAAGAAATGTTGCCGATAGTCGATAAGCCTTTGATCCAATATGCGGTGGAAGAGGCCGTGGCAGCAGGTATCACGGAAATGATTTTCATCACCGGGCGCAATAAACGCGCAATCGAAGATCATTTCGACAAAGCCTATGAATTGGAAGCGGAGTTGGAAGCGGCCAACAAGACAGCCTTGCTGGAGCTGGTACGCAATGTAATCCCGAAGAACATCACCTGCATTTTCATTCGACAATCGGAAGCCTTGGGCTTGGGGCACGCGGTGCTTTGCGCACGTCCGGTAGTGGGCGATGAGCCGTTCGCCGTGTTGCTGGCGGATGATTTCATGGACGTCGACCAGGGGCAGACGCCGGTGTTGGCGCAGATGACGGAAGTGTTCCAGCGTGAAGGCGCCAGCTTGTTGGCGGTGCAGGACGTTCCGCGCGCGGACACTAAACAGTACGGCATCGTGAGCGTCTCGCACTACCAGGAAAACCTGGAAAAAGTAAACAGCATTGTCGAAAAGCCGGCACCGGACAAAGCACCGTCGACCCTGGCTGTAGTGGGACGTTACATTCTGACCAATCGGATCTTCGATTACCTTGAAGGTTTAGGCAAAGGCGCGGGCGGCGAAATCCAGTTGACCGACGGCATCGCGGCATTGATGAAAGCCGAACAGGTCATGGCCTATCGCTATACCGGAACCCGTTACGATTGCGGTTCCAAACTCGGTTACTTGAAAGCGACCGTGGCAATGGGCTTGAAGCATGCGGAAGTCGGCGCACAATTTTCCGAGTATTTGGCTCAAAGCGTGGCACAACACAAATGACTGTTCATGCGATCCTGAAAATGGGCGATCCGCGCTTGCTAAGGCAAGCGGAGCCTGTTACCCGATTCGATACGCCCGAATTGCATGCCTTGATCGCCGACATGATGGAGACCATGCATGCAGCCAATGGCGTCGGCTTGGCAGCACCGCAAATTGGCGTGAATTTGCAAGTGGTGATTTTCGGGTTCAAGAAGAGTGAGCGCTACCCCGATGCGCCGTCGGTACCCGAAACCATATTGATCAACCCGGTATTGACGCCGCTGTCGACCGATCGGGAAGACGGCTGGGAAGGTTGCCTGTCGGTGCCGGGCTTGCGTGGCATGGTGCCGCGCTGGACCAGGCTGCACTATGCGGGATTCGATCAATTCGGCACCGCGATTGAACGCAAGGTCGAGGATTTTCATGCGCGCGTGGTGCAACATGAATGCGATCATTTGGATGGTGTTTTATATCCGATGCGCATGACCGATCTGTCGCGCCTTGGTTATGTTGATGTTTTGTTTCCAGACATGGATCCCGCCGAAGATGACTAAATCAAATTGCAATTATGGCTGAAGGCAACGCGTCCAAAGGTGTCAAAAAATCGAAGCGAGTAAATCCGCGACTTGACATTGGATCGGTCACGCGTATCGGTGAGCGTCGTTGGCATTGGAGTGACGCCTATCATACGATTTTGACGCTCACCTGGCCGCGCTTCTTTGCTCTCATCTTCGGCATTTATTTGCTGGTCAATCTAATTTTTGCGAGCGCATATTACATAGTGCCGGGCACGATTATCAGTGCGCGCCCTGGCTCGTTTGTAGATGCATTCTTTTTTTCCATCGAAACCTTGGCCACGGTAGGTTACGGCGTGATGAGCCCGGCGACGGTTTATGGTCATATCATCGCATCGACCGAAATTCTGCTCGGCATGCTGGTGACGGCGATCCTGACCGGCCTCTTATTCGCCCGCTTTTCAAGGCCGACAGCGCGCGTATTGTTTTCCGATATTGCAGTCATCACGACTTTCAACGGCAATCGCACCTTGATGATACGGGCCGGCAATGAGCGCAATAACCTGATTCTGGAAGCCTCAGTGCGATTTACCCTAGTGCGCAAGGAGCGCACTAAAGAAGGAGAAACCTTTTATCGCGTTTATGATTTGAAGCTCGATCGTGAACGTAGCAGCGCCTTTGCGATGAGCTGGACCATCATGCACAAGATCGATGAAACCAGCCCCTTATTCGGCAAGAGCCCTGCTGATTTAGAGATCGAAGAAGCCTTGCTGCATGTCGCCATTTCCGGGCAAGACGAAACCTTGAACGACACCGTCCATGCGCGTCAAACCTACGATCCGGAAAACATCATCTTTGACAGTCATTTTGCCGATATTCTGTTTGAACGGGAAAGCGGGAAATGGAGCGTCGATTTCACCAAGTTTCATGATGTGAAGCCTGACGTTTTGCGTTGAGGCGCTTGTGCGGTTCGCAAGGTGGGGCTTGATTATATAAGTTGTGGCTTGAGCTGGCTCCATACGTGAGATGACATGCGACAAATTTATCGTTATTAGTTGGTCGGCCAGTTCGAGAGACGATTTTATTGCGGGAAGCGGTTGGGAACGTTGCCGGATACGCATTAACTAGCTAGCAAATTAAAATGGCGGTTACGGTGACAACTACGGCGCCACAATTTTGAGCGTCCGTTATCCGGAAGGAACCATTGGCCGCAAAAGGTCGTTCTGGACCAGTCAACGTTTTCGCGGCGTATATGCGAAGCAGAATGTTCGTGTCGTAGTGCGACGCAAGATATTTTGCGCCTTTTTTCATGTTGTCCAGCGCATCGGCGCGAAAAATCATTTCGTCGCGATATACTTACGGGCCCCGGATGGCCGGGCGACTTTGCAGGATCGATGCCAACACGGCGCGGCTTTCGATGCGTGAATTGCTCCAATAATCGTTTCGCAATCATATGGATAAACCAGGGAATCAAGGCATGACGCCAACATTCGATACAATCGCACATAGACAGAGTAAGGCCCTGTCCGGGTATGGGGGCGCGGCCCTGTCAAATTGCGTTGCGTTGGTATCTTTGCTGATTGCCGCACTTCTGCCGCCCGCATTTGCCGCTGAAACTGCAAGCGTACCAATCATTCCTGTCGAAAGTTTCTTCAAGACCGCCCAATTTGACGGCGCGTCCGTTTCGCCCAACGGCAAGTATTTCGCCTTCCGCAACTCGGACGGCGGACGCACCCAGCTCGCGGTGATCGATCTTGAAACACACGTTATCAAGCTCTGCGCCGCATTTTCCGATTCGGATGTCTACGCAGTTCACTGGGTCAACAACGAACGACTGGTTTTTAACGCGATCGATCGTACCTCCAAGGAAAATAGCCATGCGAGCGGATTATTCGCCGTCAATCGCGATGGAAGCGGTCTCAAGGCCTTGACGCCTACTCGGCGGGTGCAGGAAGACGTGATCGAGATCAAGGGGATTGGCAACTTGTATTGGTCGCATTTCGAGTCGACCTATCGAAATGACGCGGGAGACATCGTCACGTCGGAACTCAGGGCGGAAGGAGACGACATTACCGCCAACAAAGTCAATACTGTCACCGGCAGGAAGAAAGAACTTCTCATGGGGGTCAAAGGAACGCCGACAGACTTCGTGCTCGACAACAATCAAGTAATCCGGCTGGTATCGGTGTATGCCAAAGGCGAAAAGAGCAGGATTTTGTATTACCGCGATGACGAGTCCCAGTCGTGGAAGGTATTGACCGAAGTTGAAACGAAGGATCCCGCTTTCCATGTTCTCGCGTTCGACGCGGACAACAAGACGCTGTATGTGTCGGCATGGGCAAAAAGCGGCAAGAGGGCAATCTACAAATACGATTTCGAAAAGAACGCCATCGGCGATCAAGTGGCCGCCGACGCCGATGTGGATGTCGACGGCTATCTGTGTTTTGACAGCGACCACAGGTTGATCGGTATCCGGGTCTACAGCGAACCGCCCAAAACGCTCTGGCTCGACCCGGCCTATGCCAAAGTGCAATCAGAGCTCGATGCAGCCCTCACCGATTGGGTCAACGTCATTATGCCGGGCGATATCAAATCGAAAGTGGTCGTGTACTCCTACTCACCGACCAACCCGGGCAAATATTCGATCTACGATACCGTAACGCACAAATTGACCGGGATGTTCGCAGGCATGCCTTGGGTGAAACCGGCACAAATGTCGGATCAACTGCTGTTTAATTATGCGGCGCGCGATGGCTTGAATATTCCAGCGTATTTGACAATCCCACTCGGGAAGCCGATGAAATCGCTCCCCTTGATCGTCTTGGTTCATGCCGGACCGTGGCAGCGCGACCACTGGAAATTCGCGCCCGATGTCCAATTCCTCGCCAATCGCGGCTATGCGGTGCTCCAACCGGAATTCCGTGGCTCTGCAGGCTTTGGCGAAAGCCATTTTAAAAAGGGCTTTGGCCAGTGGGGACTGGCAATGCAAGACGACATCACAGACGGCGTGCTAAATCTGATCAAGCAGGGCGTGGTCGACGGAAAGCGCGTCTGTATCATGGGGCAAGACTATGGCGGTTATGCCGCTTTGATGGGCTTAGTCAAGGAGCCGTCTCTATTTCGTTGCGCCATCGACCTATTTGGCCCGACCGACATCGATTACCTGTTCAGCAAGAGCCAATGGATGTGGCAAGATACGTGGAATTACAGCCTCAAGAACCTGATCGGCGATCCAACTGAAAAAGAAGAGCAATTCATCGCCACTTCGCCGCTGCAACAAGCGGCAAAAATACACGCCCCGGTCCTGATGGTGTACGGAACAAACGACTGGCAAGTTCCGTTGATCCATGGCGAAAAAATACGTGCAGCCTTGGAAAAAAACGGCACACCTGTCGAGTTCATGGAACTGAAAGAAGAAGAGCATGGATTGGCGCTTGACGCCGACCGCTACAAGGTCTATGGAGCGATCGAAAAATTTCTCAAGACCTACAATCCGGTGAATTGAAACGAGCAGAACTGAGGATAGAATTGAAGCAGGGTGTAGGTCGGGTTAGCCGAAGGCGTTAAGGGTAGCGAGGTAGGCTCTCTCAAGAAACAAAACCCAAGCCATTGATCTGCAATGAGTTTTTTAAGCAGATTGCGCATCAGTGACGAGCTTCATTCCTATTTTTTCAGCGCGTTTTGCGAGATGTAGCACACGAAATATGGGCAGACGTTTGGGAAGCGCTGGCTAGGCATAAAGGTCGTGCGTGCGAATGGGGACGAAATAGATCTTAATCATTCGATTCGCCGGAACGTTATTTGGTTCTTTGGAAGTATGCCGTGGACATTCAGTACAATGGTTGTCATGTCACTCATAGACGCAGACCAATTCGTGGTACTAGGACGCCACGAATTTCATTTGCTTGAAGACAGCCTACGGCCAGGCTGGTATGGCCCAGCAGGTATGGTAATGGGAATCGTCTCCCTGGTTGATTTGGTCTTGGTTCTGGTCACAAAAAAGAGGCAAGGTTTGCACGATATTGTCGGCGACACAGTTGTCGTGAATGTTGCGAGATGAAAACAACAGCATGGCGCGATCGGCCAATGCCGACGATCAGCCGTCCGACCAATTTGATATCATTATTGCATTTCAAATCACCGATGTCTGACGAAAAGACCTATGGATGTATTAAAAGAAGTTGCGCCGGCTGAAGGTGGGGATGTGATTGGTGCGGTTCGTGTAGCGGTGTTCATATTTGCGCACCCAGGGACGTAGGGCGCAATGGGCTTTATCTATTGCGCCGTATGTGGCGGTGGCATGCCTCCATAGCATGCATCGGCTACATGCGGCGCAATACGCTGCGCTATTGACGCCCTACCGAATGCAACTTACCGCGTTACCGAATGCACCTTACTGCGTTTTGTCGCCGGCATCCACGACGATGCAGTCAAACAGGCCCAAGGGGAACCGACACTGGGGTTGGATTATTAGTTCAGCATTTAAAGATTTCTTCAATCACAATGCAAATTACATTGAATATATGCAAAAAAGACTAAATGAGATTGATGGATTACGTGGGTGGGCATCATTAGTAGTGCTGACGTTTCACATGACGTGGGAAATGTTTGGATCGGTATTCCCAGTTTATAGACTTTATTTCCTGAGATTTTTTCTAGATGGATCGCTCGCCGTTGGCGTATTTTTCGTGTTATCTGGCGACGCTTTGTCAAATGGATTTCTTGCGAATGGTAACTATCGCTCACTGGTTCGTTTGGTCATGAAGCGATATTTCAGGCTTGCTGGTCCAATACTTCTTTCTTGCAGCGTTGTGTATTTGTTGTTAAAACTAAATATGTCATTCAGCCATCTTGCTGCGCGAATCGTCGGGAGCGAGGATTGGCTTGCAGTGGTTCTTCCATTTGATGCGTCATTTTTTCCGATGCTGGATTATGGTCTTATAAGAGTTTTTACCGAGCATTCAGTCGACATTTCTTACAATCCTTTTTTGTGGCCAATGTCTACTGAATTGTATGGGTCATTTTTTATATTTGGAATCTTATTTTCCTTTAGGCATCTTAAACGGCCACTTTTTATCGTCGCGGCAATAGCCGGATATTTATGGATTTTGGGATCTATATACTCTCTATTTTTTGTGGGACTTTGCTTTTCCATTTTACGAACGGAGAATTTTTTCGAGAAAGTAAAGAAATCGCCCAAAGCAAGATTGTCATTTCTCGGCCTGTTTTTGTTGGTCGTGGCTGATGCGCTTCTTACATTATTTAATTTTACATCCCTACAAGTTCTTATGCTTATGGCAGCTTCCATTGTGTTTTTGGTTTATTCAAATGAAAATTTGATTTCATTTTTTTCAAACAAATTATCTAGGTATTTGGGAAGAATCTCGTTTCCGCTTTACCTATGTCAATTTTCCGTTATTATTTCATATACATCGTGGATAACTATTAATTATCGAAGACACAATATTCTTGATTTTTCGCATTCTATTTTGATCGTTATTTCAAGTATCTTTGTAACATTTATAGTGGCCGAAATATTTGCCAGAATTGAAAAGTGGTATTTAGGAAAGCTGAACTCAGTGGTGACCGGCCTGCTAAATAGTCAGGATTGCGAGAGCGGTAAAGTGAACCCATCTTCCGGATAAATATCTGCGTAGGGACATGCGCATTGGGCTTTATCAATTGCGCCGCATGTGGTGGTGGCATGCCTCCATAGCATGCATCGGATACATGCGGCGCAATACGCTGCGCTATTGACGCCCTACCGAATGCACCTTACCGCGTTACGGGCATTACGTCGCTGGCATTTGCGTTGAATCACGCGCGTTGATGACGCGTTGTATCACAACATGGCGTCAGAATTGCTCTTCAGCCCCAAGATAACGCCATTTCCCCTCGGGTAGATTGCCGAGCATGATGCGCCCGATCCTGACGCGTTTCAAGCCCAGCACTTTGAGCCCGACCGCTTCGCACATGCGGCGGATTTGGCGTTTTTTTCCTTCGCGCAAAACGAAGCTGAGTTGATCTTCATTTTGCCATTGCACTTTGGCTGGCAATAGCGCTTTGCCATCCAAAGACAGTCCGAAGCGCAGGCGTTTCATTTCACTGTCCGGCAATTTATCGCCTTTGGTGTATTTGACGCGCACCAGATACTCCTTGTCGATCGACGTGGTTTCGCCGATCAATTGTTTTGCGATACGGCCATCTTGCGTCAGCACCAATAATCCCACCGAATCAATGTCCAGCCGACCTGCCGGCACCAGGCTACGCAACTGGGTCGGATGGAATTGGTGATCTGCACGGTCTTCGCTCCAGCGATTTTCCGGTTTTATAAGTGCCACAGCAGGTTGATAGCCGTCTTCGGCTTGGCCGCTGACGAAGCCGACCGGCTTATTGATCAAAATGGTTACGCGTTTCGATTGCTCTGCGCTGGCTTGCCGCTCGACGGTTACCCGTTGCGTCGGCAGCACTTTGCTGCCCAGTTCGGAGACAACTTTTCCATCGACGCGGACCCAGCCGCGTGCGATCCATTCATCGGCTTCGCGGCGTGAGCACAGGCCCAGTTCAGACATGCGTTTGGATAAGCGGAGTGGTTCGACGGTCATGATAAATTCTGTAGGTTAAACATGGAGCGCTTCTAATAGTTCAGTTTCCAGCTGGATCTGACTGCGTGCGTTATTCAATACCGGGCCGTCGACCAGAAACACGTCTTCGACCCGCTCGCCCAGCGTCATCACTTTGGCGGTATGCAAATTGACTTTGTATTTGGCCAACACGCTGGCGATCGCATACAGCAAGCCGTTACGGTCGCTGGCGGATACCGACAACAAGTAATACTGGCCGCGCTCGTCCGGCCGCAGATCGACCGTCGGCGTAATCGGGAAGGTGCGCGAAAGCCGCGACAATCGCCCTTTGATCGGCGGCGGCAACGGTGCTTGCGACGTCAATAATTCGGATAGCTCATGCTCGACCAGGCTGATGATGTCGCGATAATGATTGGCGAACATGGTGTCGGTCACCAGGAAGGTGTCGAGTGCGTAACCGTGGCGGGTGGTATGAACTTTCGCATCCAGAATGCTGAAATTCTGGCGGTCGAAATAACTGCAAATACGCGCAAACAAATCGCGCTGATCCTTGGCATACACCGCCACTTGTAAACCTTCGCCGATTGAAGCGAGGCGACATTTGACAACCGGCACGGCGCTGTCGACCTTGTCATACAAGGCGCGCGTCTCCCATGCGATGTCGGCCGCATCGTGGCGCAGGAAATAGCCGACGTCTAGCTCATTCCACAGGCGTTCGTGGGCATTGCCCTCAATGCTAAACAGGCGCAAGGTTTTAAGTGCTTCTGCCTTGCGATTGATCAGTTCACGATCCGGCGAATGGCTTTCGCCGCCCAGTACGCGCAAGCTCATCCGATACAAATCTTCCAACAGCTTGCCTTTCCACGCATTCCATACCTTGGGGCTGGTGCCGCGTATGTCGGCAACGGTCAGCAGGTAGAGCGCGGTCAAATGCCGTTCGTCGCCGACCAATTTGGCAAAGCCGCTGATGACGTTGGGGTCCGACAAATCCTGCTTTTGCGCCAATTGCGACATGGTCAGATGATGCTCAACCAAAAACACTACCAGGCTGGTTTCATCCTTCTTCAAGCCGTGTTCTTTGCAGAATTTACGGGCGTCCGCCACGCCGAGCAGCGAGTGATCGCCGCCTCGGCCTTTGGCGATATCGTGAAACAACGCGGCGACATATAACAGCCAGGGTTGCGCGAAATTGGCGATCAACTGGCTGCAATATGGGTACTCATGCGCATGTTCGGTCATGGTAAAACGCCGCACGTTACGCACTACCATCAAGATATGCTGGTCGACTGTGTACACATGAAATAAATCATGCTGCATCTGCCCGATAATGCGCCGAAAATTCGGCAAATAACGCCCCAATACGCTGCTTTGATTCATGGCGCGCAGTGCATGCGTCACGCCTTGCGGCGCTTGCAGGATTTGCAGGAACAGGGCGCGATTGTGCGGGTCCTTGCGGAAGTTCGCATCGATTTTGAAACGCGCATGCCATAGTGCGCGCAAGGTGCGTGCGGTCATGCCTTTTAATTCCGGATGCAGCGCGCGCACCAGGAATACTTCCAGCATGGTCGAAGGCGTCGACTCGAAGGTGTCGTCGCGGACGATGTCGATCAAGCCATTGACTTCGTTGAAGTGCACATTGATCGGTTGCGGCGAGGTCGGCACCGGAAACAATTGCGCGCCGATGTTTTGCAACAGGATCGTATTGAGTTGCGTTACCGCCTTGGCGGCCCAGTAATAATGCTGCATCAGGTATTCACTGGCGCGGCGCGTGTCGGTATTCTTGAAGCCGAAGGTTTCGGCGACGGCGGTTTGCACGTCGAATACCAGCCGGTCTTCGCGACGTTTCGCATAGATATGCAAGCGGATGCGGATATCCTTGAATGCCCGTTCCTTTTGCATCAATTGGCGTGCTTCGGTCGATGTAATCAGCCCACGCTCGGCCAGTTTGCGCCAGGAATCGCCCAGCCCGGCCGCTTTGGCTACCCATAAGATCACTTGCAAATCGCGCAGCCCGCCAGGGCTTTCCTTGCAATTGGGTTCCAGGCTATACGGCGTGTCTTCATACTTGGCATGGCGTTGCCGCATTTCCAGGGTCTTGGCCTGGAAAAACGCTTGCGGGTCCATGGCGGCTTGGCAGCGATCTTGCAAAAATTCGAATAATTTTCGATTGCCGGCGACACGGCGCGCTTCCAGCAGGCTGGTTTGCACAGTGATGTCGGCAGCGGATTCGGTCAGGCATTCGTCGATGGTGCGTATGCTATGTCCGATTTCGAGACCGATATCCCAAAACAGGCGCACCAGTTCTTCCAGCTTTGACTTGAGCGCGGCATCAGGCGCAGACTCCAGCAGGATCAGCACGTCGACATCGGAATACGGGAATAATTCGCCGCGCCCATAGCCGCCCACGGCCACCAAGGCCGCGCTGGAGGGGAGCTTGAATGCTTGCCATATTTGGGTCAAGCCATCATCGACACTTTGACGCAGATGGGATAACAGCTTTTCCGGTTTGTGGTCGCTCTGGAAGGCTGCGATGATGGCATTGCGCTCCGCTCGCAGTTTTTCCTTGACCGCCAGCGCCAGGCCGGCATGTGAATTCATCAGCGCCGACACACCTTAAGCGCCCACGGTTGCGGTTTGCGGGGCAGCGTGTTCAATGATGGCAGGCGGTGGCGGCATGCCTGGCGACACGGTCAAGACTTCATAGCCCGTTTCAGTCACCAACACCGTATGTTCCCACTGCGCGGACAAGCTGCGATCCTTGGTTTTGATGGTCCAGCCATCGCCCATTTCGCGGATGTCGCGGCGACCGGCATTGATCATCGGCTCTACCGTAAAAATCATGCCGGCAACCAGTTCGGTCAACGTGCCGGGGCGGCCATAGTGCAAAACCTGTGGCTCTTCGTGGAATATCTTGCCGATGCCGTGCCCGCAGAACTCGCGCACGACACTGTAGCCGGCCTTTTCGGCGTGCTGTTGAATCACGAAGCCGATATCGCCCAGGTGTGCGCCCGGTTTGATTTTAGAGATACCCAGCCACATGCATTCAAAGGTGATATCGGTCAAGCGGCGCGCCAGGATCGATGGCTCGCCGACATAAAACATGCGGCTGGTGTCGCCGTGATAGCCATTCTTGATGACGGTAATGTCGAGATTGACGACGTCGCCATTCTTCAAGACCTTATCGCCAGGAATGCCATGGCAAACGACGTCGTTGACCGAGGTGCAAATCGCTTTGGGGTAAGGGGTATAGCCGGGCGGGCAGTAGTTCAGCGGCGCCGGGATGGTGTCCTGCACTTTAACCATGTACTCATGGCACAGGCGATCAAGTTCGCCGGTGGTAATGCCGGCTTTGACGTGCGGCGCGATGAAATCGAGCACTTCAGCGGCGAGCTTGCCAGCGATGCGCATACCGACGATGTCGTCCGCAGTTTTAATCGTAATTGATGACATAAGTGAACCAGTAGGTGTGCTAATGCGAGCTGAAGAGCGGCATTAGTAAATAGTAATATTGAATTATAGACGAGCCGGGCATTGTGCGCTGTACGAGGCATTTAAATCATAGTGGCGGAGCATCAAAATGCTATTGAATTCAATGTGATTTCAATTTGATACGCACTGGCGTTTCTTGTTCCCTCCCCCATGCAGGGGGAGGGTTAGGGTGGGGGTAGTGCGTTCGAGATATCAATGCGATGATTTAGACACTCTACCCCCATCCCAGCCTTCCCCCTGCAAGGGGGAAGGGGCTTCATGTGATTGCCGTTATGCTCATCGACGCAGCGCGCGGCGAGAACGATGCAAGCTTGACTCAAACGTGACTCATACGTGATTTAATGTTGTTGCGTGGTTATTTGTTTGATATTTTTAAAGAAAATTGCCATTAAGTTAAGTGAAAGACATAAAATTAATGTCTTGCAGGCACGGATTGATTGGCTTTTTCTCGTTCGTCGGTACCAAAAGTGGCATGGGGCTTGAATGAAACCCCCGTTATAGGGTAGAATCTTGGGTTAGCTTGAATCGTCTTTCGAGTGAAACTTGATTTTAAATCCGCGAATTCGCTCAAAAAGGGTGCTTGCGAATTTCTACAGGCTTATTTCTGTGGAGTTTCTGAGTCACTGAGCGCGTTCCAGACCAAACCCTGGAGAAAAGTATGTCAGTAACTATGCGTGAAATGTTGGAAGCCGGTGTCCACTTCGGTCACCAAACCCGTTTCTGGAACCCAAAGATGGCTCCGTTCATCTTCGGTCACCGCAACAAGATTCACATCGTCAACCTGGAAAAGACCCTGGCGATGTATCAAGACGCGATGAAGTATATCCGTCAATTGTCGTCCAATCGCGGCACCATCCTGATGGTCGGCACCAAGCGTCAAGCCCGTGAAATCATGGCTGCTGAAGCAGCACGTTGCGGCATGCCTTTCGTCGACCAACGCTGGTTGGGCGGTATGTTGACCAATTTCAAAACCATCAAGACATCGATCAAGCGCCTGAAAGACATGGAAGCATCGATCGCAGACGGTTCCGTTGAAAAGCTGAGCAAAAAAGAAGCGTTGATGTTCCAACGTGAAATGATCAAGCTGCAAAAATCGATCGGCGGCATCAAGGATATGGGCGGCGTTCCTGACGCAATTTTCGTGGTTGACGTCGGTTACCACAAAGGTGCGATCACTGAAGCTGCAAAATTGGGCATCCCGGTTATCGGCGTGGTTGATACCAACCACTCGCCAGAAGGCGTGACTTACGTCATCCCAGGTAATGATGACTCGTCCAAGGCAATCATGTTGTACGCTCGCGGTGTAGCTGACGCGATTTTGGAAGGCCGTGCCAATGCAATGAACGACGTGGTTGAGTCGATCAAGTCCGGCGCTGGCGATGAATTCGTTGAGGTAGACAATCAGGCGTAAGCTTGATTTAGCCTGATTCAGCGGTATCGGATGGCGCAAACCTAGGGTTTGCGCTTCCACTGAATGAGTTTTAAAAGATGGGGCAACGCTTGGTCGCCCCATTTTTACAAGTAAGTGGCATCTTCAGGAATCAAAGCGAGCAGCTTGAAGGCAAGCCGCACCGCAGATTCGAACAGATGCCCTAAATTGAACGTATTTTAAGTTTGCGTGTCCGATAGGATGCGCACTAAGCTAGGAGATTAAGATGGCGGCAATTACAGCAGCAATGGTCGGCGAACTGCGTGCAAAGACCGATGCGCCTATGATGGAATGTAAAAAAGCGTTGACGGAAGCCGAAGGCGATCCAGTCAAGGCTGAAGAGATTCTGCGTGTAAAACTGGGTACTAAAGCATCCAAGGCATCTTCGCGCGTGACCGCCGAAGGCGTGGTTGCAGCTTATATCGCCGGTGGCGTTGGTGCATTGGTTGAAGTCAATTGCGAAACTGACTTCGTTACCAAGAATGACGAATTCCTGGCATTGGCTGCCGATGTGGCAAAACTGATCGCCGAACACAATCCGGCCGACGTCGCTGCAGTCGCAGCCTTGCCGTTGAACGGCAAGACAGTGGAAGACCAACGTGCTGCATTGATCGGTCGTATCGGCGAAAACATGTCGATCCGTCGCTTCCAGCGCTTCAACAGCACTGGCAAGCTGGTATCGTACTTGCACGGCACACGCATTGGCGTTGTGGTTGATTTCGACGGCGCTGACGAACAAGTCGGTAAAGACGTCGCGATGCACATCGCCGCGATGAAGCCGGTTTCCTTGTCGTCCGACCAGGTGCCTGCCGAATTGATCGAAAAAGAGCGTTCCGTTGCGACCTTGAAGGCTGCTGAGTCGGGCAAGCCAGCTGACATCGTCACCAAGATGGTTGAAGGTTCGGTCCAGAAGTTCTTGAAAGAAGTGTCGTTGTTGAATCAAACTTTCGTCAAGAACGACAAGCAAACTGTCGAGCAAATGCTCAAGGCAACCAATACAGCAGTTAAAGCGTTCACGATGTATGTAGTCGGCGAAGGCATTGAGAAGAAGCAAGACGATTTTGCTGCAGAGGTAGCGGCGCAAGTCGCTGCTGCCAAGCAGGCTTAAGCAAAACAAGCGGGCCGTAAGGCCCGTTTTTTTAACCTGCAATATTTAGTATTCGTATTAAGCCTTCGTATTTAGCCTGCATATTAAGCTTTCAATAAGTTGGCGTTGTAAAATTAGAGCATTTCCAAGAATCGCAATATCGAACACGCATTGGCTTATTGGAAATGTTTGCAGTAAACACCGGATAAACCACAGGAGCTCCATCTATGACCAAACCAGCCTACAAACGCGTCCTCCTTAAACTTTCTGGTGAAGCCTTGATGGGCGACGACCCATACGGTATCAATCGCGCGACGATTGAACGCATGGTCGATGATGTATCGGAAGTGGCGCAGTTAGGCGTTGAGTTGGCGATCGTGATTGGTGGCGGTAATATATTCCGTGGCGTAGCGCCCGGTGCGCAGGGCATGGATCGCGCGACTGCCGACTACATGGGCATGTTGGCAACCGTGATGAATTCCTTGGCCCTGGCCGACGCGATGCGCCAAGCTGGTATTACCGCGCGCGTCATGTCGGCCATCAGCATTGAGCAAGTCGTCGAGCCTTATGTGCGACCTAAGGCCTTGCAATATCTGGAAGAAGGCAAGATCGTCATTTTCGCTGCCGGGACCGGCAATCCGTTTTTTACCACTGATACCGCAGCGGCATTGCGCGGCTCGGAAATCGGCGCGGAAATCGTGCTTAAAGCGACCAAGGTCGATGGCGTTTATAGTGCCGATCCGAAGAAAGATCCGGACGCGATACGTTATTCGACCATCACGTTTGACGAGGCGATCTCCAAGCATTTGCAAGTGATGGACGCAACTGCTTTCGCATTGTGTCGGGATCAAAAATTGCCGATCAAGGTTTTTTCGATCATCAAGCCAGGTGCTTTGAAGCGGGTTGTGATGGGCGAAGATGAAGGAACATTGGTTCACGTATAAATTAAGTCAATAAATTAAGTTAAGCTAAGTTATGCCAAGTGCAGGGCTATAAAAATCGAGATGGCACCTCGATATGATGTGAAAAGGGTGCTGTCATGATAGTCCCGGCTTATTGCGAAAGAGGAGAGAAGCATGTCTGTTGTTGAAGTGAAAAAAACCGCCGATCAAAAAATGCAAAAGTCGATTGAGACTTTGAAGGCCGATTTGGCCAAGGTGCGGACCGGTCGTGCGCATACTGGTATTCTGGACCATGTGATGGTCGACTACTATGGCAATCCGACGGCGTTGAGCCAGGTTGCGAATGTGACGCTGGTCGATGCGCGCACAATCGGTGTGCAACCGTGGGAAAAGAAGATGGTTGCGGTGATTGAAAAAGCCATTCGTGAAGCTGATCTGGGCTTGAACCCGGCAACGCAAGGCGATTTGATTCGCGTGCCGACACCGCCATTGACGGAAGAGCGTCGCAAAGAGATGGTCAAATTGGTCAAGAGCGAAGGCGAAGACGCGAAGATTGCGATTCGCAATATCCGTCGCGATGCCAATGAAGGCCTGAAGAAGCTGTTGAAGGATAAAGCGTGTTCGGAAGACGACGAGCGTCGCTCACAAGATGAAGTGCAAAAAATGACCGATAAGTTTGTGTTGGAAATAGACAAACTGGTCAATGAAAAAGAAAAAGAAGTGTTGACGGTATAGGCAGTTTCATTTCTACCGAATACATGCGCAAAGTTTTATTTTGAGATTCGTTTGGGTATTGTGTGGGTCAAAAATAGCATAGAACTTAACATAACCCTCCGTCATTCCCGCGAAGGCGGTGAAGCTGGGAATTCAGGCAGTATACTGCCTGCCAGTGTAACGGTGTCCGCTTACAAGTGGACACTCCTTCCCTATAGGGATAAAGGGGAATCCATGCGGCGTTCGAAATAGCGCAGTCACTATGGATTCCCGCCTTCGCGGGAATGACGGAGATGGATTTACCTAACTCGCACTATTGCGTACTTTGATTTTGTACCTGCAGAAAAGTCGGATGAACCTATTTTGAATTATTTATTTCCATGACGTCATCCAGTTCAACACAAGCGATACCTGAAATTTTCACCGTACCGCGCCACATTGCCATGATCATGGATGGCAATGGCCGCTGGGCGACCAAACGCTTTCTGCCGCGCGTAACTGGCCATGTGCAAGGCGTGAAAGCGGTGCGCGGGGTGGTCGAGGCCTGTGCCATGCGTGGGGTCGAGTATTTGACCCTGTTCGCGTTCAGCTCGGAAAACTGGCGCCGTCCGGCCGATGAAGTGTCGCTGTTGATGCGTTTGTTCATGACTGCGTTAGAGCGTGAAGTCGACAAGATGCACACCAACAGCATACGCCTGAAGGTGGTTGGCGATCTGAGCCGATTCGATGCCGAGTTGCAGGCGAAAATCGACGCGGCACAGCGCAAGACGGAAAACAATACGCGCTTGACGGTCACCATCTGTGCCAACTACGGCGGACGCTGGGATATTTTGCAAGCGATAGAGAAAATGCTGGCCGCCAATCCCGGCATGGTCGCACCGACTGAAGAACAACTCGCGCCTTACCTGGCATTAGCCTACGCACCGGAGCCTGACTTGTTCATCCGCACCGGCGGCGAAGAGAGAATTTCCAATTTTATGTTGTGGCAACTGGCATACTCGGAATTATATTTTACCGATACCTACTGGCCCGACTTTGATGCCGCCGCCCTGGATCTGGCGATCGCATCGTACCAGCAAAGAGAACGGCGCTTCGGGCGCACCAGTGAACAACTGGTCGAACAAAAGAAAGCCTCCTGATGCTCAAGACCAGGGTGATCACCGCAGTGGTCTTGTTGGCAGTGTTAGTGCTGATCTTGTATCTTAATGACTATCGTGTCTTTGCCTGGGCATTGGCAGCATTTTTCGGCGCTGCATCGTGGGAAGGCCTG
>Ga0207131_1066_pt1 | contig 19460 bp, 19 predicted proteins | sample Alteio_BWMinHeat_13_FD_153557 | JGI IMG/M metagenome (GOLD analysis project Ga0207131, IMG submission 153557) | Enriched cells from forest soil in Barre Woods Harvard Forest LTER site, Petersham, Massachusetts, United States -... | ecosystem: Environmental > Terrestrial > Soil > Temperate forest >...
ATGGCGTGGGGCGGCCTTCGACTTACGCTTCGATCTTGTCGACGATTCAGGATCGCGAGTATGTGAAGAAAGAGGGCGGGAAGTTTACTCCGACTGAGCTGGGGATGGTGGTAACGGATCTGCTGCTCGAGAGCTTCGACGATCTGTTCGATACCACTTACACGGCGCGGATGGAGGCTGAGCTCGACGAGATCGAAGAGGGCAAGCTCGATTGGCGTACGGCCATGAGCGATTTCTACGTGCGCTTCGAGAAGGATCTGGAGCACGCGGCGCTGCACATGACCGACATCAAGCGCATGGAGCGGCCGACCGACTTCGTGTGCGAGAAATGCGGCAAGCCCATGGTGATCAAGTGGGGCAAGCATGGGAGCTTCATCGCTTGCACAGGGTATCCGGATTGTACGAATACTCGCGAGGTCGCCGAGGAAGGTGCGACGGAGCAAGACGAGGCGGTTTATTGCGATAACTGCGGGCGGCCGATGGTGCTGAAGAAGGGTCGCTTTGGGCAGTTTCTGGCTTGTTCGGGGTATCCGGATTGCAAGACTACGAAGCAGCTTGGAGAGGCGCAGAAACCGAAGGATGTTCCGCTGGACGAGGACTGTCCGCAGTGCGGCGGAAAGCTGGTTAAGAAGTATGGGCGCTTTGGGGAGTTTGTGGCTTGCGGGAATTATCCCAAGTGCAAATACGTTAAGCAGAAGACGATTGGGGTGAAGTGCCCGAATTGCTCCGAGGGCGAGATTATTGAGCGGCGGTCTAAGCGCGGGAAAACTTTCTACGGGTGCAACCGGTATCCGGAGTGTGAGTTTGTGGCGTGGGGCAAGCCGATTGCGGAGAAGTGTCCGGACTGCGGCGGCGGGTATTTGATCGAGAAATATCTGAAGTCGGGGGCATTTGCGCAGTGTCCCAATGCGGAGTGCAAGTTCAAGAAGCCGCTGGAGGTGGCGCCGCCGGTTGAGGTTGCGGTTTAATGGCGGTGGCTAGCGCTGCGGCTGCAAACGTAGATTACGGGATCGACGCGCCACTGATTGCGCGCGGATGGTATGGGCGCGCGGGGTGGGCGATCGCTACCGGGGTTGCGTTCTGGTTCATGAACCGGCAGGAGTATCCGGGGCCGGCGGAACGGGTGCTTGCGGTGCTGGCTGCAGTGGCGCTGGTTTGCGCTGGCGTTGCCTGGTTCAAGATTCGTTCCAGTAAAGATGGCAAGCTGCGGCTGCGCGAGCAACTGCTGGATCAACTGGCGCTCAAAGGCGACGAAAAAATTCTGGATGTGGGCTGCGGACGCGGCCTGTTGGCGATTGGGGCTGCGAAGCGGCTGAAGACTGGCAAAGTGACGGGGATCGATGTTTGGAATCCGCAGGAGCTGTCGGGGAATTCCGCCGACGCGGCGAAAGAGAATGCCAAGGCCGAGGGCGTCGCGGACAGGGTGCGGTTCGAGAGCGGCGATGCGCGGAAGCTGGTTTATCCGGAGAGCAATTACGACGTGGTGGTGTCGGCAAATGCGCTGCACACTCTGGCGGATGATGGTGAGCGGGGGCTGGCTCTGCGCGAGATGCTGCGGGTGCTGAAACCTGGGGGACGGCTGCTGGTTTTCGACACGGCGGAGACTGGGTATTACGCACAGATGCTGCGCGAAAACGGGGCGCAGGATGTGACGTTATCGCCGTGGACGTTCCTGTGGTGCCGGCTTTCGCGCAGCGTGAGCGCGCGGAAGTAACGGGTGCGTTCGGAATGATAGCCTGTTATTAGGGAGTTTTTGAGGTTGGCCAGGCTCATTCTTTGTATATTATTCATCACCGCGTTGACAGCGTCCGCTGAGGAGGCATTCGTTCCTCTATTTGTCATCGAGCGTAGCGTGAACGGGAACACCGTGCACTACGACGCGAAGCTTAAGGACGGGAAGCTCGATCCGCAGCAGCCGGTGGTGGCTTACTGGATCTTGAGCGAGAACGGGAAGCGGCAGGAGTTGAACGTGCTCGAAAGGCTGAAAGCTTACGGCTTCAGCATCAAGCCGGATAAAGAGCCCGAGGCATATCGCATGACGCTGGTGGCGGATAAGAAAAAAGAGATTCGTGTGTTCCGCATGGGCGCGGCGGTGCGGGCGGAGGCGATGATCGGGGCTTGCGAGGCTTACTTGCAGAAGATCTTTATCGTGTCGAAAAAATCGTTCATGATTAACATGCCGGAATATGCTGATATGTTCGGGAATGAGATGTCGACGGGTATGGAATGCCACGAGCGGGTTACGCCTGGGGATCGCTAGGCTGGTACGCAATTAGCGTGCTGAAACCGCTCAAAACGTTCTCCAAGACGAGCGTAAAACAGCGACTGCTCTTGTGCCTGGATATCGAGCTGGGTTATTACTTTCCTGAGGCAACAATATAGTTGACCACTCAATGGCTAAGCGGTGTGCTCCGAAGCAAGGATGCGAGGAAGTGCAAAACCTTTCCGGCTACGGCACCAAAAGTAAAGAATCCGCTGAGAATAATAAGCGCCTGCAGCCGAAAGATTCCCGGTGAGTCGTGGGGCGCGGTCAGGATTCCAACCGCTGGTAGGCATAAAGCGAAGAGCAATCCAAAACCCAAAATACTGAGGCCCTCGGCGCGCCGATTACGGCGCGTGAGGCAATAACTTCCCCAAAACAAAAGAATCGGTGACAGGATTGCACCGCACAGAATTATAGGAATCGCAATGAGGCCTATCAACAATCAAGTGGCTTTCTTCGCCCGCTTCGTTTCAAAATCGATCAGTTATCAACTGATTGTAGCCCTAAATAGGTTGAGCAAAAAGGGTGCCGCGGCCTAGGAGCCAAGCGGGATCGAAGCGGCGTTTAACTCCCTTCATGGCTGCGATTTGATCGGGTGGGTATTGGATTTCGAGCAAGTGGGCTTTGCGTTTGCCTAGGCCGTGTTCGGCGCCTACGGTGCCGCCGAGCTTCACGGCTTCGCGGGCCAGGTCGGTCATGATCTCTTTGCCGCGTTCGAATTGGTCGCGGGTTTCGGGGAAGCTGTTGACGTGGACGTGGGCGTCGCCGATGTGTCCGTAAATCACGTAGCGGCCGGGGGAATCGGCGTCGAGGACGCGGCGGTACGTTGCCATCATTTCGTGGTTCTTATCTAGGGGCACGGCGTAGTCAGTGCCGAATTTTACGAAGCCGGTGCGGCGGACGCGGTCGTTGGCTTTTTCGGCTAGGGTGTGGCGGAAGACGCGGAAGCGTTCGCGGTCGCTGGCGGAAGTGGCGAACCAGGAGTCGTTCTCTAGCGCGGTGCTCATGTCGATGTCGGCGTCGCCTTCGATCTCAATCATGAGCGCGGCTTGGTGCGGGGTGTCCATCATTTCGAGCGAGGCTCGATCGATGTATTCGATCATGTTGAGGCCTGGGGTGGGGCGCCAGCGGTCTACGGCATCCAGGGCGTCGGCTTCTGACGGGAAGAAGACAACACCGCCTAGACGTTCGCCGGGAGCGGGGAGGAATTGCAGTTCGGCTTCGGTTACGACTCCTAGGGTGCCTTCGTTGCCGACGATTAGATCGACCCATTCCATGTTGGGGGCTAACGGATATCCGGCGGAGTGTTTGGTGGTGTGCGGTAGGGAAATCTGCGGGACTTCGAAGTCGATTTTTTCGCCGCGGCGGAAGGTTTGGATGCTGCCATCCATGAAGGCTACGCGCAGGGAGAGGACGTGGCGTCTCGTGGCGCCGTAGCGGAAGCTGCGGGAGCCGCTGGAATTTGCGGCGATGTTGCCTCCGATGGACGACGTGTTTTCGGTGGGGTCGGGGGCGTAGAACTGTCCGGAGTTGGCGGCGGCGGACTGGACTTCGCGGAGTAGCGCGCCGGGGCCGACTACTGCCCTGCCCTGGCTTACTTCTAATTTCCGTAGGCGCGTGAGAGAGAGCGCCCAGCCGCCGGAGGGCGACGCGCCTCCGGCTAAGCCGGTTAGCGCGCCGCAGATGGTTACGGGGATTTTCTGTTGCGTCGCGCGCTTTAGGATTTCAGCAACTTCGGATTCGGTTTCGGGCGTGAAGAGCTGATCGGCTTGCCCCGGGAAGTTCGAGGCGTCGGTGATGTCCACGGGCTAAACCTCCAGGATCACCGGCATGATCAAGGGGCGGCGGGAGGTGGATTTGCTGATGAAGCGTTTCAGATCTGCGCGAATTTTTTCCTGCATGACGCCCCAGTCGCCGCGTTCTTCGGCGGTCGAGCCTTCGATGGTTTTCAGAACCACTTTGCGGGCGTCGCGCAGAAGATCAGTGCCTTCGTCCATGGACATGAAGCCGCGGCTTACGATTTCGGGGGGGCCTTCGGCCAGGCCGGAGTTCTTGTTCATGGTGATGATGGGGAGGACGAAGCCGTCCTCAGAGAGATGGCGGCGGTCACGGATGACTACGTCTTCGACAACGTCGCCGATGGAGCCGGAGTCAATGCAGACGCGGCCTACTGTGACGGTTTCGCCTTTGCGGGCGCCATTGTTGTCGATCACAAGGGTCTGGCCGGATTCCAAGATGAAAGTATCTTCCAGGCCCAGGTGGCTGAGGTGCTGCGCTAGTTGAGCGTGCTTGGCCATCTGGCGATACTCGCCGTGGATGGGGACGAAAAAGCGGGGGCGGACTAGATTCAGCACCAGGCGCAGCTCTTCGGCGCTGCCGTGGCCAGAGACGTGGATAGGTGGGTTCATCGAGCCGTAGATGACGTCGGCACCACGCTTGGCGATGTGGTTCATCATCCGATAGATGCCTTTTTCGTTGCCGGGGATGATGCGGGAGCTGAGGGCTACGGTGTCGCCGGGTTCCAACGAGAGTGACTTGTGATTGTCGACGGCTATGCGGGATAGCGCGGACATGGGCTCGCCTTGGGTGCCGGAGGCCACTGCCACCAACTTGCTGGGCGCGGTCTGCATGATGTCCTGGGGGCGCAGCAGGATGCCATTGGGGATGGTGAGCAGGCCGAGGTCGTGAGCGATCTCGGTGGTGTTGTTCATGCTGCGTCCTAGGAACGCTACTTTACGGCCGTACTCATTCGCTAAATCGAGAATCTGCTGGAGGCGATGGATGGACGAACTGAAACACGAAATCACAAGGCGGCGGGGGGAGCGCACGAACAGATCTTCGAGGCGGGGTCCGACGGCGCGTTCGCTTTCGGTGTAGCCGGGACGGTCGACGTTGGTGGAATCGGACATCAGCAGCAGGACGCCGCGTTTGCCGTATTCGGCTAGGGTGTGGAGATCGAAGAGTTCGTTGTCTGTGGGAGTGGGGTCGACTTTGTAATCGCCTGTGTGAATGATGACGCCTAGCGGGGTGGTGATGGCGAGCAGAACGCAGCTCACGATGGAGTGGGTGACGTGGATGAATTCGATGGAGAAGGGTCCGAGGACGAGTTTGCCGCCGGGTTTCACTTTGTGGAGTTTCGCGGTGTCGAGCATCTGGTGCTCTTCGAGGCGGCGTTCGACCAGGGCTAGAGTGAAGGCAGTCCCGTAGACCGGGATATTCATTTGGGCGAGCAGGAAGGGGATGCCGCCGATATGGTCTTCGTGGCCGTGGGTGAGGACGAGGCCGCGGACGAATTCTTTATTCTGTTCGAGGTAAGTGAAGTCAGGGGTGACGATGTCGACGCCGAGGAGTTCGGCGTCGGGGAACATCATGCCGGCGTCGAGCACGATGATGTCGTCGCCGTAGCGGACGGCCATGCAGTTCATGCCGAACTCGCCGAGGCCTCCGAGCGGGATGATCTGTAGTTTTTTATCGGCCATGTGTGAAATTCAAGGGTAGCAAGTTGGGGGTTGGGGCGCGTTGCAGCGGGGCGCGCGGAACTAATGGAGTTGGGCTTCCAGGCGTGCGAAGCTGATCGCCGGCACCTTGATAAGGGCCACGACGGGCATTTGATTTCTATCCACTCGCTCCAGTATAGCGATTGTGCATTCGTGGATGAATTTTAAATTCCAGAAACTGTTCGCGGGCCGACGGCATCTGATCGTGAAAGGCAATCTTGCGAATTCGCTACATGATTGAGCTGGCGCTGCTGGTGGGCGTCCTATGGTGGATCACGCTGGCGGTGATGATAGTGGTGCGCGGGTGGAATCTCTCGAAGTGTCCCTACTGCTTGTCGTCCAGGATCAGGCAAGCGTGGCCGCGCCGCGCGGATCGAGCGCTGCGTTACATTCACGTTTATCCCTACCGCTGCGAATCCTGCCTAAAACGCTTTTATGCACTCAAGCGTAAGCAGGCTGAAAAATCAATGCGCGCGGGAGCTGGCTGAAAGCCTGTCTGATTTCAGAGGGCTGAGCCCGTGAAGTGTACAATACGAGTTGTTCATGCAGCGGGCGCGTAGCTCAGGTGGATAGAGCATCAGCCTTCTAAGCTGAGGGTCGCTGGTTCGAGTCCAGCCGCGCCTACCATTGTTTTACTTGCCTATTGCCCCGGAAGATAGCCAAGGAAGTGAAGCAGCAAATAGATCACTCCGACGGCGATGACTCCGAAAACAATTCTTCCCGCGATGGAGAAATTGGGGAGGTCTGGCTTCGCCATGGGAGCTAGAGACTACGGGGGCGGTGGAAGAGGTGAGAGACCAGGCCGACCAGGAAAAGAATAATAAACACAAAAAACACAACGCGGGCGATTTCGGCGGCGGCGAAGGCTACGACTCCGAAGCCGAGGGCGCCGACGATCAGGGCGAGCAAGAGAAACATCAAGGCGTAGTAAAGCATGGAAAGCTCCTTTCACTCAGCGAATTCAATTGTTTTTGCCGATGGCCACGAGGGCGATGCCACCCACTAGAGAAATGGCACCGGCGATGGGCGAGAATGGGACCGAGTGGTTCTTATCGCGCGTGGCATGGATGGGTCCGATATCAACTACCTTTTCGCGCGTCGTGTAACTGAAGCCTCCCCAGGCTAATCCCACGATTCCGAGTACAATCAGCACAATTCCCAGGATTTTACTCATGTCGTTACGCTCCTTACTGAGTCAATGCAGGTATAAGACCAAATCGAAGCGATTTGTATTTGCAACAAAATGAAAGGATTCGATAACTATTGCCACTCTGAGGCGCGCAGAATTTGCATCGCTTATCTGCAGTCTGTCAAGGGGATTCGAGAGCTAAGCGTGGAAGAAATCAGGGGCCAGCTTCCCTCGTGCAAAGGGATTCTGGCCCCGCTGGCGGAATCTCAGGACTCTTTCGCGTCCGAAAATGTCGAGTCTTCCGCGTCGTTCGAAAGATTAGAGGCAGCGCAGGGGGGAATGTTTCACTTTTTTTCGATAATACAGTTCAGACTGTAGCTACTTCGAGGAATCAGGGCAAACTCACGCCAGCGAATTTGTCGGTGGCGGCGATTAGGGCACGGCTATTGGGAGGTTCGAAGGCGCTGTGGCCGCTGTCGGGAGTGACGATGAGCTCGGCTTCGGGCCAGGCGCGGTAGAGGGCCCAGGCGCTTTCCATGGGACAGACAACGTCATAGCGGCCTTGCACGATTACGCCCGGGATGTGGCGGATACGCTCGGCGTGGCGTAGCAACTGGTCGTCGGATTCGAGGAATCCTTTGTTGACGAAATAGTGGGATTCTATGCGGGCGAAGGCTAGGGCGAATTCGTCTTCTTCGTAGTGGCCGGCGAAGGCGGGGTCGGGGAGGAGTTTGGAGGTGGCACCTTCCCATCCGCTCCAGATTTTGGCGGCGGCTAGACGGATGGCGGGATCGTCACTAGTGAGGCGGCGGTGGTAGGCGGAGAGAAGGTCGCTACGCTCGGCTGCGGGGATGTGGGCCAAGTATGGTTCCCAGGCGTCGGGATAAATAACGGACGCACCGCGCTGGTAGAACCAGTCGATTTCTTGTTTGCGCAGAAGGAAGATGCCGCGGAGGACGAGCTCGGTGACGCGATCGGGATGGGTTTCGGCATAGGCGAGGGCGAGCGTCGAGCCCCATGATCCGCCGAAGACTTGCCAGCGCTCGATGCGTAAGTGCTCGCGGATTATTTCGATGTCGGCGACCAGGTCCCAGGTGGTGTTGGCTTCTAGGGACGCATAGGGAGTGCTTTTGCCGCAGCCGCGCTGATCGAAGTTTATGATGCGGTATTTTTCCGGATGGAAGAAGCGGCGCTGTTTGGGATCGGAGCCGCCGCCGGGTCCACCGTGCAGGAAGATCGCTGGCTTTCCGGCGGGGTTGCCGCTTTCTTCGTAATAGATTTCGTGGACGGGCGAGACTTGGAGGCGACCGGTGTTGAAGGGCTCGATGGGAGGGTAGAGCCAGGTGACGGAATCCTTCATGATGGATGGTGGAAGATTGGGCATTGCAGGCAGTGTACCTTTTCAAGGAGGTGCGAGGTGGAGACTCGGCGGGATGTGATGAAATGGCTGTGCGCGGTTCCGGGGACGATGATGATTGCAAATCAAGCTGACGCCAGGGACCGGAAGCCTACGGCGCTGCTGCTCGATGCGGTGTATCGGAAGCATGATCCGGGTAATGGGCATCCGGAGCAGCCGGCGCGCTATGACGCGGTTACGCGCGCGATTGAGGGGAGCGGCTTGCTACCGAAACTGCAGCGCGTGGAGGTGCGAGTAGCGAGCGACGACGAAATCGCGCTGGTACATGGGCGCGAATATATCGCCACGGTGAAGCGCGACATCGCGGCGGGCGCGCACGAATTGAGTACGGGCGATACCAACATCGGCCGGGAATCGTTGGAGGTGGCGGTGCGCGCCGTGGGCGGAGTGTTGAACGCGGTGGATGCGGTGGTCGGCGGGAAAGCTGCGAAGGCTTTTTGCGCGGTGCGGCCGCCGGGGCATCATGCGCGCCCGGATCAGGGGATGGGGTTTTGCATTTTTAATAACATCGCGATCGCGGCTCGTTATGCGCAGCGGCGGCACGGGCTGGCGAAAGTGATGATCGCGGATTGGGATGTGCATCACGGGAATGGCACACAGGATACGTTCTATCGAGACGGCTCCGTGTTCTTTATGAGTACGCATCAGTCGCCGTGGTATCCGGGGACGGGCGCAGCGGAGGAGACGGGCGCGGGCAAAGGGCAGGGCTGCACCTTGAATTTTCCTTTCCCGGCCGGCGCGGGGCGCGGGGAAATCGTGGGGGCGTTTCGTGAGAATTTGCGGCGGGCGGCGGATGCGTTTAAGCCGGATCTCGTGATGCTTTCGGCGGGGTTCGATTCGCGGGAGGGCGATCCGCTGGGGCGGTTCAAGCTGAGCGATGTGGATTTCGTGGATCTGACGAAGATCATGCTGGAGATCGCGGGAACGCATGCGAACGGGCGGCTGGTGTCGGTGCTGGAGGGTGGTTACAGTTTGAGCGGTCTGGAGTCTGCGGTTGGGGTTCACTTGCAGGCGCTGGCTGCGGTTTAGTGCGCGGGCACGGGGCGCGGGGCGTGGAAGGACATCAGCACGATGGTGCCGTTGATGGGGCTGAACCAGTGCGGGGTGTTTTCGGGGACGATGACGAAATCGCCTTTCGCTACAGGGCGGGCGGAGCCGCCTTCTATCGCGGTGCCGGTGAGGTTGGCTGCGTTGGTGCGTTTTTCGTTGACTAGCTTGCCTCCGGTGACGAGGGTGGCGGAGCCTTCGATTACGTAGAACATTTCGGCTTCGGTTTCGTGGACGGCGGCGGGGCCTACGGCGCCGCGGTATTCGAGGCTGGCGGTGTAGGGCGCTAGCTGGAGGATGGGTTGGGCGAAGAGGGGCTGGTCGGGTTTGCGCTCGGCCTTAGCTTTGGCGATCATCGCGGCGACGTCGGAGGACGCGGCGAAGGTTTTCAGGTCGGGCGTTTGGGCTGCGGCGAGGGCGGCTAGAAATGTGATGGCGATGGTGAATTTCAGGGGGCGCATTCCAAGAATGCTAGCACACGCTTCAACCTACTTCGAGCATTACCCAGCCGGGTAGGCTGGCGGGTTGATTGCCTTCGAAGACTACGCGGCGGGTTTTGGGGAACGGCATGCCGGTTTGAATGGCGCGCTGGTAGATGGGCATCTGGCGCAGGATTTTACGGTAGGAGTCGTCTTCGGTTTTTAAGTACGCTGACTTGCCTAGGAGGCCGCCGCCCCAGCCGATGGAGAGCAGGCAGGCGTGGTCACTGGCGCGGACTTCGGCCAGGCGGGCGGAGAGCTGGTCGAGCTTAGCGGCAAGCTTGGTCATACCGGTGCGTTGGGCGTACTCGCGATGGCGTTCGATTTGGCCCTCGGCATAGCGATTTGAAGCTTGGAACATTTTTAGGCGATCGGCTGGGGAGCGCTCGCGCCATTGGCCGTCGAAGGCGGTGCCGGGGGCGGCCATTTCGGCGAAGAGCGGCGTGCTGTCGTCTACTCGTTTCGCTTCTACCGAGCCGCGGGCGGATTTCCATCCCAGCTCCAAGCGGTCTTGGCCGCGGGCGATTAGGGTCGCGGTGCGCAGCAGATAGACTTTCATGCCGGTGTAGTTGACTACGGCGGAATCGGCTACTGACACGCGGCGCATGCGGTTCGAGCCAGAGCCCCCTAGCACGGCGTCTTCGGCTTTGTTGGCGAAGTAGCGGGGGACGCGGTCTTCGACGCGCTCGGCTAGTTCGCTCACGGTTTTTTCGGTCCAGCGATCGAAGACGGAGCCGGTGCGGAGGGCTCCTTTTAATGCGGTCGCGGGGAGGTAGGGGCCGCTGGCATTGGTGGCGAAGGTCGGGATGAATAGGTCTGCGGACTGCGCGCGTTCGTAGAGTGGGATGGAGCTTGCGTGTTCGAACGGCAGGCGGCGGCCGGCGAAGTTTTGGGCGAAGCCGCCCCAGGAGGCGAAGTCTAGTTTGTCGGCTTTCTTGAGTTGGGCTAAATAGCCTTCTAGGCGCGGGCCTTTGGCGAGCAGGCGGAAGATGCGGCGCTGGTCCAGGACGTTGACGTGATCTTTCCAGACCATGTAATCGATGGGGGCGAGTTTTTGGCCGTCGCCTACTAGGGTGGGCGTTAGGCACGTCACACGGTATTTCATGCGGGCACCTTCAAGGGGACTTGCAGCGAGAGGCCGAAGCCGGCGCGGTAGACGGGATGGGCGAAACCTTCTGGCGCTACATCGGCTGCGGCGCCTTTGGGTTCTGAGGGCGCGACTAGGACGGAGCCTTCGGCTACCATGCGGGTGTTCTTTTTCATTTGGCCCCAGCCGGAATCGCTTTCTACTCGGCCGCCTCTTGTGGTCAGCGAGTAATTGCCGCGCTGCCAGTCGATTGTTTCTGTCGATCCGGGATGGAAGAGTGCAAGCATCCAGTGGCCGGTTTCGGCTTCGGCGCTGGAGTTCGATAGGAGCTTTGGGTCATCGCGGAAGTCGGGGGATTCGGAACGTCCCCAGCCTCTGGAGCGTTCGCCGCCGAAACCGGAGTCGGCTAACAGGCGGATGGCGGCTTTTACGCGAGTGATCCATTGGTCATCTGTGAATTCGGCTAGGAACCAGAGGCCGCTGGCGGGGGTGAATTCTAAGCACGCTACTGAGTGGGGGGTCGAGCTGTCGCCGGCGCGGTCGATGGCGGCGCTGCTGCGGACTGACGCGCGGAATAACGTGGAGCCGGCGGGGGCAGAGGACGGCATCAGGCATTCGCTTTCGCCGTCGACGGTCCAGGAGTCTTCGCTTAGGGGCTTGCCCGCAAGAAGAGACTCTACTACTGAGAGCGGGACGAAGCTCGCGCCTTTCCAGCGGACTTTGGACGATGCGGCGGGGGGCCAGATGTGTTGGGGCGGGAGTACGTAGAGCGTCTCGTTGTGAAACGGGAAGCAGGAACTGAAGCGGACTGCGGGCTCGGTCGCGCGAGCGGTTGCGTCGAGCCATTCATCGAGAGCGCCTAGGCGGGACATGGCTCCGCAGACGGCGGAGTAGAGGGCATCGCTGTGATAGATGCGCTCGACGCGATCGCGGTCTCCGGAATCGGGCCCGATGCGCCAGGGGCCGGTGGGCCGCAGGCGGACCAAAACAGAAGGCATGTTTAACTCGCCAGTTTTTCGCCGAAGGCGGCGTCGTTGGCCAGGGCTTGCACGGCCGTCAAGTCCGCCGCTGATGCTAGTTCGGCTTCGGCGCTGCCGCTGGAATAGAAGGCTCGGTTGCGCCAGATCAGTTTGAGGTTCGCGAAACGGATGCGGCCGCTGCCGCGGGAGCCGCCGCCGCCTAGGGCGTCGTCTTCGAGCAGGCGCAGTCCTTCGATTAAGCGTGCGGCTAGAGCTTTGTCTTCTTCGCAGAGGACGTCGAGGACCATGCGCACTTGGAAACGGGCACCGGCGGGGACTCGCTCTAGGGTGCGCGGGTTGGCTTGCGAGGTGATGCGATCGATGGCGTTCTCACTTTTTACTTCGGTGATTTCGTCGTCGAGATTTTCACGCATTTGGGCGGTGATGCTCTCAGCTACTAGCGGGGCATCGTAAATCGCCAGGCGCGCGGGGGTGGCGGCGCGGGTGTCTAGCGGCTCGCCGGAGACGCGGTCCATGCGGCCGGGATTGCGTCCGAAGAGGAGACAGATTTCGTCATCGGGACGGTCGCTTTGGTGGATACGGACTTCTTGGCCTTTGCGTTTCGACAAATAGACGAGCTCGGCGGGGGTGGTCAGGCCTAGCGCGTTTTCCAGGAGCGAACGAATGCGGCCGCGCAGGGAGCTGCCGGGGATGTAGGGCAAGCCGAAGGCATCCTTGACGACGGGGTTGTCGGCTCCGCCGATTTCTAGCGAGCCTTTGCCGGCACCGATGTGGAGTCCGGTTTCGCAGTGCAGGTCGCCTGACAGAATCAGTTTGCCTACCAGTTGTAACTGGGTTTGAGCGGTGTGTGAGCTCATATTCCTCTTCTACTCGTTGTAAGCGACAATCGCTTCGAACAAATCTTTGAAACGCTCGTAGCCGCGAGCGTCGTTGCGGCGGGTGACTTGGAGCAGCAGGCGCTCCAGGGCGTCGAGGCTCCGTAGGGAGTGGCGCGCGATGGTGTACGCGAGGCGCGCGCGCAACATCACGAAGTGGTGCTGGCGTTCGGCTTCGGGGGCGCGGACGGCGCGGCGGACTGCATTGTATAGGCGGCGGAGTTGGCTCTTGGTGCCGGAATCCATGTCGCGCATGCGCGCCACGACGGCGTGGGCTTGGTTGTCTAGATAGAGGCTGTCGGAGATTAACTTTTCCAGTTCAATCTCGGGCTGCATGTCGAAGGGGCGGCCGCCACCGGGGCGTCCTCCTTCACGACGGTCGCCACCGGGACGGCGGTCTCCTTGCGGGCGGTCACCTGGGGGTCGATCACCGCGGCCTTCGCGCTGCGGGCCACCACCGCCGCGATTGTCGGGACGGGGCGGCCGGTCTTCGCGTTTCTGTTGTCCTTGCGGACGTTGGCCTTGCGGGCGGCCTTCCTGTTTTGGCTTGGGGGCTTCCGTGGCTGCTGGCTCGGAGGCTTGAGCTGGCGCGGTTACTTCGGGCGCTGGCGCAGCGGCTTCGGGCGCGGGGGTAACTTCTGCTTCGGCGGCAGTCGTCGTCACTTCGGGTTGGACATCGTCAGACATTCTGGGTTTCCTTCTACGCTTCGGCCGACAATCTGGCCCATTCTAACGCTACTCGCCCGGCGGGGCGCAACTTTACGGTTACGGCGCTGCGTCCGATTAGATCAGCGATCAAGGCGGTGCGGGCTTTCTGGTAATCTCCACGCGCTGGGCCCATGGCAGGGCGGGCGGCGCTGAGGATGCGGCGGATTCGTCTATGATAGCGCCACGGGCGTTCGCCGCCCATTTTTCTGGCTTGGCGCTTGGACATTTTCGATTGGGTCTCGCGGTAGATCCCGCAGAGGTCTTTTAAGTATTGAGCGGAGACGCCGAAGTCGGTGACCATGCGGAGGAGCAGGTCTTTCAGGTCGGCGGCGTCGGTGAACTGTTTCCACTCGAGCGTGCGGCCTAACAGATAGATGCAATCTTTGTCGGAGGATTTGGCGGCTTCCAAGCGGCGTCCAGCTTCTTCGAAGACTGAGCCTAGGGAGGCGTCTTCGGCGGGGGCTAGGGCTAGCGCCATGGTGATGGTTTTGCCTTCGGGTCCGGTGAAATCCGCTAGGTTCGTTTCGGTGAAGCGGCGGAAGAGGCGTTCCATTTCGCGGGCTAGTCCGATGAGAGCATCCCAGGCACCGTAGACGGCGAAGTCGTCGCCACCGGAGTAGATCACTGTTACTTTGCGCCAGAATTCGGGCATGGAGCACAAGACTTCCAGTTCTCCAGCGAAAAATTGTTTGTACATTACGGAGAGCTGGATGTGCTCTTCGATCGTCTGGGCGCGGCGGATGCGGATGTCGAAATTATCGACGTCGCCGCGCAGGACTCCCCAGGTTCCGAGGCCTGCGGCGCGGGATGCTAGCGTTTCTGTCGAGGCGGGTTCGGTGCCGGCGTCGTTGGGGGCGGCGTGGCGTGCGAAGGGGAGCGAGTCAGGGGAACCGGTTAGGGTCCAGACGTGTTTGCCTTCGCCGACTAGAATGCGGCCGGGGTTTGCGGGGGACCAACCTACGCTTTCGGCGTCGCGGAGTTTCCAGCCGAGTTGGCCTTCGAAATAGGCTTCGGAGGACTGGTCTGTCGGGATCGAAGACCGGTCTGACCCTTTTTGTTCAGACCAGGGTGTCCCACGCAGGCGGGTCATCTGTTCGTTCAGGCGGCGGCGGACGTCGCTCCAGTCGCCTAGGTTTTCGGTGACGCTCCAGATCAGTTTTACTACGCCATCGCTGAGGGACGCGATTTCTTTGGCGGCGGCGTCGAGGAACGTGTCGGCCGCGGAGCGCACTTCTTCGGGCAACACTAATAGAAATTGGCCGCCGCCGCTGGAGCCTAGGAGGATTTTCGCCAGGCCTAATTCGGCTAGCAGGGCGCGGGGGAGAATTTCGCCGAGCAGGCTGACCCAGTGGGAGCGGCCGGTGAAGGCGTGGTCGCGCTCGCCTCCGGCGGGGGCCAGGAGGAAGTCTTCGATTCCGAGAAGCTTGCCTTGAAGAAAGATCTGCACAGAAGGATGCCTGAAGGCGAAACCCTCACTGTATCATGCCCGCCAAACAGCGTGATAGGCTCTTACTGGAGGCGAAACATGAGATATCTCCTAATTAGCGGCGTGCTGGTGTGTGCGGCTTTCGGGCAGGACTTTAAGCTGCCGCCGCCGTTCGCTACTCCTTCGGCGCGGAACCAATCGCGGGTGATCGACAGGCCGGCGGGGGCTCAACTCAAAGTGCCTGCTGGGTTCACGGTTGAAGAATACATGACTGGGTTTGCGACTCCGCGGAAGATGATCTTAGGGCCGTCGAACGAACTGCTGATCGCCGATAGCGCACCCAGCGGCAAGGGCACGGTGTGGATCGCGCAGGGGAAAGACAAGCGCAAATTAATTGAGGGGCTTGACCGGCCGTTCGGCATGGCGTTCTGGAAAGATTATCTATACGTGGGCGAGCCTACGTCGATCAAGCGCTATAAATATGACGCGAAGGCGATGATGGCGGCGAAGGGCGAGGAGGTGGTTTCGCTCAAGGGCTTCGGCAGCGGGCACAACACGCGCAACATTTTGTTCGATCGCAAGGGCGAGAAGATGTATATCAACATCGGGTCGCAATCGAATGTGAGCGCGGGCGAGGACCCGATGCGCGCGGCGGTGAATCGTTTTAATCCGGACGGCTCGGGGCATGAGATTTTTGTTTCGGGGACGCGGAACCCGACGGGGATTCATTTGTATCCGGGGACGGACACGATTTGGATCACGGTCGAGGAGCGCGATGAACTGGGCGATGATTTGGTGCCGGAATACTTCACGCACATCGAGCAGGGGCGGTTTTATGGGTGGCCGTATGCTTATATCGGACGCAACGAAGACCCGCGGCGCGAGGGGGAACGGCGGGATCTGGTGGCGAAGACAGTGGCGCCTGATTTTCTGCTGCCGGCGCATGCGAGCGCTTTGGAGTTTGCGTTTTATACGGGGAAAGTTTTCCCAAACAGTATCAAGGCGGGGCGTTTATTGCGCTGCATGGGTCGTGGAACCGAGCGAAGCGGCAGGGGTACGAGATTGCTTTTGTGCCGTTCGCGAATGGGAAGCCGAGCGGTCCGATGCAGGAATTTTTGACGGGATGGATGTTGTCGCCGGATAATCCGGAGGTTTGGGGGCGGCCGGTGGGGGTGTTGGAGATGCCGGACGGGAGTTTGCTGGTTTCGGACGATGGGGGGAAGAAGATTTGGCGGGTGGCGTATAGGCAGTAGGGTTTAGACACGGGCATGCAAACGGTCTTTGAGGCGGCTGGTGGCTTGGACGGCCTGCGCCGTCTTGCCGACGCGTGGCATCGCAGGGTGATGGCCGATGAAGTGGTCGGCCACGCGTTCAGCCACGGCTTCCACCCCCAGCATGTCGAGCGACTCGCGGCTTACTGGGCCGAGGCACTCGGTGGCCCCAGCACCTATTCCGGCTCCTACGGTGACGAGACTAGCGTCGTCAAGATGCACAGCGGCAACGGCGAGCACGATGAAATGGATCGCCGCGCCATTGCCTGCTTCGACCAGGCTCTGGTGGACACCGGACTCGCCGACGACGGTAGGCTCCGACAGGTGCTGCACGACTACTTTGCTTGGGCGACCACGACTACCATGTCGCGCTATCATCAGTCCGCTGATGATGTACCTAATGGCCTCAGCATCCCACGCTGGTCTTGGGACGGGCTCCAGGTTTAGCGTTATTTGAGATCGCTTCCGTCGAGCTTTATGAGGGGGACGTCGAGCTGCTGATGTTGACCTTCGGTAAGGGTGATCTTCACGCCGCGGCTGGCGGCGGCGGCCATGAACTCAAGGGTCAGCGCACCTTCGCCTTCCTCCGCGGCGTAGATGCGATAGGCACCGGGCGGCACGCCTTGGGTTTGGAAGCGGCCCATGGAATCGGTTTGCAGGCGGCGATACAGATAGGGCGTCAGGGGACGTGGTGGGTCCGGGACCAATGCCACCATGTGAATTCCGAGTAGTGCGTCTTGTGGGGGGACGCTATTTTGGGTAGGAGCGATGGGCGAGGTTTCGGGGAGCGCTACTCGTCCCTCCACTGCCGCGCCATTGTTCCCGACGGTGATTTCGAGATTTCCGCTGGCGGGACCGTGGGTTAAATCGACGCCGTTGGTGAGGACGTCCTCTCCTCCCCAGCGCGCCGCCTTCACGTAACTCCCCTTGGGGAGGCGTCCGAAATTCAAGCCGTAGAGGTCCGGCGCCACGTTCTCCATGTGAAAGCTTCCATCGTTATTCGCGGAGGTGCCGGGGCCGTCGCCGTTCGTCCAACGTCGCACCAATTGTATTGCCGCGCCTTGCAGGTTCTCGCTGCCTTCGTCCATTCGAAAGACGCCGGAGAGACTCAGCAAGTCTCCCGCGGTGATTTCCAGATCGGCAATATCGCGGCGGCCCACTTCGAGCGAAACTCTGGCTAGCATGAGCGCCGTCGGGACGTGCCTGAGAAGCAACGAGTAGGAACCTGCGCGAACACCTTCGATGGTAAAGGTTCCATCGGGCGCGGGCTTGGTTATCGTCAGTTCGAAGCCAGGCGCCAAGTTGGAACTCTGCGGACCAAGCATCACGTCCACGCCCGTGCGGGGGCCCAGCACTTTTCCGCTGATGCGCTGCAGTGGCTCTTTCTGCATTTGGATGTCGCTGCTCGATGCGTCTTGCCCTGCTGTTAAATGGACGGGCACCGCTCCGTTGGCGTCGGGAGCAGAGGGGTAGAACGTGGCGACGAAAGCGGAATCTGGCAGGGGGGAGGCAGCGGGGCGATTCGCAGCGAGCAGATAATTTCCGGGAGACAGATCGGTCAGGTGAAATTCACCGAGGGCGTCGGTGCGGGTCTCGGCGGCGCGGATCATGCGGCGGGCGCTTCCGGCTTGCAGGCTGCGGAGAGCGACCACTTCTACGTTCGCGAGCGGGTGATCGGGGTCAGCCAATACGCGGCCGGAAATTTCACCTTGCGGCGTCAACTTGAGTTGCAGATCCTTCACGATTTGTGCGGGTGCGAGGACCAAGGCATCACCCGCGGAGTATTCGGGCTGCAAATAACCCGTTGCTTCGGCGGTGATCCGGTAGGTTCCTGGCGCGATATCGTCGAAAACAAAACGGCCCGCGGCGTCTGCGGTGGTTTCGGCGGCGGTGTCTCCGCCGACGGAACGATAGAGCGTCACGGTCGCTTCGGCGACGGGCTGTCCAGTTAAGGCGTTGGCCACTCGGCCCTCGATGCGGGATAGATCGGCGGTAGCAGGCTGCTGCGCGTAGAACCAAGGTGCGCTGACGATGAGCAGCGCTGTGGCTTGGAAACGGTTTCGCAGATCGGCTGCCATAGGCTGTCCTTCGCCTTATTAAGATGCCAGCGCATCCAACACTGCGTCGCGGTTCTTGCTGATGACCGCTAGGTAAGCGCGTGTGGTGGCGTCGGGTTTTCGGCGTCCTTGCTCCCATTCCTGAAGGGTTCTTGGGTTGATGCAAAAAGCGCGCGCAAACTCCGCTTGCGACATTCGCGCACGGGCGCGGATGCGCCTCACGTCGACTTCATCGGGCAGCACGATACGACGAGTAGGCAATTTCGCTTCGCCCTTTACGTGGGCGAGTATTTCGCTGGCGCTCTGTTCCAGCGCTAGACCGAACTTGGTTCGACTCTTACCTCCGGTTTTGACTCTTCGTGCGGGCACTAATATCTTCCCCCCTTCGCCGCCCTCTTGATTTGCGCTGCGAGTTTTGCGAGTACGTTTCGATCGGCCAGCGAAAGGTTTTCCTTTCGCGATTTCGCATAAATCGCAGTCATGTAGATCTGTTACCCGGGCCCAGCGGGCTTTGCGAAAGCCTCCAGAGCCCGGGATCACAGGATGATCTTCAGGTGCACCGGCAATGAAAAACTCCATCACCATCCGCTCTTCCTCGTCGAGCAGCGTCGCTACCTGGGATTCGTATCCCGGTAGGCCGACGACTTCGGCGATCACTAGCTCAACTATACGTCAATGACGTATATCAGGTCAAGTATACTCTAGCGTATGTACAAAATACTCATGGCAGTTTCATTGGCCGCGTTCACGACGGCGCAGACTCCGGGGACGGCGCAGTCCGCGGTGATGGCTGTCGAGCATCAGTTCGTGGACGGGTTCAACAAGGGTGATATGAAGATGATGGCGGCGGCGTGCGCGGAGCAGACGTCCATCCTGGATGAATTTCCGCCGCATGAGTGGCATGGGACAGGGGCTTGCGCGAAGTGGGCGGCCGATTTCGATGCTGATGCCAAAAAGAATGGGATTACCAATGGGGTGGTGACGGTTAGCACTCCGACCCATGTGGATGTCACTGGGGATCGGGCTTACGTGGTGGTTCCTGCTAACTACAGTTTCAGGCTTAAGGGGAAGGCTACGGGAGAGACGGGGTCGATTATTACGCTGGCGTTAGTGAAGAGCGCGGCGGGGTGGAAGATTACGGGGTGGGCTTGGGCGAAACACTAGGCTTCTAGCGCTTAAACGAAAAATAGGGACGGAGCCTGATTTGTTGGCGGGGCACGGGCG
>Ga0207131_1067_pt1 | contig 19432 bp, 21 predicted proteins | sample Alteio_BWMinHeat_13_FD_153557 | JGI IMG/M metagenome (GOLD analysis project Ga0207131, IMG submission 153557) | Enriched cells from forest soil in Barre Woods Harvard Forest LTER site, Petersham, Massachusetts, United States -... | ecosystem: Environmental > Terrestrial > Soil > Temperate forest >...
GCTGAGCGTTAAAACGGGACACGCACGCTGAAGAAAAGGAATAGGGCAGTTCCCCAAAACCTGCTGTCCCGTTACACCACGCTCCGGCAACAGACCTATTAGAGGCCAATGACAACCGCTGGCATGACGCCCGCGACTGATCGCGCCGCTAAAGAGGTCGTATGTTCCACCTATGGGCTCTGATCCTCGCCGCCTTCCTTCACATCCACCATTCCCCAGCTCACCACACGTCGTTCGCTGCGGCCGCAGCCGCCACCACCACAGCGACCTCAACCACCCCAACACCAGTCCCAACTCCTACGCCCGACGACCGCAGCGGAATTAGCCCCGGGGGTTGACGAGCTCTGCTTCTGGCCATCGTTGCGCGCAAGCTCACGTGTTAAACTTCGCCAGCGATGGCCAAGAAAGCAGAGGGCGCTCGAAGCGCTCTCCTGAACTATCTCCTCGCGAAGAACCCATCCCTTCGCGAGGAGTTCTCTGTCCTCGATCCGCCTGAGGTACCACCGCTAGACCCTGAACGCATTCATGCTCTGGCTCCGTTCATGGCAAACGCGGAAGCAAACCGCCAACGCATCGAGGCTCTCCACGACAACTTCCTCGAGCACTCGCCTGCGCGCCAACGGATGGTCTTCCGCAACAGCAGTCATCAAACTCGTTACTTGCTACTGCACACGCTCGTCAACCACGCCTACACGCTTCGCTTCGACGACCCGAAGGCAGGTCTGGCAGAAGTTGAACTCGCACTAACTCTGCTCCCTGACCTCGACCCACAGGGCGCTCCCGAAGGATTTACCCAGGATCTCGCCGCGAAAATCCACGCTGTCCACGGGAACTTCCTGCGTATTCACTCTCGCCTCGCTGAATCCGCGGCGGCCTTCTCTCTCGCGCTGGCCGCCTTGCGCCAAGGGACCAGAACCGAACTCGAGCGGGCTCAGTACAACGAACTCGCCGCGGATCTCGATATCGTATTGGGCAAACTAAACGTCGCGCGCAACAAGCTCAATCAAACCGTCCGCGCTTACCAAGAAAACCGCCACATCCGTTTGCCTGACGCCCTCATCCGACGCGCCCTCGTCGCTTCTTACCTCGAGGACTATCCGCCGGCGCTGCGCGATTACTCAGCCGCTATTCAAGAAACCACCGACAGCAGGCTCGTGCTCATAGCCGCTACCAATCGCGCCATGACCTACAACTTCGCTGGCAACCCACGGCGCGCCCTCGAGTATCTCTTTGCCCTCGAGCCGTTGTACAAGGAGCCTTCTGCCAAACCCTTCATCCCTTTTAGAGACTGGATTCACGGACAAATCGCGCTGGCTCTTGATTGGCCTGATGAAGCTCTCGCAAAACTCACTGCAGCCATGGACGCATTCATTGCTAAGGACGATCTCGTCCACGCAGTGCTCACGGGAATCACTCTCTCCCGCGCTTACCTAGCCGCGGGCAATACGCGCGAACTGCTGGACCTTGCAACAAAGTTGGAAACCATGGCTCGCGTCCCCGGTTTGCTCACGGAACAAACGGCTGCGGTGCTCTTCGTCGTCGCTGCGGCGCGTTCCTCGACTCTAACCGTCGTCGCCGCTGCAGCATGCGAGCGCTATTTGCGCCTCTCGCCTTCTCGCCGAGACATCACCTATCGCTAAGCTCCTGCAACATTCGCTGTACGAAACGCCACAAGCACCGCTCGACATTTAGCTGCTCTGGATCTTGGGGCCCCAGGCCGTAGCGGTGGAGCAGGGTAGCTTGGCACCTCTCGCCCAAGCGCTCGATTGCTGCTTTCAAAACGCCCTTACCTGGGTCGTAGGCGACCAAGTCCGCCAAAGTCGAATCGAGCACTGCCACCTTCGATCTACGCCGCACGAGCCACCGGCGGCGGCACTCCACGAGCACCACACCTGCAAGAACCCCTGGTAGCCTGGCCCGTTGCTCCCTCTTGAACACCCCAACTTTGAGGGCTTCCACGACGATCTCTTCGGCCTCGCGGCCGCCAATCCCATACCGGCCAAAAATCTTCTCCAGCCGCGGAGCCGCCTCGTAGAGCGCCGCCGCGACGTTATCCTTGGCCGGAATATGGACCCTCGCTTCGATCACTACGCACCACTGTAGTACACTCTACCCATAGACCCACTCGCACAATCGACAACGCCGAGCGAGAACTATGCCCAAGCAGCGCGCTAACCAATTGCGTCACAAGTCACCTCCTTACCGCACGCAAAAGCTCCTCATTGCGTTCGAGCCAGAACAAATCGCACGCATTAAACAAATCGCCGGACAGAAGGGCTACAAAACAACCGCGCCCTACGTGCGCGAGCGCATCCTGCAAATGATCGAAGAGGAAGAGCAGGCGGCTGCGAAAACATCCTCCAAACAGACCTCTTGACAGCTCCCCAGAACCCGTAAGAGAATCTCTTAGGAGTTTCTTTTGAGGTCCTCGAACGGGGGTTGTACTTGGCCGATTCGCTTTACCAACTACCTGGCTCCAAGAACACCTTCATCGATCACGGCGACGGCACGTTCACCATCTATTCTTCAGACCAAGAAATCCGCCTCGACATTGCGGAATCTGAGGCCTTCCACAATCAACGCGCTCAGTATTTGCAACGCGCTACGCCACCTGTAGTGGCCCTGGCTAACAAGACCCACCACAAGTAGCGCTTTTGCGTTATAATGCCTCACGCCTCGGCAGCACGTGTCGGTTCGGTACGCAATTTTGAGCTTGCGTCCGCCTGCGTTTGCTTGAGGCCCACCTTCGATGAAACCCACCCCACCCGATCTCACCCCGACCGAGTGGCAAATCATGATGGCCGTGTGGCGCAGTGGCCGCGCCAGCACTGCGCAGCTCACCGACGCGACTCAACACATCGACCCGCCACCGATGCAGAGCACTGTGCGAATTCTCCTCAATCGCATGACCGGCAAAGGCTTTGTCAAGGTCGTGGAACTTGGGCGAGGACCTGGTGCCAACAACTACTACGAGGCCGCCATCACTCTCGAAGAAGCTGTGCGCGCGCAGGCCGAGAAGTTCTTCATCGTGCAGTTGCAGAAGAATCCGCAGGCGCTCAAGGTCACCCGCGCTGTGCTCGACAAACTTCTCGCCAAACACGAGGAGGCCCGATGATGCGCGTCGACCAGGCCCACTCCACACCGAACCGCGTGGTGCCAACTGTCACCTTCGAGGATGCGCTCCGCCTCAGGTGTGACGAGCTCCTCGCCGATCTGCTCGTTGACTCAATGACTCCTCAAATGAAAACCACCGCCTTGCAAATTCTCAAGGCCACCGTAGATCAATCTCTGGCGCCCAACCAGGAGCGACGTCAATGACGCGCAAGCGCGAACCCTCCGACCAACCACAGCTGACTCTCTTGGCGCCGGTCGAAGAAACTGTAGTAACGTGCGATACAAGCGTTACACCAAGCCCGCGCACTCTGAGTGAAGCGCTCCGCGCCGCGCCCTATCCGCTCTCGCCAAGTGGCCCAATTGAAAATGAGCATGGCTACCTCAGCAGAGCCTTTATCCAGGTCACGCTCCCGCACCGCAAACCCGCTGGCCCAGAATTCGTTCGGCAGAATGGTCACCTCTACCTTTCACTCCTCGCGCCGGCCAGCGTGGGTCTCCCTTACGGCTCAATACCGCGGCTCGTGCTCATCTACCTGACCTCTCAGGCAACCATTCTGCGCAGTCCGGCGTTCGCCTTTCCAGGATCTTTCTCAAACTTCCTGTCCCGCATTGGCGTTCATACTTCGAGCAACTCCGCCAAGACCGCCAGGAAGCAAATCGAGTCACTGCTCAGCACCACGATCAATATCCTGTATCGACCAGACCCCAACCAGCGGCCCGCTCTCCCTACAGACCCCGACACTCGCATCGCCGCCGCCGGGGCGGGCTTCAGGATCGCTAGCGAGTACCAACTCTGGTGGAACTCCAAGTCCAAGGAACACCAGTTTGTTCTCCGCCTCTCTGAGGACTGTTATCACCACCTCACGACCGGACGCACACCACTTGATACGCGCGTCCTCAACAAGCTCCGGTGGCCCCTGGCTCTCGACATCTACGCCTGGCTCTCCTACCGCGAGCACCGCGACGCTACGTTGCAGCACAAGGAATTCGTGTCATGGGACACCCTGCAGGCTCAGTTCGGTAGTGAGTACCGATCCACCGCTGAGTTCGCCCGTAACTTCCGAGCCAGCCTAAGACGCGTCGTAGAGCACTACCCTCAAGCGCGGATCACTCCGATTCACGGCGGAATCTCGCTCCATCCCCGTACCAACCTGCGCCGCTTCTTTGTCGAGCGACCAAGCCTTCCCCTGGTGTCAACTATCCTCGAGTAAGGGTTCGCACTTAACTACATTTATCCTCGAGTAAGGCTTCGCACTTTACTACATTTTAGCTTCTAACATCCTCTTCCAAAACAACTTACGGTTTCCACTGTTTCTTCAAGTGCCACTTGAAGATTCTCTTAGACCACCCACCGGCACCGCAGCCATTCAGAGCCCGCCACCAGCTGTGGATTTCGATCTCGCAATCCTACCCATAAAGTCCCGTAAACCACTCTTAACACAAGGCCTTACACGATCAGGGCATTCTCTGCGGAAATCCCGCCTTTTCCTCGCACTTTGCTACATCAACCGCGGCCCCCAGGAGCGCACTTTGATACATCTTTCTTCGCACTTTACTACATCTGTCTTCGCACTTTACTACATATTGAGGACAGCAAGTATGTTTACATTCAAGCACTTAAGTCTCAACTAGCTTTACATATAGCAGTAGTCTTACTACACATATAGCCGCTTCGCGCGGCGACGGAAGAATTCGACACCGGAATGGAGGAGGAGCTCCTACAACCTCCATCCCTCTAACAGGCCACGACCTTCCGCCAGATGCGTAGCTGTAACAAGCCACAACCTCATGCGTTTTTGTGCTAAAGTGTCGTCGGGCACTATCCGCTAAACCAGAAGGGGGAGGCCTTATGAAGAGTCTCAATCAGGTGACCTTGTTCGGCAACCTCGGACGCGATCCCGTACTCCGTCACACCCCAAGCGGCGTCGCTGTTGCAGAACTGTCCCTCGCCACATCTCAGACATGGAAAGACCGCGTCACGGGCAACAAGAAGGAGCATACCGACTGGCACGACCTGGTCGCGTACCGAGGCACCGCAGACGCCCTCGCCAAGTACGCGCGTAAGGGCAGAGCAATGCTCGTCTCCGGGCACCTCGAGACGCAGGCCTGGGAAGACGCCAACACCGGAGCCCACCGCCGGCGCGTTCGCGTTGTGGTCCGCGACTTCACATTCATCGGCGCGCCCGTGAAGTCTGATTTACCAGACGCCGACCAAACAGCACACACCCAGGACTTTTCTCCAGACGATGACTCACCAGAGATCGACTTAGACCCGCCGCCACCTACAACCGAGCGACAGCGGCCTTCAAAAAAGTCTCGCCGCTCCTGATCGGACTCCCATCCGGACTCTGGGCACAGCCAGAGACCGGACCTCCCGATTTCTTTAGCCTTATGCTGCTAAACTTGAATCGTGTCCAGCTCGTTCACAATTCGCCCCTCGGCCGCCCTTGAACGTGTCTTGCTGCGCCACGGCAAACCTCTTCTCGGTCGCAGCGCTCGCGGCCGGCGAACTACCGCCGCCACAATCGAGCGCTTGCTCAGTTGGTACGAAGCGCTCGTTGAGCACGAGACCCTCCCGTTCAGCCCCGATCAACAAAACCTTCTCGACGGCTTGGCCAAGGACCTTCGGTTCGATCGACCCGAAGAGGTCGAGCTCCTCGATCGTCTCTTAGAAGTCGTGTTGCGACGCTCTGGAAGCACTGACGCAGACCTACTCGCTCGACTTCATGGGCTAACCTTCGCGCAAAAAGTAGCGTTGGCCGATCGTTTCGATTCCCTCGCGTCAAAGACCTGAGACGTCAAAGTTCGGCGACACAGCGTCATAGGACTGCTCCCGATGACGCGCGCGTTCTCGTACGACAAGGCGATCGCCGCTGGCTTGGAACCCCGCGATTACGATTGGCAACACCCACCAGAGGGCTCTTGGATAGGACGATTGGATTTCAAGGTTTGGGGTCAGGCAGCGAACTTGGTTTGCTATTTCACGGAGATATCCACTGGCAGGAAGTTTCGTCTATCCGCCTTCCGCCCCAAGACCCGCACCGGCAGCCGCTACGCGCCAAGGGACGGTGCCATCGACTTCTCAGCGGAAGGGATCGACGGTCAAGCCTACCGACTACAAACCGGGCTCAACCCCAAGGGCAATCCAGCCTGGTTCTCCGCAGAACAAATCGAGACACCCACTGAACCCACGTGAAAGTGTGGCGCCGGATTTGGAGCGATTTGCACTGTCGGTCGCTGGCTCCGAGTTCAAGCCGCGCGTTTGAGAACACCCTAGTCGCCCACAAAGCAGGAGGGGTGTGGGGAACCTGGGGTCCCCATGTCCGAGGAGTGTATTTACTCACGCTTGAATTGTCTCTAGGTCGCCTGCATCCGTCTGTTGAGATTCTCGTTGGCTGGCTCAGTGTCAAGTACAGCTGATCTACAGCAAGCGATGGTTCTTTCTGCTTGGCTTGGTTCGTTTTGCTGCAGGACTTCGAATTTTCCACAGGTCTTGATTTACCCCTTGACTAAACAGGACAAAGCGTTACACCATATGAATTGTGGAGAGTGTTGCAAGTAGCAAGATGTGTTTCGCCCAGGTCGAAACTCCCTCCTCACTTCGTTTGGAGGGGTGTAGTTTTACCAGTCTTGCCCCGGGGCAAGTCGCTCGATTTGGCTGATGCCCGGCTCGCGCTCAGGGCGGCCGCCGAAGGACCCGACGATCCGCCTGGAGGTCGACGCGTGGACCTGCTTCACGCAGGTGGAGAAGGCGGTCGTGGTTCAACGCGCCGCGGCGGAAGGCAAGTCGCTGAGTGCCTATCTGCGGGCCGCGGCGTTGTCGCGGCCAGTGCCTGAGGTCGTACCCGCGATCAACCAGACGACCTTTCAGCACCTGGCGCGCGTGGGCGGCAATCTCAATCAGTGGATGCATCTGCTCAACTCTGGCCAGGTGCCGCCGATCGGCTCGGTGTCGCTGGTGGATCTCGCCGAGCTTCGCCAGCTCGTGGTGCTCCTCAAGGCGCAGCTCGTTCGCCGACCGAGCCAGGTTTACGAGAAGGCGCGCGCATGATCAACCGACATACACGCGGCGCCGGCTTCGGCGGAGTCCTGCGCTACATCACCGGACCCGGAGAACATGGGCAAGTCGATCGCGCGCAGTACATCGGCTCCAACCTGCTGGCAGAAACAAACGTGCGCGGCTTTGCGCGCGAGATGCGCCACACCGCCATGCACAACGACCAGGTGGAGAAGCCCGTCTTCCATGCAAGCTTGCGACTCGCTCCGGGCGAGGAGCTCACGAATGCCAGGTGGCGAGAAGTGGCCCGCGAATACATGGGCCGCCTCGGCTATGGCGATGCGCCGTGGGCCGTCTTCCGCCACACGGACATCGCCGAGGGCGATCACATCCACATCGTGGCGTCTCGCGTCGCCGTGGATGGCCGGCTAGTTAAGGATTCATTTGAGAAGCAGCGGGGGAGGGCCATTGCCCGCGACCTGGAAGAGCGTCTACACTTGCAGCGCACGCCCGCTCGCGCACTCGAACGAGCCCCGACTCTCGGTGAGCTCCACCGCGCGGCGCGCACCGAAACACCCGACCATCGCGCCGAACTCCGGAGCATCGTCAAGACCGCGCTCGATGACTCGCGCAGCGTGGGCGACTTCTTCTCCCGCCTTGAAGCAGCGGGTGTGCGCGTCCTGCCGAATCTTCAGACTACGGGCCGGGTCGCCGGCATCACCTACAGCCACGAGGGCAAGATCTTCAAGGGCTCCGATCTGGGCAAGGGCTTCACCTGGGCAGGACTCCAGGAGCAAGGTTTGGTCTACAACGCGGGACGCGATCGGCCGATCCTTGAGGCCGCCGCGGCCCGGTTCCGCAGCACGACACCCCAGCATCAACCAAGTCTGCAGGAAGTGTGGAGTCCACAGGCGCTGCGCGCTCTCGACAACGAGCTGGCGCGCCTGCGGGGCACCGGGCCCGGAAAGCTCGAGCGCGCCGAGGCGCGCCAGGACCTGCGTTCGCACGGAGAACGCGCCTTCGGTGGCGCCGCGAACGCCGTTCGGCTACTCGTGGCCATGCGCTCGCCGCGGCAATTCGCCGCCCAGCTCATCCGCTCCCTGCCCGGTGGCTCTCTCATGGCGGATACACTCGGTATTGCCAGCGCGATGCGGTCACCGACCGGAGCTGCTCTCTACGGTCTGCGCGTCGCCTCGCACTTCCTTTCTGCCGCAAGCCAGCTGCAGAGCAGATTCGCGCAAGGCCCCGCGACCGATCGCATCGAGCGCAGGGTGCTCGCCGCCTACGCGCGCGCGGCCGTCGTGGACCAGCCCTCACCGGGGCTCCTAACCGAACGCCTGGCCCGCGCTGGCCTGCAAATCGAAAACTACCGTGGCCAACCCGCCGTGCGCGCTGGTGCTTACGTCTTTCGCACTAGCGAGCTCGGTTTGCCACAAATGGATCTGCCGCCTCGTGCCACGCCGCTCCCGGCATTCAGCTTCAACCGTGAAGCCGCTCCTGGCCTCGCCGCCGATCAACGTACGCTGGCGGCCGCGAGCGGCCAGCTGCGCGCACTAGGGGAGCCGGTCGAGCTCGTGATTCAGCGACAGGCGTACACACCTCCCTATGTCCTCAGCACGCAACCCCAGGACCTCGAGAGACTCGTACCCTGGCTCGCTCGTCGCAACGCAGAAGGGAAAGACATCATCGTTCGGCCCACGTCGGACTCGGCTCTGCAGGTCGTCACCAATCGAACGCAGGAGCAGTTAACTGCCGGTGCACGAGTGGGTTACAGGCCAGTAGCAGTCATACAGACCGGACCCGATCGCTTCGATGTATGGCTGCGCCATGGACCGCCTGGCACTACCCTTGCGCCTGAAGAACGTATGCACCTGAGCGCGGCGGCACGCTTGGCTTTCCGCATGCCGCCGCAGTCTGGCGAAGAGACGCCGGCGCGCCTGGCTGGTTTCACGACACCCACGGGGCGCGGCAACGAACGCGCTTACGCCCTCCTCAAACATGCGGACGCCAAGGCTCCCGCGCGAGTCCCAGATCTGCGAGCGCTCATCCGCGCGGATCAACAACATCAGACCGCCGTTCTAGAGACGGTGCTGCAACGCCATGCCGTACCCACGCTCGCGCACTTTCGCGCTGTCCATGGAGACAACTCGGACATCGCACAAGCCTGGGCCGCGCGCGCACTCCAACGGGGTCTCCCGCAACAACACGTAACGCAGGCCTTGCTCCAACATGCAATCAAGCTCGGGCAGCATCCCGAGCTTGCGTTGCGCAACGCCACGCGCACGGTCGCCAAGGCCCTCATGGAGCTCGGCGCCAAGCCTCACCAGGCGGTCGCCATCGCCCTCGGCGCAGCCGCCAAAGCGATCGGCGTGACTCTCGCGGTCGTGCGTGGTTTGTCGTTCGCTCTGAAGCTCGGGCGCGAGCTCGCCGGGCACGAACATGGCATTGAGCGTTAAGATGTTTAGCTGAAACGATCCGTTACACTATACTCCGCCACTGTGCGGCGGCTTCTCATCATCACCCTCAGCAGCAGCGCAGTGATCGTACTCGCCGCCCTGACCGCGTTTTTGCTCGGCATTCGTTACAACACCACGGCGTCAATGCCGCGAGGCCTTTACATGCGGTCGCGCGCCGCGATCGCACGTGACGCCCTCGTTGCTGTCTGTCCCGATCCCGCGACAGCGGTACTGGCGCGCTCCCGCCACTACCTCGGTGCCGGCTCCTGTCCATCAGGGCTCACACCGTTTCTCAAACGTGTGCTCGCAACACCAGGCGACCGCGTCGAGCTCCGAGAGGGTCGCGTCTTTCTCAACGATCGAATTGTCAACCAAGCGGCGGCACTCGCGAACGACCACGCCGGGCGGCCAATCCCACGAATGCCCGACGCGGTCTATCTGCTCGCGTCCGACCAATACTGGCTCGCAGGCCGCGGCCCGCTAAGCTGGGATTCACGTTACTGGGGTCCGGTCCACCGGTCGCAAATCACCGAAGTGCTCCGCCCACTCTGGCTCTGGAGCGATCCATGACCAATCTGCCCGCTCTCTACAACCTGCCCGATCCCAACACCAGTCGCCGCAGCATTGCGACGCGGTGCTTCGTTCCCGCGTTCGGTGCCGCCACGTTCTTCGCCTGGTGGGCCACCCAACATGTCGCCGCGGCTCTTCGATACGACCCGCGCCTCGGCCGACCCTGGTGGCCCTACGACGCCAGTCAAGTCAGTCATTGCCGCGTCGCCGCACTAATGTTCGTGCTGCTTGCAGCTGCCCTCTCCATACCCCGCCGTAGCCGGCTCGTCGCTCTACTTCCCTTCGGCCTCGCCAGCGCCGCATACGCACTATCGCGGGGACCACTGTACACACCACTCCATTTCTTCCAGTGGTACATTCGATATCGAAGCTACGGCCCGCTCGCACCACTCTTTCTACCGCCTCTGCGCGCCTGGCTCATTGCTAGCGGCACAGTACTCATCGCCGCCGCGATCGCCTTCATCATCCTGCGCTCTCGCCTACGCTTGGATGACATCCACGGCTCAGCGCGATGGGCGGATCGGCATGACATCCAATCCGCCAAACTCATCGCGCGTCCCAAGCAAGGCGCTATAGCCGGCGCCACCGGTCTGTTTCTCGGCTTCTGGAAAGACAGCACCAAGCAGCGCGCGCTCTACGACGCCGGTAACACCCACGTGTTCGTATTCGCTCCCACGCGCTCCGGCAAAGGCGTCGGCATCGTCATCCCAAACCTCCTAACCTGGCCCCACTCTGTCCTGGTTCACGACATCAAGGGAGAGAACTGGGCGGCGACAGCGGGCTACCGCGCCAAACATCTCCATCAGGTGTGTCTGCGCTTCGATCCCACCGCCACAAACGGCCAGACCGCCCGTTACAACCCGCTCCTGGAGATCCGTCTTGATCAACAGTGTGTCCACGATGCTCAACAGGTCGCAGACATCCTCGTCGACCCCAACGGAGACAAGCTCCGCGACCACTGGGATCGCACAGCCCATGCACTGCTCACCGCCGTAATTCTGCACGTTCTCTATACGCAAAAAACTCGGCGCAATCTAGCGGGCTGTGCGTATTACCTCTCCACGCCCGGGCGAACGATTCAAGAAACTCTCGATCAGATGATCGACACGCAACATAGCGACCCGCACGTTCACGAAACGATTGCCTCGATTGCCCAGGCCGTCAAGGACAAGAGCAGCAACGAACGAAGCGGTGTCATCTCCACCGCGCTCTCTTTTCTCGATCTTTATCGCAACCCGATCATTGCCCGCAACACCGAAGTCAGCGACTTTCGCCTGCTCGACTTGATGCACAACGAGCGCGCGCTCAGCTTGTACCTCACGGTTCCACCCTCGAACTTGAGCCTCACACGACCCATCATGCGTCTCTTCCTGAATCAGGCCTGCCGCCGCCTTACCGAGCAACTTGAGTTCAAGAGCGGTCAACCTCGTATTCACTACAAACATCAGCTCCTTCTCATGTTGGATGAGTTTCCGGCCCTGGGCCGTCTTCCGTTCTTTCAAGAGTCCCTCGCTTACCTCGCCGGCTACGGAATTCGCGCCGTCCTCATTACTCAAGACCTCTCTCAACACCACGGCATCTACGGCCGTGAAGAAAGCATCACCTCCAATTGCCACACACGTATCGCCTTCACACCCAACAAGCCCGACACCGCTCAGCTCCTCTCGGCAATGGCTGGCGAAATGACCGTTCACCAAAGTAAGTCTTCACACCAGTATGGCGGATGGGGAAGCGCAGGCAGTCCGCGCGTCTCCGTGAATCAAACCGAAACTCGGCGACATCTCCTCACGCCGGACGAGGCTCTACGCCTCCCGGGTGACGCAAGCCTCATCTTCGTCAGCGGCTTGCCCCCGATTTACGGTCTGCGCGCCAAGTTCTTTGAAGATCCTGTTTTGAGCGCCCGCAGCCAAATAGCACCGCCCCCAGCGGATACCCGGCTTTGTCAACACACGGAACCCATTCCACCTGAGGACTCCGATCCACCCCCGTTGGCGCTCCCAGCACCGCCTAGACCAAAGCCCGGACCGCAAGCTTCCGCCAAAACGCCCAAGGCTGTCCGACGTTCCCGAGACACCGCGCAAAAAGACCTCACGTTCGCGAATGACAAAGCTGACGACGACGATGAATAGAAAAGCCTTGCACTCGCTCCCCTAGTTGGGCTATAAACCGCCTAGCCGATACGACTCATTACAGGTAGTTCGCGTATTCGGGCCGAAGCACGTCTTTGCTGTAACAAGCTGTCCTGTCTTTCGGAGGGCTGAGTGACTGAAGCAGTTACCAGGAACCAAGGCGACGCCGACAACGCGGAAAAGCTTCGCCGCCTCCATGACGCGCAGCGGGCCCTCCTACCTCAGGAGATTCTCCAAGCCCTCATCGACCCCGATGTCACAGATATCGACCTCAACTCCGACGGCAAAGTCTGGCTCAACACGCACAGCCACGGCCGCAAACAGCTGCTCCTCCAATACCCAATCAACCCCCAGAGCATCAGCGCTTTTCTCGGGCAAGTCGCTGGCTACTACACCCAACAACTCGACTTCAACAATCCATTTCTTTCAGCCGTCCTACCCTTGGACTCGAGTCGTCTAGAGGCTGCGGTCCCACCTGCCGTTGACGCACCCCAATTCGAGATTCGCAAGAAGCCCTCCATCGTCTACACGCTCGACGACTACGTCGCCAGCAACATCATGACCAGTGAACAAGCGGACGCCGTTCGCGCCGCTGTGTTACGCAGATCGAACATCCTTGTGTCCGGCGGAACCGGATCCGGCAAGACCACCCTCGCGAACGCGATCCTTCACGAGATCGTCGCAAGCACACCAATCGGAACACGATTCCTCGTGCTCGAGGATCTCGCCGAGCTCCAATGCACCGCCGCCAATAAACAATCCGTCCGCACCGTCGAGCCGGACCACAACCTCACCGTACTCCTTAAGCGCACTCTCCGAAAAGATCCTGACCGCGTCATTATCGGTGAGGTTCGCGGACCCGAGGCCTACGACCTTCACAAAGCCTTGAACACCGGCCATCCGGGTGGACTCGCCACCATTCACGCGAACGATGCCCGCGCAGCCCTGCAGCGCTTCGACGATTTGATCCAAGAAGCCGGCGTTCCCTCTCAAGCCCGACAAATCGCCAACTCCGCGATCACCGTGGTGCATATCGAGGGCAAGGGCTCATCTCGCCGCGTGAGGGAGGTTGCCACGGTCACCGGCCTCAATTCCGATGGCACTTACGCTGTCAACCGCCTCGCCTAATGCCAGGCGGTATTACAAATCAGGAGATCAACAAATGCTCTCAAAACGTCGCCTGCTCGCTCACATCATTCTTTTTGCCGCCATCGTTCTCTTCAGCGCCCTCCCAGCCCACGCTGCTACCGGCGGGGGCACATCCATGCCTTGGGACACCGCGCTCACAAACATTCTCGCCAACCTCCAAGGCACGGTCGTGCGTATTTGCATCTTGATCGCCGTAATGATCGGCGCGATCCTCTGGGCCTTCACGGACCACGCAACAGGCGTCAGGCGGTTAAGCCAAGTAATCGTCGCAGCCGGCGTCGGCCTCGGCGGGGTGAGCTTCCTGTCTGGCCTCGGCATCGGCGGAGCTCTCCTCTAGGCCCATGGCAAGCACGGGACCGCGCATCACTCCTCTGCATCACTCGCTGACTCGACCCATCCTGTTGGGCGGTGTCGAACGCGAGCTTGCAGTCCTCGAGGGGACAAGCCTCGCAGCGCTCATCTTCAGCATGGGCTTCCGCCTCGCTCCCCTCACACTCGCGGCGCTGATCATCCTTGTCGTCCATCCCCTTCTGCGACTCGCCGCGAAGCACGATCCGCAGATGTTGCGCGTGTTCAGCCGGCATACGTTCTACGCTAGTTACTACCCCGCACAGGCCCATCCCAACGCACCACCCGCCCACGTTGTTCCATTCAATATCGGTATCCGATGATCGCAGTAAAGCTGCTCGCCTTTCTCGTTCCGTTCGCCCTCCTCGGGCTCGCGTTCGTCCTCTTCCGCCCAGAACGTCGCAGACACCCCGCTAGTCTCGCGGATCTGCTTCCGTGGGCGGCACTGGTCGCCGATGGCGTCCTCGTAAACAAAGACGGCTCTCTCCTCGCGGGCTGGAGCTATCGCGGGCCCGATCTCGACTCCGCGACACACGAAGAACTTGGCGCGCTCACCGAACACATCAATGCCGCCCTCCTCCACCTTGGTGACGGTTGGCTGTTGCACTGCGACGCCATCCGTACCTCAAGCGGCGACTATCCGCCGCCAGGCGCATTTCCTGACAACGTCACCGCGCTCATCGACGAGGAGCGCCGGCATCAGTACCACGAGAGCCACCGCAATTACGAGACTACCTACGCCATCGTTCTCACACGCGAAACACCCGATGAGCTGCACTCGAAATTCTACGGCTGGCTTGTGGACAACGCCCAACACCAGTCCGTGGATTGGCCATCAGTACTCACCGGCTTCCAGGCAGCACTAGCGGACATCCAGGATCTCCTCGCCTCAAGACTCGAAATAAAACGGATGGACTCCGGCGAGCTGCTCACTCACCTCCACTCTGCACTGACCGGCCTCCACCATTCCGTTGCCGTTCCGCCAACACCCTGCTACCTCGACGCGATCCTCGCCTCAGACGATTTTGTTGGCGGTTTCACTCCACGCATTGCCGACCGCCACATCGCAGCGATCAGTGTCATGGGCTACCCGTTCTCGACCACGCCAGGCGCTCTCGATCTTTTGAATCGCTTGCCGATTGCGTTTCGCTGGAACACGCGCTTCCTGCCGCTCGACCCCGACACCGCGGCGCGCCACATCTCTCGGTATCGCCGGCAGTGGTGGCAGAAGCGCAAGGGCATCACAGCCCTCGCCACCGAAGCCTTCAGCAAGAGCCGCCAAGATCGCCCTGACGCGTTCGCCAACAGGGATGCCGAGGATATGGCGGCCGATGCGAACGACGCGCTCGCCTTGGCCAATTCGGGAACCGTCCGATGGGGTTACTTCACGCTCACGCTCGTTCTCACCGACACGGACCCCGCCCGCCTCGCCGAACATACGCGCATCGTCCTTAAGGAGATACGCAACCGGGGCTTCGCCGCTCAACTGGAGCGCGTGAACGCCGTGGAAGCTTTTCTCGGAAGCCTCCCAGGTTGCGGCCGCCAAAACGTGCGCCGGCCGGTACTCAACACGCTGAACTTGGCGGATTTGATGCCGACGACCAGCCTTTGGCCAGGTCTCACCCACAATCCATCGCCACTGTTCCCACCGAACAGTCCAGCGCTCCTGTGGGCAGCGACCAATGGCTCCACGCCGTTCCGCCTGAACCTACACGTCTCCGACGTCGGCCATTCAATCGTCGTCGGTCCAACTGGGGCCGGCAAATCATCCTTCGTCGCCATGCTTGAGGCTCAGTGGTTCCGATATCCGGGCGCCCAGGTCTTCACCTTTGACAAGGGCTACTCCTCGCTCCCTCTCGCTCTTGCGGCAGGCGGGCATCACTACGACATCGCCGCCGATCGCCCCGACGACATCACTTTCTATCCTCTCGCCCTAGTCCACGAACCGGGCGAGTTCACCTGGGCAACCGAGTGGCTTGAGACGCTCTTCGTTCTCCAGGGTATTAAGTTCACTCCCGAGCGCCGAGCGGCCGTCGAGAACGCCCTCCGCCAGCTCGCTCAACAGCCAGACCGCACCCTCACTGTTCTCGGTCCCGCCCTCGCCTCCAAGGACGCCGAACTCGCCATAGCTCTCTCTCCATACACTCTCGGAGGATCGCTCGGCCGACTTCTGGACGCCACAACTGACTCACTCGTCACCTCGCGCTTTCAAGTCTTTGAAATGTCCCACTTGATGGGTTTCGGCGACAAGATCGTCGTACCAATTCTCCTCTATCTCTTTCATCAAATAGAACGTCGCCTGGACGGACGCCCGACCCTCATCCTGCTCGAGGAAGCATGGACGTTTCTCCGCCATCCGCTGTTCGCTGATCGCATTCAATCGTGGCTCAAGGAACTCCGCAAGAAAAACGCTCTCGTCGTGTTCGTAACCCAGTCGCTCGGGGACCTCGACTCCTCACCCCTGCGCCACGTGCTCTATGAGTCCTGTCCAACAAAGATCTTTCTCGCCAATCCCGAAGCGTTGAACGAGCAAGGCGCATCCTTCTACCGCAGGATCGGCCTCAACGACCGCCAGATCGACATCGTCGCCCGCGCGGTGCCGAAGCGCGACTACTACTACACCTCCCCGACCGGGCGACGCCTGATCGACCTCACCCTCGGACCCGTCGCCTTGAGTTTCGTGGGGGTTGGCTCTCCTGAGCAGATCCGATCAGTGCGCGAGCACCAAACCCAGTACGGCCAGCAATGGCCAGCTCAATGGCTTCGCCATCGCAACCTCCAACCGTGGGCGGATCGACTCACCGCCCTCCCGAATGAAGGGAGTGCACCATGCGCAAACTGAAAATCGTCGTCGCGACCCTACTGCTCACCCTTGTCATCACTGTCCCAGTGGCCGCATACGTAGTGCCCGTCTGGGATGTCCCCAATGGCGTTGCTCAGTGGATGACAGAGGTTCAAACCTTCGTGTCGATGCTCAAGGACATCTACGCGGTCTACCAGCGCGTCCAAATGCTCTACAACCAGTACCTCCAAGTCACTGCCGAATACAGACAACTCAAGAACTGGCAGCACAACGGCACTTGGAACAACTTGATCGGCGTCTACGGCTCCATCGAAGGAGTCCTCAACCAGGCCGATCACCTCGGCTATCAAACCGCAGGGCTTCAAAGCCTCCTCAACGAGACGTACCCCGGACTGCTGCTGCCGAGCGACTGGCCCACCGAATACCGGCGGCAGCTCACCCGTGGCATCGCCACCACAAAGGACCTCGTCAATGTCCTCGACCACATCTCCCGGCAGAACATCAAGAGTCAACTGCGACTCATCCAAATACAAAACCGCATCGGCAATTCAGACGGCGCAGTGCAGGTCATTCAAGCCCAAGCGATGCTCACTTCGCTCGCAGCCGAAGACGCCGGCCGTAACCTCCAGGCCACTCTCACGGCCGCAAATATAAGCGGCCTCCAGCATGTCCACGAACTCCAAAAGGAAGCAGACGCGCAGATGATCGTCGAAGGCCAGCTCGCCACCCCGAAACTTATTGGTGGTCTCACAGACGTCTACACAGGCGTGCCTGCAAGTTGGCCGTGGTGATCCCATCCATGCCGACGCCACGCTCGCTCGACCAGTTCCCAATGTGGGCCCTTTGCGCAGTTGCGCTCGCGGTCGTTCTCTTGTGCCTCACTGGGCACGGGCTGTCCCACGCATCTCTTGCCCCCTGAGGTCAAAACTGTGGATATCAATCAATTTCTCAACGTTCTAGGCCCCATCAAAGTCTTCCTTCAAGACTACGAGCAGACCCTTCTGACTTGGCCAGGCCTCTTCACCATGATCGGATTGCGGCTCCTTCCTTTGCTAGCCGCGATCGAGATGACTTGGACGGTCATCCAGTACGTTCTCGACCCCAATGCCTCCGATCTCACCGGCTTCATCAAGCTCATCGTCCGGAAAGTACTTCATTTCTCCTTCGCCTTCGGACTCATGTTGCTTGCACCCAACGTCCTCAGGCTCATCATCAGCGGCTTCTCCACCGCTGCGTTCAACACCTCGGTCACCTGGATCGGGCTGCCGCCCGCAGCGCCTCTCACCACGACCATCAACATCATTTTCGCCCTCGCGAACCTGATGCAACCAAGCGGGCTCCTCTTTGTCACCTCAACGCAAATAATCGCGGGCCTTCTTTTTCTCGTGATCGGCGTCGCCGGCTTCGTCATGGCCTGCATGATTCTCTTCAACGTCGTAGAGAGCTGGTTCCTGCTCGCCATCGCCCCGTTCTTCATTGCCTTCGCCGGGTCTCGTTGGACGCATGCACTCGCGGACGGGTTCATGACCGCGTTTCTACGCTGCGCCGTCCGCTTGTTCTGCCTCATCCTTTTTATGCAGCTCGCGTTTACCTACATGGCCAAGATCGAGCAGGCGATCGCCACGTGGAACACGATCGACCTCCGGCAACTCGCCGCCCTGGCTGGCGGGACCGCATGTGTTGCTCTTGTCACCGCATTCTCCGCTGGCCGCCTCGCTCATCAGCTCGTGCCCGGCCACATCAATTTCGGCTTCAATCCGAAGATTGGTGACTACTGATGCCTACCGTCCTCCCGGCGCGCCGCCCACGGCCGCTTCCCTCCGCATCGTCGGCGGTCCCTACCACCGAGGCTGCTTTTCTTCGGGCGCGCGCACATTGGGACGGACGTCTCGGCGACCTGGCCAGCGCTAAGCACAACTGGCAACTCGTGGCGATCGCTGAACTCGGCCTGATTTGTCTTCTATGCGCCGCGCTGTTCTACGTGGCCAATGAATCGAAGATCACGCCGTACGTGGTCCAAGTCGACAAGCTCGGCCACGCCGTCGCCTTCGCCCCAGCCGCGGAGCTGCATGAACCTGTTGAACGTCTGTATCGGTATCAACTCTCAACCTTCGTCTACGACGTGCGCGCCATCATCACCGACATCGAGGCGCAAGAAGTACAGATGACCCAGGCGTTCGCCTGCTCGAGCGGAACCGCCAAGGAGTTTCTCCGCACGTACTTTCGCGACACCTACAAAGCGGCCATCGCGTCCAACGAAACCATCGCAGTACAGGTAACGGCCGTCCTCCGACTGTCGCCAAAGACCTGGCGGGTTGAGTGGACTGAACGCCACATCAACCACGGCACCGGCGCCTCCCGCGAGGAACATTGGGAGTCCGCGCTCACGACCGCGTTCGCTCCTCCCACCACCTCCGAGGAGATTCTCGTGAATCCTCTCGGCCTCTACGTGGTGGATATCAACTGGACCAAGAAGCTCTAACAAAAGGAGATCTACTCACATGCACCGCACCGTCACGGCCCTAGTACTTATCGCAGGCCTCCAAGGATCGCTCGTCACGGCTGACGGCGGGCGCGAGCCGGCGCCACCCGACACCAAAAAACCCTCCAATGAAACCTTCGCCCATCAAGTGATCGCAGCCGCAACCCCGTCATCCGACCAGTCAAACACCCCCGCGCCCGTGGCAAGCGAGGAGCTGCGTGGCGCAGCTGCTCTGCTCCGCGGCGAAACGCCGCCAGTCATCACGAAAGCGAACGTCGTTCGCTATCCCTTCGGGGAATCGCTCCCCACGATCGAGTGCGCCCCCTTGCGGGCGTGCGACATCGAACTCCAATCCGGCGAACTCGTCCACGGGGTCGCACTAGG
>Ga0207131_1037_pt2 | contig 19345 bp, 21 predicted proteins | sample Alteio_BWMinHeat_13_FD_153557 | JGI IMG/M metagenome (GOLD analysis project Ga0207131, IMG submission 153557) | Enriched cells from forest soil in Barre Woods Harvard Forest LTER site, Petersham, Massachusetts, United States -... | ecosystem: Environmental > Terrestrial > Soil > Temperate forest >...
ATCCCATATTTATGGGATGGCTTTATTGTTAACAACAAAGTAAATTCGTCAGCCGCATTTTCATCAAAGGAAAATACCTGATTCAGGTGATGGGCATTCCCAAAGCAGCCGCCGATGCTTCAAAAGACGATATCGAAAAATTCGTCACCAGCCTCAAGCAGGCGGGCTAAGCGCGATGTATCAATGCCATTGGCGAGCGCCGGAGATCGCCAATGGCTGAATTTCCCCAACGCATGCGCGCAACCCGGTGCGGTAAGGTACATTCGGTAGGGCGTCAATAGCGAAGCGTATTGCGCCGCATGTTCAGGCTGCATAAGCTAATTCTTCCCCCCATCACCGGCCCAATCATACGGATAAACAGCATCTTCGACAAGACTATGAAAAGTCGAATAAGGCCAATCAGATACACGCCCAACCAAGCCATGCATGACCGGATTGAATGGGGGCGCTTTCTTCGTTGTTCGAATCGCGTCGCGTAAGAAATCAATGTGACGCACCAACAAATCCCTTTCATTTCGCTGCAATAAATTGACAGTGAAAAAATAAGTGCCGCTAGCACGCCATGCGCGGCGATAATTAGGCATGAGGTTGTTTTGCCTTTCCATACAGCGCAATACGCTTCGCTATTGACGCCCTACCATGTGCACCTTACCGCGCTTGCAATTTCTTGAATTCCGACGTGGCGGCAAAGCCGCGCCACAAATTAAACAGTACATAAGCGTGGAACGCGACGCCAATCCAGTCCGATGCGAAGACGAAAATCAGCGTGTCGAGCGCAAATGCGGCCATGCCGACCACGAACGCCACTGTGGACGGGCGACGGGCGAACCAGCCGCAGGCAGCGAAGAAAACTGTCACGCCCAGGCTTGCCGCGTACAGCAGGGCGATCGATGTAGTTGATCCGCCGTCAGCGGCGGTGCCGGTTGCGATCTCGGTAAATATCTCGGAAATGCCCAGGCCGATAATGAATTTCATGGTCGCGCCGAACGCACCGGACATCACGTTGATCGCGGAAAGGCCGGCAATCCAATAAAACCAGTTTGCGCTACGAATGACGCGTGCTGCGGCAAACGCCAATTGCTCCGCCCGCATTTGCGACGCATCGGTAACGACTTGTGCCGGTGCTTGTTCTTGCTGCGCATGGGCGACAGGTGCGCTGCTTGCTGCCGCATCAGCGGTCATGTTGGTTGTCGCTTGTGCTTGCGTGTGACCGGTCACAGGCTTGACTTCGTTGGCGTCTAATTCCATTTCCATTTCACATTCTCCATGTTTTCACAGCCCGTAGCGTGGGCGCCGCTGAACGCCAAATGTCACTCAGCGCGTTAGTTTAGATGAATGGCCGAAAATACACCAGTGCTCGGAATAGGGGGATTCCACTAATGCGCATAGTGTCGACGGCTTGATCACGGCTGACGAATTTACTTTGTTGTTAACAATAAAGCCATCCCATAAATATGGGATATGTGAGGAACGATGTCAAAAAAGGTTGGAGCTCGAAGTCGGAACAGTTTCGTAGGGCGTCAATAGTGCAGCGTATTGCGTCGCATGTTACGGTTGCACACGTCAAAGGTGTGTCACGCGCACATACGGCGCAATACGCTACGCTATTGACGCCCTACCAATGCGCAATGCTCCTATCCCACAACATATCCGGATGAATCATTACTTAATCTCATCAAGCCAATAATCCTGATTGTGCTCAGTAAGCGTCAAGTGCCGCAAGCCGCCGCCGAAAGCGCCGATCTTTTTTGAATCGGGGTATTCGCAGACTTCCGCCGGCATCATGGTGCTGATCGATAGATAGGTGAGGTCGGCGTCGGAGTCGTTAATGATTTGGTGAGCGGTTTCCGGGCCGCCGGTTGGGCAACAGATCACGTCGCCGGCGCGGATTTTTTTGGTCTCGTCGCCGTAACGCAGCGTGCCGGTCCCATTTACGATAAAAAACATTTCTTCTTCGCCGCGATGGCTATGGAATGGGCAGGAGCGTTTTCCCGGCGGGACGACGTCAAAGGAATAGCCCAAATCTTTCGCGCCGAGCAGCGGGCCGATGCGCGCTGACTTGCTCTCGAAGGCATCGCCTTTCTCGAAATGCTCGAGCTTTAATTGGTCGATGTTGACGACTTTCGTATCGATTACACTCATGGTTTCATGTCTCCGTAAATATTGATTTGAGGAAATGCGGAAGTGCTTGAATGAAGGCGTTTGTTTTTGCGCTTAATAATCAAATTTGGTTCATCAGACTTTTCTGTGGGTTGAAGGTACGCTATTGCGCATGGCTTGCAAAAAAGTAGGGTGGGCACAAAAGCGTGCCCACCCTACTCAAAGCAACTTGATGCGACCCACAGAAAACCCGGAAGAATCAAATTTAATAATCAAATTTAATGCCAACAGGCATCATAAATAAACCACCATTGCGAACTATGAAAAATATTCTAGCGCAATTCCCTATATTACTATTCGACATTTTTCAGAATATCTCGTGCGATTTTTTATAAACGCGCCCCAACATCGATAACTTTTAGTATCATGTCGTCCCTGTCTTGGAATTAGGAGAAATGTTCCTGATGCATGCAGGTCGTCGGATAGGGGGTGTGTCTATATCATAGATACATCTAAAAAGGGAGAATGTTTATTCTACGATTTTACTTGCCTAAGCAATGCCGACGCTATAGAAACCGTGGCGCGTTTTGGGTAATCCGACGCACTACATTTAAAAATTTAGATTCAGGGATAATAATGTTTAAGAAAACGATGATTGTAGCCGCAATGTCGGTGGCCGGTTTGATGTTAAGCGCAAGTGCTTCGGCACAAGTGTATGTTGGCGCATCGGTGGGCGAAGCTCGCTGGAATGCTGATTGTTCCGGCGCCACCAACTGCAAAACCAGCGACACCGCTTACAGTGTTTTCGGCGGCTACAAATTCACACCGCAATGGGCGGCTGAAGTCAGCTATTTCGATTTGGGCGCTATCACTGCGAACTTCGGTGGTATCAGCACAAAAATGAAAGGAACAGGCGTTGACGTGGCAGCAGTCTACACAGCGGAACTTACCAAAGAGTGGAGCCTGTTCGCGAAACTCGGCGTAGCCGACGTAAAAGGTGAAGTCAGCGGCTATTACCATGGCTTTAGCGCTTCGCAATCGAAGAATTCGACACAGCCTGTGGTCGGTTTCGGCGTCAACTATCTGGTCACTCCAACCGTTGGCATTCGCGCCGATATCGAATCGCGTAAAGTCGAAGTCGGTTCGGGCAACAGCAGCAGCGGTAACGTAACCAATATCTCGATTGGCGTGGCTGCAGCGTTCTAACTAACGAGTCTGTTAGCGTGGGGTAGTGCGGTCGAGATAGGTATGCTGTAATTTTGGCGCACTACCCCCATCCCAACCTTCCCCCTGCAAGGGGGAAGGGGCTTCATGCGATTGCCTTGCCACATAAAACTTGCCATTGACTTTTAATGGGCGTCCGACACTCGGTTGTTCCAATAAGGTCTTTCCCGGCTCAAATAATTTCGATTCGGTCGTGATCACATTTCAGTGCTATCTCGACTGTCAATCCGCCGCTCTCCGCACCGCTCCCCATTATATTTTTTGGATAGCGATGTGAATTTGCACATCGACGGCAACGCCACATTGTTTCTTGCAGACCCCGATTTGTAAAATCCACGGTAGTAAATCACCATGCGTGATGGAATTTTGCACGTGTATCGCGCAAACCGAATGGATATGATGGTTTCGTTGAAAGGGCAAACCCATCGAAAGGTGGGGACGCAAAGCCAAGGGCCTAACTGATCATTGTCATAAGGTCGCCCGGTTGCCGAACAGTCCGAATGGTTTGGAGCTTTCAATTTTTTAAAGTCCGCTAACCAAGTCTGGAGAATAATATGAAATACCGCCTAGGAAAGACCCAAATCATCATCGCCGCGCTGTTTGCCACCGGCACCGCGTGCGCAGCAGGTTTTAGCCCCGCAGCAAGAGTAAAATCTGCAGCGCCGCCGCCTGCCACAACTCCGACTGCAGCTGCGGGGGCAGCGGCAGTCGGACCACAAGCCGCTAACGCCTTTCGCGTCGTGAAGCCTGATGGTGCAACTATCATTCAGCAGGGTTCCATGAGTGCCAGCACGGCATCCGTTGCGCTACTCACCGTGTCGGAAAACGATGCACTGGTTAAAAGCAATGGTCGCTGTGCCTTCAACGTGAAATACGACGAGATTTCGGGCGTGGTTGCAACTAACACAACCAATCAGATTTATAGCAACAACGCGCTAATCGCTCAAAACACGATGATTAGTTTGGTTCCAGGCGTAATCAAGACGATCTGGACCCAACCCTATATGAATGCCGGTTTAAACAACATTCGCGTCGTAGTCAATTCGGCAAGCACCGCGCCAAGCACGAAATGGATACAGGTGTACGTCAACGGTACCTGTGGCGCGGCACCAACTCCAGCACCGACACCGACACCGACACCGACACCAACGCCAACGCCAACGCCAACGCCAACGCATACACCTTCGCCAACGCCAGCACCGACGCCGACGCCAGCACCGACGCCGACGCCGACGCCAGCACCGACGCCGACGCCAGCACCGACGCCGACGCCGACGCCTACGCCTACGCACACACCGACGCCTACGCCTACGCACACACCGTCGCCTACGCCTACTCCAACGCCAGCACCAACACCGACGCCAGTCGTGGTGAGCTTTGCGCCGGGTTCGTCGCAATGGAATAACCTGAATAATGTGTATGGCTATAGCAACTACGCAACAACACAACTCAAAGGCAAGGGTTATGTGCGTTACAATGAACTGGTTGCGTTAAATGCGGTTGTGACGACGGATATCAAAGCGAAAACCATCACGCAAGGCGCTTATAACAGTGTGATGACCAGCTGGAATACCTTTGTTACCGACCCAGCGTTCATATCATTGATGGCTGCAGTGGTACCAGGCACCACCGGCAAGTAAGTACCGGTGAATAAATGACAGGGCATGCGCTGCCGATGTAGCGCATGCCTTTTCGACGCATTTTTCCAGAAGCTGTTGCGAAGATTGATTGCATTCAAAAATGTCAATAGATCAGCGATTGCATTCGACAATATCCTGCTTTTCCGCCATCTGCGCCCAATCAGTTGGCACACTGCTGCTGGCTGGATTAATGATGTTTTGCCATCTCGCCTGGGCGCAATCGGCGCCGACTGAATTCCCCCCGGTACCCAAAAACGGAGCGATGGCGCCAATATCGCCTACCAGCCCGGAACCGCCGAACCTGAAGAATTTTTTGAAAGTTGTGCCCTTGAGCGTTGTCACGGAGGCGGCGCCAGACGCCAATGTCAAAAATGCAACGCAGCCTGCCAATGTCACGCCCCTCGATCAGAACAAGATCGATGCCGGCACCACCAGCATTGCCCAGGTATTGGGCAGCACCACGGTCGGCACGGTCACCAAGGCTTATACGATTACGCATTTGCGGGCGACCGACGTGCAAGTGCTGCTGGCCGATCTGGCAGCGCCGCTATTGTCCAGAGAAACATCCTCGGTGGTGGCCGATGCGCGCAGCAATACTTTGCTGGTCAAGGGCACGGAGGCGGAACATCAATTGGTGGAAAACCTGATCCGCCGGGTCGATGTGCCGGTCAAGCAGATTTTGGTCGAGGTCAAGATACTCAGTGCGGATGATTATTTCGGGAAAAGCCTGGGTGCCCGCTTCGGCATCACCGGGTCGCCCTTGTTGATTGGCGCCACGCCGAAACAGAGCGGCGTGCAAGTTGGCGGCACCTTCGCTGACCTCAATACGATTGCGACCACCGGCACGTCGGCCTTTCCCGGCATGGTGCAACTGCCGGCGACCAATACTTTGAGCAGCGCGCCGGTCAGTACCTTTGCCCTGGGGTTTTACAAGCTGCCCGCCGGGATCAATATCGGGCTGGAAATCAGCGCGCTGGAAGAAGCAGGGCACACCAAGATTTTAAGTAGCCCAAAGCTGGTATTGAGTAATTTCAAGCCCGGCATCCTGTCGTCCGGTCAACGCATTCCTTACTCACGGCCATCGATAGTGCAAGGCGTCAATACCACCGAGTTCATCGACGCCAAGGTGAGCATTACCGTGACAGCGATGGTCGCAACTGATGGAACGATATCGATGGACTTGACGCTCACCGACGACAGCGTCGGCTCGACCTCCGCCATTGGACCTACCATCAACACCAATCAGGTGACATCGAATGTCACGCTGCAAAGCGGCGAGACCTTGCTGTTGGGTGGCTTCAAGAGTTCGGAACAGACCGAAGACAACAACAAGACTCCAGTCCTGGGCGATATTCCGATTCTCGGAAATTTATTCAAGAGCAAATCGAGCACATCGGTCAACCGCGAGTTGATGTTTGTGATTACGCCAACGGTGATCGGATCCGGTGGGTAAGTTGACGAATCATCAGAATTTTCTGTGGGTTGAAGGCACGCGATCGCGCATGGCTTGCAAAAAAGTAGGGTGGGCACGCTTCTGTGCCCACGCTGTCGGTAATTCCGCGTGGGCACAGAAGCGTGCCCACCCTACTCAAACCAACTTGATGCGACTCACAGAAAACCCGGATGAAGCAAGTTGACCAATAAGCGTTCTCGATAACATTCATGAAGATGCGGAATCAAACCACCCCATGTCCTTGGTGTCTGGCATCTCAAACGGTTTGTCAAAGAAATCCAGCACCGTCTGGTTAAAGCGGGCCGGGTCTTGTGCGGCGATCACGTGCGTTGCGCCGGGAAAGATCGCCAGTTGCGAATTTTTGATTGCATGGAAAATGCGCAAGGTATGGTCGTCGCGAATCACATCGCGGTCGCCCGCCATGACCAGTGTCGGAACCTCGATGCGAGTCAGATCGGCCAATGGAATATGCGGTTGGTTTCCCAACAAGTCGATTAATTGCAGTTGCAGTTTCAATTGCGATTGTTGCTGTGATAGCTGCTGCGATAGGTGCTGGGATAGCAGCGGCGATTGAGGCGTTTGCGCGTCGATGCTGTGCGCGAGTTCCGCCATGACGCGCTTGCGCGTGCGAGCGACGCCATCTACCGCCCATTGATACGCACCGTCCGGTTCGATATTTGCCCCCATCACGGCTAACTTGCTCACTTTTTCGGGATGGTGGATGGCAAGCAAAAGGCCGATGATGCCGCCGTCGCTCTGACCAAGCACCGGAACATGATCGAGCTTTAAATGCTCCAGCAACGCATTGGTGTCGTCAGCCATGTGTTCGTAGGTAAGTCTATCCGTGCCAAGCTCCGACTTGCCCTGGCCGCGACTATCCATGATGATGACTTTGTGGTGCTTGGCAAACACCGCAATTTGCTCCTGGAAATCGTTGATCGATCCGCCGTTGCCGTGGATGAGCAAGACGGGCGCGCCGCTGCCATAGATTTCGTAGTAAAAGCGATTACCCTGGAATACAAACGTGCTGCCAACGTCAGCATTTTCGCCATAGGCGCGTAAGCTCGGTTGCGCTGTTTCTGCGGCTGCAGCGCAAGGGGGCAGCGTCGTCAATGTGAACAGCCCGACGATGGCAACGATACGGGTGAGAGAGATTAATGTCTTCATTTTATTTTTGATTTGTTTTGAAAGTGAAATCATGTACTTCGTATGCTGGGATCACATCCCTGCATACGTAGCTTGTTACGCATTATTTTCTTCGTCAGGCGTATCGCACGCCGTATCTGCCGCGATCCAGCGCTTGACCAATCGTCGCATTATATGTCGAAAGAAATGAGGTAGGGTGCGCACATAGTATTCGGGTCTGCGCAGCATGCCGCAGCGATAGAGGCTTACGGCTTCATCCCATTCCAATGCGCGACAACGTCCGCGCCGTTGCCACAGGAATACGATTGCCATCGGGCAGGGTTCCGTCGCGCAGCACGTGCCGCAGCCATTGCAGGGTTGACCCAGCGCAGGTTTGCCGGGTGCCTGCTGATGCAACCAGATAATTTTATCGTGGCTGTCCGGGATGGCCATTGAATTTGCTCTAGTTTGAGTAATGCAATTGTAGCGTGCTACGTTTGCCTATGGAGCAATAGATGAAGTCCTTGTTTCAGGTAGTACAGTATCGAGTAAGTATGATTGTCTAAAATAGCATTAAAAATGTCTAAATAGACACTCGCAATCAGCCCGCCGTCGAGCTAAAGTGCAGGCATTCCATCACCGAGGCGCAATCGATGCCCAATATCTTTGCCAAAAATTCACCCATAATTGGAGCATATTCAATGACAACATCGACCAATGAAGCAACGATAGCATTTTCGACTGCGTCAACGATTCAGCGCAACATGCAAGAAGACGATCCGCTCGATGATTTTTCGCGCCGCGAGATTATCATCGATGGCATCAACAAGGTAGTCTACGTCGCCGGTAGCGGGCCGGCGGTGATCGTGATGACCGAGATGCCGGGTATCAGCCCGCAGGTCGCGCGTTTTAGCCGCTGGGTGCTCGATGCCGGTTTTACAGTCTACATGCCGTCACTATTCGGTCGCGATGGCGCGGTCGCCAGTGCCGAGGAGGGCGCTGCCGTCTACAAGCGCGCCTGCATCAGCGCCGAGTTTCGCGCCTTCGCCGCAAACCAATCGAGTCCTGTCACGCAGTGGCTGCGCGCGTTGGCGCGACTGGCGCATCAAGAGTGCGGCGGCCCTGGCGTGGGCGCCATCGGCATGTGTTGGACCGGTAATTTTGCGCTATCGATGATGTTGGAGCCGGTCATGTTGGCGCCGGTGTTGTCGCAGCCGACATTGCCCTTGAATGACCCTGCAGGCATCGAGATCGCACCGGCTGAAATCGCGGCAGTGCGGCAACGTCTGGAAAATGAGGACCTTACGGTGTTGGCTTACCGCTTCGACGGCGACAAGTTTTGTCAGGCGCAACGTTTTGCCGCCTATGCCGCCGCATTGGGCGAGCGCTTCGTCGCGCGCGTGTTGCCGGACAGCGCCGCCAACATAGATGTGCCGCCGTTCTTCGCGCAACATGTGCCAAGTCCGCATAGCGTCGTAACGGTCCATTTGCGCGACGAAGTCGGGCAGCCGACAATTGCCGCGCGCGATGAGATTTTGGCGTTCTTTAAGCGGCGCTTGATGTCACAGGCGTAACCAGAAATTGGCCGGGTTGTCTTTTAAAACCGCAGCGACAAACAAGTCAGGCCGCCGTCCATCTTCTTGAACTCACTGGTTGGCGTCGTGACGATGTCCAATCCCAGCTTCTTCAATTGTTTGAAGGTTTCCGGATAGCCCTCTGGGGTAATCAAGGTGTCGTTGATCCACAAGGTGTTGCCCGCGTAAATTTCTTCCTGGTTGACGATGATATGTTCGAAGTCGGAGAAGGCAGGATGGCTGGCGAAGGCGTCATCCAATAGCAAGGTGTTGCGGCCGACGTAATTGACAATCGATTTCAGGTGCAGCCCGGCACCGACTTCTATCGCATCGACCCGGTAGCCGAATTGTTTGACGATTGCGGTAAATTCGCCGATGCCGGCTTCATCGGTGCGGCTGCTTAATCCCACGAAGAAGCGCTTGTCGACCATCAACACATCGCCGCCATCCATGCGCCCGTGCATAATGCGTTCGATGCGACGATGGCGTGCCAGCACCGGTTCTATCGTAAAAATTTCGCGTTCCCGGGAAATTGCGCCGGGATGGGTGATCACTGCGAATTCGGGCGCAACCACCGCAGTATCTTCGACAAAATGACCGTCGGGAAATTCCGGATTGGCGGGCAATATCGTGACGGTCAAGCCGAGATTCGAGAGTATATTCACATACGCATTGAATTGCTCGCGCGTTTGCTGCGGATCCGGTGCGCCGAGGTCGGCAGTGGTGAGTCCATTGCCGCAAGAATTGGCAGGTACTCTGAGGATGGCGTTTGTAAAATGCATGGCTTCGATACACTCCAAAAGTGATTCTTCCGAGTTTTCTGTGGGTCGCATCAAGCCGCTTTGAGTAGGGTGGGCACGCTTTTGTGCCCACGCTGTCGTGATACCGCGTGGGCACAAAAGCGTGCCCACCCTACTTTTTTGCAAGCTATGCGCAATAGCGTACCTTCAACCCATAGAAAAGTCTGATGAATCCCAAAATTAACGTTCGTCACGTTACCACATTTCAAAAAAGCGAGGGGGAGTGCATTGTGGCGTACACAATGTCAATTCGAATGCGGTCTGGTTATTGATGGTTTTTTACAAGACGCTGGGAATTCATGTCGACATGCGTTTCCGCTTTACTTGGTTCCATCATCGCTGGCAGGCTTGAACAAGTCCTCAAGCGGATTGGACTTCTTTGAGGGTGCCGCAGCAGCCGAACGGCTGGAAAATTCTTCTTCGACGTTGTCGCGGTAATAGCTCCAGGCTGAACCCGAAGTCGAGAGACGGCGCCAGACCTCGTTGCCGACGCCGGTATATTCCAACGCCCGCCCATCGTCGAATTCGACCCGCAGGATACGCTCGCGTGGATCATATCCGATCGCACGTAGTTTCCCGGCATTGATGCGTTTCATCTCCATGACTGCCTCCTCGTTATACCTATTCTCCATCATTTTCGGTCGGCATTACAAATTCCTGCGTCTCGGGTCACATTTTTGTCTTGCTTGATTTTCCAGGGGGCGTATCAAATCTAGCAGAGCGCGCGCTTCTTCCATTCATCGGCCACATCCCCCATGTTCTTGGAGGCGCCATTTTTGATCCACGCCATGAAATCCCGATCGAACTTGAAATCCTCTCCGCATTGAAGGGTCAAAAAGCGGCGCACGTTTTGCGTGTTCTTATAATTGGCATCGACTACGGTTGCTCTTGTTATAGGGTGACTATGCCAATTGAAGGTCATTTGCATTCTCCAAGTTGATCGAAAATCGGTCTTATTTAAAATATTGATTCTTCGGAGTTTTCTGTGGATCGCATCAAGCCGCTTTGAGTAGGGTGGGCACGCTTTTGTGCCCACGCTGTCGTGATTCCGCGTGGGCACAAAAGCGTGCCCACCCTACTTTTTTGCAAGCCATGAGCAATAGCGTACCTTCAACCCACAGAAAAGTCTGATGAACCAAAATATTTAGCTCGATCCAAAGGGCTTGGGCTGCGCTGGAAGATAAGCCGAATCAGCCGCATTTTGTCTTTGAAAGTATGGCGATTCAATATAGAAATCCGATATTTTCCATTCGCCATCCAGTTCGACCAAGGCAATCTTCACCACCGCTGCGCCGTTCTTGAATTTTGCCTGGCCGGTATAGCGCGCCGTCACCAGCATGCCTGTAAAGGAATAATTAACGGCATGGTTACCCTTGACGTCGGAAAAGGATTGCAACTCGCCGAGCGTGGAAAATTTATCGAATAAGGTTTTTAATTGGTCAGGGTTCTTGGACAGCATGTCGACAACCTGCGGCGATGCCTGTTGCAAAAAAACGGCGCCGGACCAGGTTTTGAGTATCGGCGGCACCTTGCCAACGACAAACCCGCGCGCCGATTCGTCGATTTCGTTTCCATGGTAGGAGACATAAAAAAGACAGGCGATCAGCAACAGAGATCCAAGCAACAGATAGCTGACAATATTGACGAGTTTTTTCAATGGTAGCCTTGGATGGAGTCGTTACGAATGACGGGGCAGGGAGAGTCTAGCAGATCGACTAGTTTCTGCATAAAATAAAACCGCTGTATCACTTCTGCGGCGTTGCTTGCGTGCGCAGAAAACGCTCACCTTCTTCCCATGCGTAACTGCGTTGCGTTGTGTTGGGGCAAGATTAAACTTGCCTCGCATCAATCCTATAAGACCTGTACATATCGTTGCGCAAAAAACATTGCGCAGAAAAAATGAACTTATATCGGTGTTGCCTATCGAACCATAGAACCCGGCTCTGCGAGCAGCGAACTGCGCTGCTGGTGACGCGGTCAGTTCGTCTTGAGTCGCCTGATGGCTACGCGCCATACGGTGTTGAATGATCTTCACGGCAAGGCAATGTTGACGTTGCGGGGAATCCTTTGATTTACTTTTTTTGGAGACATATCATGAAAATAGCCATTCTTTGCACTCTGCTTTCAAGCTTCTCGTTAGCGGCACTTGCGCAATCCGAGGCGCCAACTACCACAGATACACCAAGCATCACCATCGGTGCGATGTCGCCAAAATATGACGTCACGCAAGGTGTGCGTCAAATGTCGCCCGATGAATTCGGAAAGTATACCGGTTCATATGACCTTTCAAACGGCAAATCGCTGTCATTGTTTACGCGTGGTATGAAGAAATATGCGGTGATACAAGGCGAAGCGCGCCATGAAATCGTTGCCACCAGGTCGAACACTTTTGTGTCAACCGATAAGCAATTGAAGATGACGATTGATAAGCAGGAAAATGGCGATGCACAAGGAGAATTGCTGATTGCCTCAGCGCAACCGCAAACCGATGCGCCACCCCAACCAGTCGCACAAGTCAGTCCGCACAAATCCAGCCATATGGTAGCGCACACGACTCCAATGAAATCTAAACAAAAGGTGGCGCACGTCGCTACTTTAAAGACCAAGCAAGTGGTGGCATCGCTTTAAAAGATGCCTGATGTGAAGTGCAACCGTAGGCTGGAATAAATCCCAACCTACGGCTTCGCAGCTGCAGAATTTTTCGACAAAGCAACCAGATCGGCAGGAACCGAAATCCCGAAATGCTCGATCAATTTCCAGTCGAACGCGATGCCGATCTTGGCGGGAGTCTCGGCAGGGATTGCCGAAATCGGCTCGCCCGCCAACAAGCGCGCTACCATTTTGCCGGCTTGCAGTCCCATGCCGGGTAACGATGGATAGATATTCATGGCCGCGCCCCAGCCTTCGCGTGCATCGGGTTCAATGATGCCGACCAAAGGCTTGTTCGCATTTTTTGCCATGGTGCGGGCAAATTCCGGATTGATCCCCATTTGGTCGTTCGGCGCCAGAAATACATCTACCTGGGAATTCAGTTCCTGGATCAGCGGGGCCGACAACATCGCCATGCGTTGCGTGCCGTTGTCGCCGCGCACCATTTCCACACTGCGGTAGACGATCTTCAAATCCTTGAATTCCGCATCGTTGGCGAGCAGCTGTTCCAGCCAGGCGCGATAGCTGATCGACTGCGGCATGTCGCCATATATCAGGCCGATGGTGTGGGCATGTGGCATCACGCGCCGGATGAAGCGCAACCGGTCCTTGACCGGCACCGGAAACGAGACGCCGGTGACATTGCGGGGCGGCGGCGTGCCGAAGCTATCGATTAGCCCCAGCCCGATTGGATCGGTGACAGATGCGAATACGAAGCGGCTTTTCGGCGCCTCGGCAGCAATCGGTGCAAACGCCTTGGCGGCAATGGTGCCGGCGATGTAGACCACGTCAAAGCTGGCGCCATTCTTGAATTTCCAGATACTGCTGGCGGTGCCTTCGAATTGCGCCAGCGAGTAGCGTTCGACTTCCAGATTGCGCCCCGCCACAAAACCTTGCGTGGCGAGCGAATCGAGCATGGCGCCCGTAATGGTTGTATACGGTTCGGTTTTTTGCGTGTCGACCACTAACAGCCGCTTGACCGGATTAGCTGGCTCGGCGGCGCGGCAGGGTAAGGCAAGGAGCGCCGATGCCGCCAGCGCAAGCAAGGTGAAGATGGGGCGACTAATATTCATATGCTCTCCTCGTGGCCTTGGCAAATATGCTTTTGGCCATTTTTGGTTATCTCACCAATGCTGCCGTAATGATTAAGCCAATGCTTCTAGTCCCTTGCGGTCTACTATGTTAAGTAGTTTTAATGATGGACCATTTGGATGTTTTTGTCCTTGCTCCCATTTCTGTACTGTCGAGGGACTGGTATTAAGGTAGGCCGCAAACACGGCTTGACTAGCCTTAAAACGCAGCCTTAGCCGCTTGATCTGTGCGGCGCTATACTCCTGCACTGGGGGCAGGCATAATGCATCAAATTCACGCATGGTCATTGCATCCATGGTGCCGGCAGCGTGCAAACCCTTTGCTGTGACATGCATCACGTCTAGCAATTTGTCATGTTTCGTCATAACTTACCTCGATCAATTCTTGTGCTTTCATTGCTGTGTCGAGCGCCTTCGTCTCATATGCCATTAAATGCGCCGCCATCACCTTCAAAGTCTGCAATTCCTTGTCCCCGATGTTGTCGCGTTGGCTTTTTGCAAATCCATAGAGGAAAAAAGCTTTATCCTTGAACTTGAATGCTAGGATGGTGCGCACACCGCCACTCTTGCCACGCCAACCCGTTTCTTAATGACATTGCCCCCGAGATGAGCGTCGATAAGGCCCTGTTCCATTTCTGCCACTGCATCGCGTAACGACAGTTGCGACAAACCTTCCTTCTTAGCCCATTTGGCAAACCATTTTGTCTGGAATATTCGCATGCGATCAAACGGAAGTCATATACGCAATAATTATAGCACTAAGTGCTATAAAGTGCATTACATGTCGATTCGAGAAAAATGTCTACGCGGATCACCATCAATGCGCCTTAAGCTTGAGCAATACCTGCTATCAACTCATCTGCCTTTGTTCGCTTGCCGATTTTAGCCTTGGTGCGTGTCATACCCGCCAAGACTCCCTATTATCAGAATCCAACTTCAGGTTGATGGCAACAAATGCAGATTTTATTGCCATCCAAATCCCGAAAATAGGCGCCGTAAAAGTCTGGATGATAATGCGGGCGTAATCCCGGCGTACCTTCACAGGACGCTCCTAAGGCCATCGCCGAGTCGTATGCCTGAATAACTGCGTGGCGGGACGGCGCTAACAGTGCCACCATCTGCCCATTGCCGGCACTCGCTGCATCGCCGTCGTGAGGCTTGCCAATCAAAAATAACGGGCGCGGCACATCGAGAGCAACCCAACCGGCCCACGCTTGTTGCGGGTCACTGAATTTCAGGACTAGCCCCAATTCATTCAAGACAGCAGAATAAAAGTGAAAGGCGCGAGGGAAATCGTTGGTGCCAAGATAGACGTGTGAGATCAAGTTTGTTCCTTTAAAAAGATAGGTTCATCCGACTTTTTGTGGGTTGAAGGTACGCTATTGCGCATGGCTTGCAAAAAAGTAGGGTGGGCACGCTTTTGTGCCCACGCTGTCGGGATTCCGCGTGGGCACAAAAGCGTGCCCACCCTACTCAAAGCAACTTGATGCGACCCACAGAAAACCCGGAAGAATCAAAAAGATATGGCCGTCCTCTTCCGAATAGACATTAATAATCGGAACGGCGCCAGCGAACACATAGCCGAGATGTTTCGTCCTGTTTCTCCTGTGTAAATTCGACGTGAAGCTTGTTCAACCCCGTGGAGGCATGTCACAATGCGTCAAAATCGGCTGCGAAATGCCTATGCATTGTAGCGGTTTTGTTTTTTGCTGTAAGCTCTGGTAATTAGCAGATTTGTTTGTCTTCCTATAGTTTACTAGGCTCACCATTTGGAATAAATATGAAAAATAACATGGCTCAACGCCACCAGCGCATTACCCTGCTAATGGCTTCAATACTTTGTTTGATGACTGCATCTCTGATTGTCGGTTGCGGCGGCAGCCCGGTCGATGCGACTATAGGCGGCACCGTCAACGGTTTGTCTGGCGGCACCAGCGTGGGCCTGCTCGACAATGGCGGCGATCCCTTGACCGTAAACGCCAACGGCAGTTTCACGTTCGCGAAGTCGATACAAGCACCGAATGCATATAACGTCACGGTTGGCACACAACCGACCGGCGAAACCTGCAGTGTCAACAACGGCAGCGGTAACGTCTCGCAAAACAAGGGCAACGTCACCAATGTGTCAGTCACATGCATGGCAACGCCGACTGCTAATAACGATGTCTTGGGCACTGTTTCCGGTTTGGCTGCGGGTACCTCGGTGATCTTGCTCGACAACGGCATCAACTCACTCACAGTCAGCACCAATGGGCCTTTCGTTTTCCCGACAGCGCTTAATGTTGGCGCCGCTTATAACGTGACAGTCGGCACCAATCCAAGCGGTAAAACATGCTTGGTTACAAATGGCAAAGGTATCATTCCAGCCAGTGGCACGATACTTCCGGTTGTGGTTAGTTGTTGAGATAAATTGCTGCTCCCAAGTGTGTAAAAACATTACGCATCATAGTGCGTGACGCGCTTACACATTTTGTCTAAAATTGAACCTAATTTAGATAGGCTGTAAAACCGACTCTAAAGATTCACCCATTTGTCACTTGCAAGATATGCCTGGACGAATCGAAGCCTGCCACCCAACGGTTGCGGGCTTTTTGTTTTTGGAGGCGTCGGGCGAGACGATCAGGGCAGGCGAGGTATCTGGTAGGGCGCCAATAGCGTAGCGTATTGCGCCGCATGGGTCAGTGGCATTCCTTATGCATGATTATCATCATGCACGTAATTTAATTATCGCTTCTGTGAGTCGATGATTAATCTGGAATTCAGGCGTTGCGACGTTTGCATACGGCGCAATACGCTTCGCTATTGACGCCCTACGAAATCTATTTATACACAAGGTTCAACAATGGCGCACAAACCCGAGCTTGCAGATACCACGCAAGCCGATGCACAGCAGCTGGCCGCGCAATTGACTTCCATCTCCACCCATCTCGCCAGCGCTGCCAATTACAGCGCGGCGACCGCGCATCGGCTCGCCGGTATTGCTAACGCCAGCGTCAATCTGCTGGACGAAATCGGCCCGATATCGGATGACAGCCTGGCGTCGTTGAAGGGAATCGCGACCTTGACGAAGTTGGCGAATGAATGGAGTGAGATCGGCATCAAGTTATTGCGTGCCAACAAGGATGCTGTGGAAGACTTGAGCCGCCACAACGTACGCGATGCGTCCAATACGACGGTCGCTTTTTATTTACCCTCAAACAGAAGAGATGATGACAGCACAACTGAATAACGATAGCGTGGCCCTGTGCCGCTTTCAAACCTTGGCCAGTCGCATTTGCGATCCTATATTTGACGACGACGAATGCGAATTGACGCTCTTGGTCGGCGGCTTGACTTCGTCCATTGGCAAAATACAACTTGCTGTGGCGCGCGCCTGGATGCGGATGCCGTTTAGCCCGGTCGAATTATGTCTGGAGATAGGCAGGTTGAACGTGGATGCGGTTTATCTGTGTCGCATGTTCGGTTGGGACTATCAAGACTTGTTCCTCGACCCGGCCACGGCGTCCGGCCATGAGGCGCTGGCTGGTGCGGTGGTGGGACGCAATCCCGTCTCGTTGGCACTGGTGCTGGGCGGCTTGACCGGCGAGATCGTCGATTGCATTGACGTAGGCATCGATGAGGATATCTGCGTCGCGTCGCTGAAATACCAGGCATCGTTGTTTGTGACGGCATCGGCCTTGCTGGCGAATATGCATGGCATCGATTTCGTATTGTCGTGTCTACCGGAAACCATCGATTGGTTGAAGAGCGAATTTCCTGAAGATTTTACCGACGTCGAACCGATGGAGCGCGCGACCAAAAAGAGCGTAATTTTCACCGGCACTGAGTCGCGTCACTAAGTTGAATCCTGTAGATGCAATGCCAGTCTATCCGCAGCGCGGCCCGCAAGAAGCGTTTTTAAGTAGTGCGGCCGATATCGCGATCTATGGCGGCGCTGCGGGTGCGGGCAAGACTTATGCGATGTTGTTGGAAGCACTGCGTCACGTAACGACTAACGCCGACTTTGCGGCGATTTTCTTTCGGCGCAACACCACGCAAATCAGGAATCCCGGCGGGCTTTGGGATGAAGCGATGAAAGTATATCCGGCCACCGGTGCGACGCCAGTCAGTCATGTGTTGGAGTGGCGCTGGCCGCAGGGTGGTAAGGTCAAGATGTCGCATCTGGAACATGAACACACGGTGCATGATTTTCAAGGTTCGCAACTGCCCTTGATCATCTGGGATGAATTGTGTCATTTCACCAAATATCAATTCTTTTACATGCTGTCGCGCAATCGCTCGATGTGCGGCGTGCAACCTTACGTGCGCGCCAGTTGCAATCCGGATGCCGATTCCTGGGTCGCTGAATTCATCAATTGGTGGATCGATCAAGAGACCGGTTTCCCGATCGCGGAACGCTCGGGCGTATTGCGCTGGTTTGTGCGCATCAATGACAGTTTGATCTGGGCCGATAGTGCAGAGGCTTTGCGCGAACAGTTTAACGACCCGCAATTACCCGATGATGATCCGGCGCAAGTGCGGCCGATATCGCTCACATTCGTCCCCGGCACGTTGTCGGACAACCCGGCCTTGATGCGTGCCGATCCCGGCTATCTATCGAAGTTGAAATCCTTGCCTGTCATTGAGCAAGCGCGGTTATTGGGCGGCAACTGGAAGATACGCGCATCGTCGGGCCTGTTCTTTCAGCGCGCATGGGTGGAAGTGGTCGATGTAGCACCGGCAGGCCTGGACATCGTGCGCTATTGGGATTTGGCCTCGACTGAAAAAACCGACAAGAACGATCCCGACTGGACCATCGGCGTGAAGATGGGTTATGAGCGCAAGAGCGGCTTGATTTACATCTTGCATGTGTTGCGCTTGCGGGTGAGTCCGTTGAAGGTCGAACAGGCGTTGCAAAATACCGCGAATCAAGACGGCGTTGCGGTGCGCATCGGCTTGCCCCAAGACCCAGGGCAGGCGGGTAAGTCGCAAGCGCAAGCGTTCGTGCGCAAGCTGGCCGGGTTAAATGTGCGAACCAAATCGGAACGCGGCGACAAGGTCACGCGCTGTGGCCCGATCAGCGCGCAATTCCAGGCGCACAACGTGCGCGTGCTGCGTGGTGCATGGAATGACGATTACTTCACGGCACTGGAAGCATTTCCGGCTGCGACCGCGCATGACGATGATGTCGATGCGACCAGCGGCGCGTATGACATGTTTATGGATAGTCAAAGCGGCATATTGGATTATTACCGCGCGCAAGAGCTTTCGTAGGGTGGGCACGTTTTTGTACCCACGCGGTCGGCGTTAAATCCACACATAAATTTATGAATCACTCGCGTTGAACCGCGTGGGCACAAACGCGTGCCCACCCTACCTTTTTAACACTCAACCGGAGCATCACATGACAAACAAATATCGCCTATTCCCCCCAGCTACCGGCAATGGTGGCAACACCGTCATCGGCGGTGTCGCCTATATCGCAACAATCGGCACGGCTTTGGATGTGCCGAGCCTGGCGGTCGCCAATCAATTAATGGCGAACGGCTGGACATGCGTGGCGATGCACGGTGCCGACACGAGCGCCAACCGCCCAACCAATCCGCAACGCGGCGTGCCGTTCTTCGATACCACCGCAGGCACTCCTTTTAGCACTTGCTGATACGCAGGCAGCGGCAAGTCCGGCGTGCGCCCACGCACGTTCAGCACG
>Ga0207131_1049_pt1 | contig 18992 bp, 18 predicted proteins | sample Alteio_BWMinHeat_13_FD_153557 | JGI IMG/M metagenome (GOLD analysis project Ga0207131, IMG submission 153557) | Enriched cells from forest soil in Barre Woods Harvard Forest LTER site, Petersham, Massachusetts, United States -... | ecosystem: Environmental > Terrestrial > Soil > Temperate forest >...
TTCCTTCGAGCATGTTGACGAGGATGCGCTCGGCGCGGGCGGTGCCGCCGGCCTGCATGCGCTGGGCAAGCGTTTCCGCACCCTGGCGGGTGAGGCAAGCGAGGGTGTGCTGGGTGAGGTAGCGTGGCATCGGAACTCCTGCATTCGAAGTCTGTAGTATTCCATAGGAGCGTGTCGCGCGCGAAATTGAGGGAAATATAAGGAAACATTTGCGGCGTTTCGCCGTTTCTAAGTCATGAACCTCCTCGCAAACCTGCGGTACACGTTCCGGCAAATCATGAAGACTCCGGGGTTTTTCGCGGTAGCCATTGCGGCGCTGGCGCTAGGGATTGGCGCGAACACTGCCATTTTCAGCGCGGTAGAGGCGGTGCTGCTGAAACCGTTGCCGTTTGCGCAGCCCGCGCGGCTGATGATCGTGTGGGAGGACGCGTCGAATATTGGGTTTGCTTTCAATACGCCGGCGCCGGCGAACTATCTGGATTGGCGGGCGCAAAACCGGGTGTTCACGGATATGGCGGCAACGCGGTTCGTCACCGCCAGCCTGACGGGAGACGGCCAGCCGGAGCAGCTTTCCGGCAAGAAGGTGACGGCGAATTTCTTTGATGTGCTGGGGGCGCAGCCGGCCGTGGGACGCCCGTTCACGGCGGAAGAGGACAAGGCGCAGACGCCTGTGGTGGTGCTGGGCTACAACCTGTGGCGGAGACGTTTTGGCGGGGATGAGTCGGTTATCGGTCGCAGCATTCTGCTGAACGGGATACAGACAAGAGTGGTCGGGGTGATGCCGAAGGATTTCTTTTTCGGCGACCGCAAGAATAGCGATTACTGGGTGCCGATGGCCTTCACGGCGGAGCAATGGGCGCGGAGGCAAACACACTTCCTGACCGTGGTGGCACGGCTGAAGCCGGGGGTGAAGGTCGAGCAGGCGCAGAAGGACATGGAGCGAGTCGCCGCGGACTTGCAGAGGCAGTACCCGGATTCGAACGCAAAGGTGGGCGCGGTGGTGGTGCCGATTGAAAAAGATTACGCGGGGGATGCACGGAGCGGGCTGCTGGTGCTGCAAGTGGCGTCGGTGTTTGTGCTGCTGATTGCGTGTTCGAACCTGGCAAACCTGTTGCTGGCGCGATCGACGGGGAGACGAAGAGAGATGGCGGTGCGGCTGGCGCTGGGAGCATCGCGGTGGCAGATTGCGTCGCAGTTGCTGAGCGAAAGCCTGGTGCTGTCGACTGCGGGAGGATTGCTGGGATTATGGATCGGGAAGATGTGTTGGGGTTTGTTCGGGAGCCTGGTGCCGGAGCAAGTCGGCGGCGGATTCGAATTGAATGGCCAAGTGTTGCTCTTCACCGCGGGGATATCGATCGCGGCGGGAATGCTGTTTGGATTCGCGCCGGCGGTGCGAGCGAGCGGCGTGCCGCTGCAAGAGTCGCTGAAGGAAGGCGGACGAGGCGGAGAATCACGCGGCGGATTGCGACTGCGTGACACGCTGGTGGTGGGGCAGTTCGCGCTGGCCTTCGCGCTGCTGGTGTGCGCCGGGCTGATGATCGAGACGCTGTGGAATTTACGGAAACAGGAACTCGGATTTCAGGCCGATCACCTGCTGACGATGGGGGTGCCACTGCCGGAAAAGAAATACGATACGGATGAAAAGACGCGCGGGTTTTTCCGCGCGGTGGTGGAAAACGTACGTGCGCTGCCGGGAGTGAAGGGAGCGGGATTTGGGTCGGACGCACCGTTCATGACCATCGGAGACACGGAAGGCTACACGGTGGAGGGCGAACCTTCCCTGCCGCCGGGAGAATACAACGACGCACTCTACCGGGAAGTGACGCCTGGGTATTTGGAGATGCTGGGAGCGAATGTAAAGGAAGGGCGACTACTGGAAGAGAGCGATCATGCAGGCGGGCAGCAGGCGGTGGTGGTGAATGAGTTTTTGGCCAAGCGGCACTGGCCAGGTAAGAGCGCGGTAGGAAAACGAATCCGCTTCGGGCGCGAAAATGAACCGTGGTGGACGGTGGTGGGAGTGGTGCGCGACATTCGGGAGCGCGGGCTATTGTATGAAATGAAGCCGGCGGTGTACGTGCCCGTGACGCAGGTGGAGAAGCCGGGCGGTTTTTCGATGCTGGTGGTGCGAACGGCGAACGATCCGGCGAGCACGATCAAAATGGTGGAAGGCGCAGTGTGGGCCGTGGATCCGCAGCAGCCGGTATCGTACGTGCGCACGATGGATCAATTGATGGAAGCGGACGTGGCGGACCGCACGCGGCCGATGGTATTGCTGGGGGTGTTCGCGGGGCTGGCGCTGGTGCTGGCGTGCCTGGGAGTGTATGGCGTGCTGGCCTATGCGGTGGCGCAGAGAACGCGGGAGATCGGCGTGCGTATGGCGCTGGGAGCGAAGCCGGGAGACGTAACGCGTATGATCCTAGGACGCGGAATGAAGTTGAGCGCCATCGGATTGCTGGCGGGCGGAGCACTGGCGGCGGGGTTGGCGGCGCTGCTGCGAACGCTGCTGTATGGAGTGACGCTGGCGGCGCCGGGGATTTACGCGGCTACGGCGGCGACGCTAGTACTGGTGGCCACAGTGGCGTGCGTGATTCCGGCGCAGCGCGCGGCGCGCGTAGATCCCGCGGTGGCGTTACGAAACGAGTAAGTCGACGAACATTTCGAGAGCGCGGACCTGTCCAATGAGGCAGGTTGGTGGTGCAACACATTCTCCGAACAGCGCAACTCCGTTTGCCGGAGACGCCTTACACTCAGAGTTAAGCAGCTGGAGTTTGCCTCGATCAGAGAAGGCACGGTATGTCCCTGCGTTCCGCGGAGGGAGCGCGGGGGAGGATGAAAATGAGACGCGCACTGCTCTTTATCGCGATACTTCTGCTGGCACTTGTGGCAGCGCGCGGTGTGTGCGCCGCGCCACAGAGCAAGGCTTCGGCAACATTGAGCGGCATAGTGCTGGGGCCGGATGACAGGCCGGTGGCGCACGCGAGTGTGTCCTACCAATCGTCGGGCGGCAACGCTCCGCATGCGGTACATGCGGATTCGCACGGACACTTTACGATTAGCAACCTGAAGGCCGACAATTACGACGTCCGGGCATCAGGCAGAGGGGTCTTTTCGGAGTGGGAGAAGAACGTTAATTTGCGTCCCAAAGAGACGAAAAACATCACCTTGCGCCTGATCTACGCCAAAGAGATTCCCAAGGCCTACGTGAAGAGCAAGCCGCAGCAGTAAGTTAACCTGCCTGCAGTATAAGACTCGCCTGACAGTAGGCTTCCCTGCACTGTGCAGACAAAGAGATCAGAGACCAGAGAAAGTTTGTGCGGAATTTTTACTATTGGTAGATGAGCTGGGCGAGCTCGTAGATATCGGAATCGGAGACATCCGAAATGGCGCAATACTCCATCCCCTGACGGCGCCAATGGCGCCATTGGTACCCCTGCCGCAGGCCGGGAGTATGAATGGGGGTGTCGGGTTCTTTGGTGGGAAGAACAAAAACGTTGATGATGTGCTTGCGACGCGTATAGACGAGCGCGGCCACATTCTGGCCTCCGAGAACGTCCAGGCGGCCACCGATGAGCGGAAAACCTTCATCTGCAAAATCCTTGACCGGGGGAACGAAGGCAAGTTTGCCGTTGAACCAGGGCTTGACGGTGTGCTGATCGGTGGAGGCGACGTCGGTAAGATGGCCGGGTTGCAAAGAGCGGACATGCGCGTCGATGATTTCGGCCACGGTAAACGGGGTGGTCGAAGCACTGTCCTTGGCAGGTCGTGGCCAGGAGTACCAGGAAACGCCGGCAACGATGAGGACGGCGGCGGCAACGGCAAGCCAGCGCCACACGGGAATGCGAGGAGTCACGGCCGGCGCGGTTGCCGCATCGAGGTCCGCCCGGATCTTTTTGCGCAGCGAAACGGGTGCGTTTTCGTAAAGGCTGGAACGCTGCAAGGAGGAACGCAAGGCTTCCTCGGTGCCGAGGGTGTTGGCACATTCCCGGCAACTCTCGAGATGGCGTTCGAATTCGGCGGCGCGGATGGCGTCCAGTTCGCCATCGAGATAGCCATGGAGGACAGTACGTGTAATTTCACAGCTCACGGGAGGCCTCCTGCTGAGAGGGGAGCGTGAGCGCGCGCTGGAGCCGCTGGCGAGCGCGGGCGAGTGCCGACATCACAGTGCCAATAGGAATGGCAGTGATGGAGGCGATTTCTTTGTAGGAGCAGCCCTCAAGTTCGCGTAGGACCAACACTTCGCGAAAACGGGGGGGAAGGCTATCCAAGGCGCGGGCCAGGCGTTCCCGGTTGTCCCCGGCGATAGCCAGGGATTCCGGGGAGGCGCTGGGCTGCGGGTGCAATTCTTCGTCGAATTCGGTCATCAGTTCCACAGGGCGATTTTTCTCCAACCAGGTGTAGCAGGTATTGCGCACGATCTGCAAAAGCCAGGCACGCGCGTCTCCGCCATGAAAGCCGCGGAAAAAACGGTAGGCGCGTAACATAGCCTCCTGCGCCACATCTTCGGAATCCGCCCGGTTCCTCAAAAGCCATCTTGCGAGGTTGAAGGCAGCATCCAGATGCGGCAGAACAAGCTGCTCGAAGCGCGCGCGGTCCTGCACATCCAACACGTCCGAGCCTCTTCCCTGGTCAGAGCCACTCATGGGAAAGAACCGCCTAGGGGGTTATTTTATTCCCAAACGCCCCTTGGGTGTGACGAATAAGACCATGGGGAGGTAAGCGAAAAAAACCGGGAATAACTGGACGCCCCGGGTGGTCTGCACGAATGAAACACGTCCCATATGCGGCGCGGGCTCCCTGGACTCTCTCACCCGCGCCGCCCTCCCAAGAGAGATGGCAGGTAAGGGCGACGATAAATAGTAACGGAACTTAGTGTGTTTAAACGAAAAGGAGAAGCGATGGCTGGCAAGGTGAAGGATGAGATTCTGCACGATCACAACCATGACGGGATTGACCGGCGGGGATTTCTGAAGTGCATGGCCTGGGCGGGGACGGGGGCTTTCTGCGTGATACAGGGTGGCGTATTGAAGTCGTACAGCCTGAGCCGTGCGCCGGAGTTGAGCGCGAAGGAAGCCATGGGCGAGCTGAGCTTTGTGCAGATCAGCGACAGCCACATGGGATTTAACAAGCCGGCGAATCCCGACGTCGCCGGAACGCTGAAGGCCGCCGTAGACAAGATCAACGGACTATCGGCTGCGCCGGAATTCATGCTGCACACGGGCGACATCAGCCATCTATCGAAGCCGGAAGAGTTCGACACCGTCGATCAGATCCTGAAGAGCGCGAAGCCCAAGGACGTTTTCTATGTGCCGGGCGAACACGATGTGCTGAACGACGACGGAAAGCAATTCCTGGAGCGCTACGGGAAAGGCAGCAAGGGCGGAGGATGGCATAGCTTCGACAAAAAGGGCGTGCACTTCGTAGGGCTGGTGAACGTGATGAATTTGAAGGCCGGCGGGCTGGGGACGCTGGGGCACGAGCAGCTGGAATGGCTGGAAGACGACGTGAAGCATTTGAAGCACAGCACGCCGATCGTGGTGTTCGCGCACATTCCGCTGTGGAGCGTGTATCCGGAATGGGGCTGGGGAACGGAAGACAGCGCGCAGGCGCTGGCGTATTTGAAGAAGTTCGGTTCGGTGACGGTGCTGAACGGGCACATTCATCAGACGATGCAGAAGGTGGAAGGCAACGTGACGTTTCATACCGCGGCGTCGACGGCGTTTCCGCAACCCGCGCCGGGCAAGGCGGATTCGCCGGGGCCGATGAAGGTGCCGGCCGAGCAATTGAAGAGCGTCCTGGGAATTACGGACGTCAACTACGTGCAAGGACAACATGCCCTGGCGGTGGTGGACTCCACGCTGGCCTGAGCGGGCAATAACGCAGGCAAAGAAACTGCTTCAAAATTGAAATAGCTAAAAAGAGGAGAAAAAGCATGAGGAGAAGTGTGTCTATTGCAGGGCTGGCAGCGGCACTAGTGCTGGGAACGCTGGGTTTCGGCACAGGTCAGAAGAGTTATGTCGCAAGCGCTCAGGAGAAGATGTCGATGACGGAGGTGAAGATCGATAACTTCACATTCGGGCCTGCCACGCTGACCGTGCCGGTAGGAACGACAGTGACGTGGATCAATAAGGATGACATCCCGCACACGGTGGTCAGCGCGGATGATTCGAAGACGTTCAAGTCCAAAGTGCTGGACACGGATGAAAAGTTCTCCTTCACCTTCAGCAAAGCGGGAACTTATCCGTACTTCTGTTCGATTCATCCGAAGATGACCGGCAAAGTCATCGTGCAGTGAGTGAGGAGAAGACTTGCATCCGTTCGACATCAAAGCAGCATTGCTTGCCAAACACGCGCAACACGTGGTGCTGATCCACTTCCCGATTGCGCTGTTTATCATCGGCGTCCTCTTTGATTTCCTTGGGCAGCGGAAGAAGCAGCGGCTGCTGGCTGCGGCGGCCTACTACAACCTGCTCGCCGCGGCGATCGCAACCATACCTGTGGTTGTCACCGGAATTCTCGCGTGGCAGTTTGCGCTGGAAGGGCAGCGGCTCAAGGGAATCCTGCTGCAACACCTGGTCCTCGGGTGCGTCTCGACGGTGATGATCTGGTTTGTTTTCTGGATCCACTTTCGATCGCGGCGAAACAACTTTGAAACCTTGCCGGGGTATCGCTTGCCGATCGAAGCCCTGGCTGTGGCCGTGGTGACGTTGACTGGTCACTTGGGGGGATTCCTCAGCGGAGTGAATGCCCCAAGTTAGGCTTTGGGAGAAACCGTGAGGAGATGCTGTGCCGCAAGCAGGCTTTCTCGGAACCAATGCCCCGTGGACCGCTGACGTAATTCTGTTGCTGGAGCTGGCCCTGGGAACTGGATTGATTGCCGGAGCGATGCTGGCGCGCGCTGGGCGCTACCGGCTCCATGCCTTGTGCCAGTCGGTCATCGTGCTTCTCAACCTAGCGGTGATCATCCTGGTGATGTTTCCAGCCTTTGATCGCCAGGTGCTTCCCAAACTGCCGGGCAGGGTTAGAAGGCCCTACTACGTGATTGCCGTAACGCATGGGGCATTGGGCAGCGTTGCTGAAATTGCGGGCTTGTACTTGCTGCTGGCAGCCGGCACAAAACTGCTTCCGGAAAAATGGCGCATCACGAATTACAAATTCTGGATGCGAACTACTCTCCTACTTTGGTGGCTCGTCCTATTGTTTGGATTGGCTACCTATGTACGCTGGTATGTTCCGAATGTTTTCAGAACATGAATCCGCAGAGGATCCACGACAACCGTGGTTTCCTAGAAGACCTTCAGCGTCCCAACCGGTGTGAACCAAGGCAAATCCAAGAGAGTAAAAACCTCATGATTGCCGGACTAGCTCCAAAACGTGTTCCTACCATACTTGATGGCCTGGCTTTCATAGACGCCGCCGTCTGCTCTGGAGTTGCACGCGGGGGAACAAACGGGCGGGCGGAAGGATGGGTTCTGGAATCGAAGATCAAGATGCGATTATTTTTTCGGTTGGGCAGGAAGCCCGGGGCCAGCGATGGGGAACAGAAAACGGTGGCCCCGCTAGTGGAGGGGCGGGGAGAAGTCGGTCAAGGCGAGGTAGGTGGAATCGATTTTTTCGACGAGTTTGCCGTTGGCTTCGGATTTGTCGCGGACGCTTTGCCAATCGGGGTCGTCACGGAAGGCCTGCCAGTTGGCGGTGGCGGCTTCGCGGCTGGGATGGGCGAGCATGTAAACAAGCGTCTTGCCCTTCAATGGTTCGTCGGTGGGGGTCCAGTAGGCGACGTTTTTGATGCCATGTTTTTCGAAAAGTTTCATGGTGTGATCGCGAAAGCGGGCCAGCAGGTCGTCGAGCTTGCCTTCGTAAGCGTGGTAGATGCGAAGCTCGTAGACGGTGGTTGACGATGGCATGGGGCCTTCCTTTTTTGATAATCCAAGTTTTTCAAGAACAGAGGCAGCCCAGAGGGACGAAGGGAGTAACGCCGCCGCGGGAAGAGTCTGGAGCAAGGTTCGTCTTTTCATGGCCGCGATTCTAGCAGAGGTTTTGGGGGATGTGCAGACCTCTGTGTTTCCCTGAGGAAAGCAGATCCCTCGCTACGCTCGGGATGACAACAAAAGTCAACTTCATGGGCGCGCTAGAGCTGGGATTCGATAGCTTTGGTCATTTCTTCGTAGCTGATGAGGCCTTGTATTTTCTTGATTTCCTTGCCGTCCTTGGAGATGAGGAATGTGGTGGGATAGCCGAGGAGTCCGCCGAATTTTGTGGCGACGTCGTCGTTGCCGAGGACGATGGGATAGTTCATGGGAAGTTTCTGGCCGTTGACGTTGAAACGCTCTTTGGCGAGGAACGGAACGACGGCGCTTTTGCCTTCTTCGTCCATGGCGATGCCGAGAACGGTGAACCCCTTGGTGCCGTACTTTTGCTGCATTTCGATGAGCCAGGGAATTTCGATGTAGCAGGGATCGCACCAAGTGGCCCAGAAATTGACGAGAACGACCTTGCCGCGGTAGCTGCTGAGGGGAACGTCTTTGCCTTCAAGATCCTTGAAGGTGACTTCGGGCGCCATCGTGCCGGCGCCGGCATCGGGCCGCGGGGCGCCGCTACCGGTGACGCTGGTTTTGACGCGTGTGGCCTTATCGAGCTTCCAGGTGACGCCGATGAGGAGCATCACGGTGATCAGGATTAAGAGAACTTTTTTCATCTACGCGATGCCTGAATCTATCAGGCGTACTCCTCTAGAGTGAAAAGCGATTTAGAAACGAAAGCTTTGCCGAAAGCCAGGTCAGTTTGTTGACGAAGACCAGGCCGCCGACGAACAAAAGCAAGGCGCCGCTGAAAAGTTCGACGGCGTGGAGATACTTGCGAAAGTTTTTATAGAAGGCCATGAACTGGCCGATGCCGAGAGCGGTGAGCAGGAAAGGAATGGCCAGGCCGGCGGAATAGATGGCGAGGAGCAGGACGCCGCGGGCGATGGTGTCGCTGGCGGCGGCAAGAGCCAGGACGGTAGCGAGGATGGGGCCGATGCAGGGTGTCCAGCCGAAGGCAAAAGCAAAGCCCAGGAGGAAGCCGCTCCAAATGCCGGGCTGACCAATGCCGCTGCGGAGGTGAACGTCGCGATTGAGCCATCGTGCCAAGGTTGGGCCGAAGAAGCCGATGACTGAGAGGGAGAAGAAGTGAGACGTGCCCAGTCCCGCGAAGAGAGGGCCATGGTTAAGAAGAGAACTGATTCCAAGCGCGACCAGGACAACGCCGAGGATGATGCCAGCGCGGAGATTTAGTTTGATGAGCGCGCCAATCAGATGAAGGCCGAAGAGCAGGATCAAGGCGCCGGCGACGGGAGCGAGAAGCGCGCGGTTCTGCCGCAGGAAGGAACCAACGGCGCTAGCGGAGGCGCCAAAACCGATGAAGACGACGGAGAATCCGGCGACGAAAGCGAGAGCGGAAGAGAACAGGCCCGAAGTGGGGACATCGCCTTTACGGAGCTGCTCCATGCCGATTCCGGAAAGCATGGAAATGTATCCGGGGACGAGCGGAAGCACGCAGGGCGAGAGGAAAGAGACCAGCCCGGCGAGAAAAGCTCCTGCTAGAGGAACATCGTTCATAGTCGAATCATACCTTCAATAGAGGGAATCGCGTAATTCCAGGAATTATTCCCCAAGCTATTCACAGAAGAGCGGAGACGAGTTTCTTTCCTTAGCGCGTGCAGACGGCTGCGCGATTCCTGATTTTCCTACAAGTACCGCGCACGCGGAGTTTCCCGAGAGCAGGGCAGCCAGCAACCCTCTATTAGACGCGCGCGCGAGGGAAAAGCGACATCCGGAGAGGGCTCAGGCAAAAGGACGACAGATGAAGGATTTGGCTGGCGCGGAGGGATATTGAGGTTCTGCGATGTTCCCGTAAACCACTGACAAAGCAAGGTTTACAAGGGGACTAAATGGCATGGCGGTTGCAATTACGAGAGTACCGCGCGGGAGGCGTGCGGCCCGTGAAAATGCAATGGACGCCGAACAAAGTGACGCTCCTGCGTGTGGCGGTGGGATTTGCGGCGGTGTGCCTGTTTGGGCGCGGTGCGTGGGCCAACCTGGCGGCGGTGGGACTGACGGTCGCGTCCATCGCACTGGATGCTTTGGACGGGCATATCGCGCGGAAGAAAAAAATGGCTACACCGGTGGGCGCGCAATTGGACATTTTGGGCGACCGGATGATCGAAAACCTGTACTTCACGTATTTCGCGGTGGTGGGGATGGTGTCGCTGTGGCTGCCAGTGCTGTTTTTTGCGCGCGGGGCGGCGACTGATTTTCTGCGCGGGCTGGCACTGAAAGCGGGACATTCCGGGTGGGGCGCGAATGCCATGTTGCAGACATGGTGGGGACGAGCGCTGGTGGCGTCGCGATGGAGCCGCGGGTTGTATGCGGCGATGAAGTGTTTGTGCTTTTGCTACTTGGGACTGGAGCTGGCGCTGACGCGAGGGCCGGTGGCGTTGCTTGGCACGCTTGCGGCGGACGTGCACGTGATGATTCGCGTGGGCGCGCATGTGCTGACGTGGATGACGGCGGGATTTTGCCTAGTGCGCGGGCTGCCAGTTCTGGTGGAGGGGTGGAAGTATCTTGCGGGAAGCGTTGGGCCGGGGCGCGGAGGCAAGAGTGCACCGCAGGTGGCGATGTGAGGGCGCGCATGGAAGTAAAGGAAATTCAGGAAGTAGAGGAGGTAAAGGAGAAGGGCGGGGGAGTTGCGGCGTTTTTTGATTTGGATGGGACGCTGGTGGCGTTGCCATCACTGGAGCGGAGATTTTTTGGAATCTTGCGAAGCCAGAGAGAGATTCGTCTGAGGAATTATTTTCTGTGGTTGAGGGTAGCAGTGCGATTGGTGCCGCGCAGGATCGGCAGAATTTTGCAGGCAAACAAAATGTATTTGCGCGGAGTGCAAATTTTAGAAGAGCGTGACCGGGGAGATGAGTCGCTGTCTCACCGGCACAAGGGTGGCCACCAGGCCCCGGGACAGGCGTCGGCTCCTCCGAGGCGCAATCTACGATGGCCTGTCCCGGTTTTTTTCGAGGAAGCGATGGAACGAGTGGCATGGCACGCGAGACAGGGGCACGCGATCGTGCTGCTGAGTGGAACGCTGGAGCCGCTGGCGCGGGAAGCGGGGCGAGCTTTGGAGGCGATCCTCTCTGAAAGAGGAATTTCTTGTGCGGTTTGCGTCTGCGCGACGCCGCTCGAGGAAGTGGACGGGCGGTGGACTGGGGAGATTTTGGGTGAGGCGATGGTTGGAGAAGAAAAAGAACGGGCGGCTCGCCGGATTGCAGCGGAACTCAAACTCGATTTGCGGCGCTGCTATGCGTATGGGGACAGCGCGAGTGACCGGTGGCTGCTGGGTGCTGTGGGGCGGCCGGTGGCGGTGAACCCCAGCAGAAAGCTTGCGCGGCATGCATGCATGCGCGATTGGACTATTTTGAAATGGGAAAAAGAAGGAATCGTAACGCGGAGGCACAGAGAACGCAGAGAAAAGAAAAGGAACGTGGAAGCAGTGACGCGAGGGCAAGAAGTATTGAATTCGCAGGCCAATGTGGGAGATCTGGGATGAGCCGAAGGGCAAGAGCGACTGAGGGAACAAACGAAGCCGCGATTGCAATGCCCGCACAGATGCATTCTTTGACGGTGGATCGCGCCGGCAGTCTCGGAACGAATGCGCGAGGAATCAGCGAGTGGGCCGCGCAGGAAGCGGCAGCTGCGTGGGCGGCTTGTGGAGCGTTCGAATGGGTGGCGCTAGGGTATTTGGCGGTGTCCAGCGCGCTCATTGTGCTGTTTGCGGAGAATCTGGCGCATCCAGTGAAGCTGGTTGGAGTGCAGGCCTTTGTTGCCGCAATGATTTTGGTTTTGTGCCGAATGGAAGTACGAGGCGGGACGGACACTTCGGCTGCGCTCAGTGCACACAGCAATTTAGATGCTACGGCTGGGCAAAGATTCTGGCATTTCTGGCGGCATTGGTATCCGCACTTGTTCTTTCTTTTTTGTTTTGAGGAGATGGCGAAGCTGGTGCACTTGTTCTCGCCGGGATGGGAAGACGCGAAGCTGATGGCCTTCGATCGCTGGCTGACAGGGGTGAATCCTTCACTGTGGCTGGAACAGTTTGCGCGTCCAGCGCTGAACGAATTCATGCAGTTCGCGTATTTCACTTACTTTGTTTTTCTGCTGGTACTCGGCGGGATTCTCTATTACCGGCGCGAATGGAAAAGCTACTGGGCGGTGATGACGTACTCGGCGATTGGCTACGGGATCGGCTACGTCATCGCGATGTTTTTTCCGGTGCAGAGTCCATGGTTCAGCATGGCGGGAATGTGGCACGGGGAATTGGCCGGAGGGCCATTCACCGCGCTGATCAATTTGATTGAAAAATGCGGGCGAGTGCATGGCGCGGCGTTTCCTTCGCAGCATGTGGCGGGAGCGGTGGCAGCGCTTTGGGGAGCGTGGACGCACCGCCGGTGGCTTTTCTGGGTATTCCTTCCATTCGTTCTCTGCATGTGTGTTTCGACGGTGTACGTGCGAAATCACTATGTGGCGGATGTGTTTGGAGGAATGCTGACGGGGACGCTGGGGTATGTGATCGGCAGTTGGCTGATGAAGACGCGAGGCGCAATAGCAGGGGAAGCGAGCTAAAACTTTCGCTGTGAATTCCGGCCGTTAAGTCCAAAAGCAAGCCTGAACCGGGAACGGAGAGAGGAGGGCGAGCAAGGGGAGGGGTGTATGCATTGGAGATCCAAGACTAGCGCGGTAGGTCTCGAAGAGTGTTTTCTGAGAGGGAAATATGGCTCGATAACGGCAAGAATAAGATTCTTAGCTGTTCTTATTGTTGCAGCGGCCGTCACCGGATGCAGCGGTGGAGGATCCCCTGTGAGCCCGCCACCGCAGGGAGCGCCTGATTTCTTCTTTGTGGAGAATTTGTCGCAAACAATTGCAGGATTCGATGAACAATCCGGACACTTGGCGGTGATCCCCGGATCGGGAACGGAGATTCCGTTTCCGCCCAGCAGTCTTGCGGCGGATCCCCAGGGCCAGTTCCTAGGGGTGGTCGAAATCCAGGACATCAACACGCGGCAATTGCAGCTGGTCGCGATCCAGGCAGGAGGAACGCTGCAGCCGGGAGCACACGTTTCCGTGCCGGGAGCGGTGGCGCTGGCGTTTTCGGGAAACAGTTTACTCGCAGTGGTCGACCAGAATGACGAACAGGTGGAAGTATTCTCCATTCAGAACGGAACACCAACGCTGGCGTCGTCGGCGCCGGCTGGGCCGCTTCCAGTGGATGTTCTGTTCAGCGCGGACGGAAAGAAACTCTATGTCGCGAACAAGTTTGGGGACAGCATTTCCGTATATTCGGTCACGGCGAACGGCACGGTGCAACCGGTACAAACGCTGCAACTGCCGCTGGCGCCGGGGCAGATCATTGCGCCAGTGGTGCGGCTGAGGTTGAATCCATCGGGCGATCGGCTTGCGGCAACCACGGGGATGGGACAGCTCTACGTTTCGCAGGTCAGTCCTACGGATGGCACGCTTTCCGGCACACAGGAAACCATCGTGGCAAACGGGGCAAACCTCGAAGAAGTGATTTTTGATCCATCCGGGCGGAACATTTACACTGGGGATCAAGACAATGGCGGACTCTACGAATTTGCCGTAGCGGCGGATGGCGGTACCGCTCCACTGAGCGGGTCACCGGTGCCCGCGATGCCACTGCTCACTGGGATGGTGATGAATTCGGCCGGCGATCGACTGTACGTGGTGAACGGCGCAAACTCCGAGATCGTGACCTATCTCCGTGACAGCACCAGCGGCAAGCTAACGGCTACGGCAGAGGTCGTAAGCAGCGGGGGGTTTCTGCCGGGCCGCATCGTGCGCGTAGCGGCGCACTAAGCAAACAACGGCGGACGGCGCAGGTGGTAGTCGTGCGCGCTTTCAAACGCATGAGCGATGCGGAGAATTGTTTTTTCTTGCCAGGATGGCCCGATGATTTGAAGACCGACAGGCAGGCCCGAGGAAGTGAAGCCGCAAGGGATTGAAATGGACGGCAAGCCAGTGAAATTCGCCGGACGATTCAACCGCAGCAGACCTGCGCGAACCAATTCGGTTTTTCCATCGACGGATATTTCTTCCACGCCAATCTCTGTGGCTGCAAACGGAGTACTAGGCACGACTACGGCATCGAGCATTTTCCCAGAAGGAACACCTAGCTGGCCGAAAAGGCCGAGCCATGCCATCGCGCGCATGGAGAGAGCGGCAAGATAATCCACTGCACGCACTTTGAGGCCCATCTCCAGGCGGGTTTTGACGTCATCGCCATATTCCGCAGCGCGGGAGGGGAACCATCCGGAACGCAGGTGGAAATCCGTCGCTTCGGCCAGAGCGATGTTTGTACTGGGATCCGTCCACTGATGAACGGAATGCGCGGGGCATTCGTGCAAAACGACACTTCCGGAATTCTTATTCGCAAGCGCCTTCCTAATGATCCGCTGTACTTCGCTATCGATACGCTCCCAGAAATAATCCGCGGGGATTCCCAGATGAAGTGGCACTCGCGGCTTCTGGCGAATTTCGTTGACGCCCCGAAGATGGAAAGGGAGGAGGACTTTCTCCGCCGAACCATCCAGATAGTCTCCTGTGGCGATGGCCTGAAGAAGGAGCGCGGCGTCCACGGCGGAGCGAGTCAACGGGCCCACATGGTCCAGCGTGGTCGAAAGTGGTACAACGCCGGCGGTAGAAACGCGCCGATAGTGCGGCTTGAGGCCGACGATGCCGCAGAGAGCGGCAGGGATGCGGATGGAGCCGCCAGTGTCTGTGCCGATGCTGCCGTAGCAAAGGCCGGCAGCGACGGCTGCGGCGGAACCACCGCTCGAGCCGCCGGGAATGCGTGCAGGGTCCCACGGATTGTGGACCGGGCCATAGTGCGGATTGTTCGAAGTCACGCCATAGGCGAACTCGTGCATGTTGGTCTTGCCGAGCAAGATGGCGCCAGCGTTTTTGAGTTGTCCGACGACCGCTGCGTCCCCGTCTGGGATGAAGTCCCGAAGGATCTTCGATCCGGCGGTCGTTCGAATCCCTCGCGTGTAGATATTGTCCTTCAACGAAATAGGGATTCCGTGAAGCGGGCCACGGTCGCGATGGCCTTTGCGGCCTCGTGGAGCAAAAAGTTCGGCTTCGGCCTTCTTGGCTTGGGCCAGGGCAATCTCAGCGGTTACAGTGATGTAGGCGTTGAGGTTTGGATTGAGCCGGTCGATGCGGGCGAGCATGAGCTTGGTGAGCTCGACAGGAGAAAGCTTGCGCTTTCGGAAAAGTTTTCCGACTTCTTCGATGGAAGCGAAGGCCAGGTCGGTGTCGCTCATGCTCAGAAGATCTTTTCCTGGTGGCGAAGGTTCCCGAAGGTGCCGATATTGGCGATCATGAAGGCGATGCGAAACTGATTCTCCGTACGCACCTGGCCGAGGTTGATGCGGCGGTATTCGACGGCCAGGCCGCAACAGCCGCCGTTGTAGCTGGCTTGTACAATCTGGTTTTGCAGCGTCTTATTTGTGAAATCGTAGCCAATGCCGGTGAGGAAGTTGAGACCTTTTCGTGTTTCGCTGCCGTAGCCGATGAGGGCGCGCAGCTGATTGGAGAGCGGCTGGTCGAACAGCTCGAATTGGGGCGGCTGCGGATTGGGCAGATCCCCCGGCACGGGATTGTCGTTGAGGCGGAAGTGGGCCAGGGTCACAAAGAATTCCCGGTAGGGCTTCACTTTCAGCAATGTGCCGATGGTCACGAGTCTTTGCGCCGTGGGATCGTACTCAAGGATTTGTTCCAAGTCGTAAGGACCACCAGGGGTGATTTTGATGTCGCTGATGATGGGCGACCAGTGGCGCGGCCCGAAGGCGAAGGCGAAAGGGGTGATGGAGTTGAGCGCCTGGAAGACATTGCGCTGGCCGTCCACGATGGCGCCGCCAAAAGTGGGATCGAAATAATGCTTCTGGAAGATGCTCCAGGAGATGAGCTCCCTAGGTTGGTTGTCGCCTTCCTTAAGGAACAAGCGCTGGGTGAAACCATACTGAATTTCATTGGTGTCGGTGATTGTAGCGTTGGAATCGAAGCGGATAAAGTCGGCGAAATTGTTCACGCCGGTGACATAACGGTAGGTGAAAGCCGGCTCGATGGTGTGCTTGTAGCGCCGGCGAGTTTTATCCTTCTTTAGAGAAGTGCGGTCGAAGAAACGTTCGAACACGGGAGGGCGGAGCTCTACCGCAAATTCGCCGGTGTTGCGGAGGATGGACGCGCCGCTGAGCACGCCGGAAGAATTATAGGAATCGCCGTAGCGGGTGGTGCGAAATGCGGCGCAGGTAGTGACGCCGAGCCAGGGACCGAAGTGCAGGGGAACGGTAACGCGCGGAGCGAATTCGTAGCGGTCGACGAAATTGGGAGTTTGAATGAGTTGATCGCTGCGGTTCACGACACCTGCAAAGGCGTCGAACGCGAAGTAGACAGGGACGCTGCTCCAGGGAGCCTGTTCGACAGAGCCAAAACGCGCTTCGGGCGCATTGCGGAGAGCGACGCTGGTGGCAGGAATGGCGGGAGTGATCGCAGTCGCAGCGACCGGGAGCGTAAGAAAGCTCTTGTCGTTGAGCGCCGCGAAGTTGAGGCTGAGTCCCCGAAAATTATTGGCGAGAAAAATGGCGCTGCGCACTTCGGAGTTGACAGCTTCTCCAAAAGTGTCCGCGAACGCCAGGCGGAAGGTGAGTGAGGAAAGCTGGTTGTAGTCAGTGACGAAGCGCCAGCCTCCGGGCAGCAAGGATTGAATTTCAACACGCTGCTGCTCGCCGCCTTGCGGGCTGCGTGTGCCGTCGGGATTGAGCAGGCCGCGGTCCTCCACGCCAAAATAAGTGTAGGCGATCGAAGTATTTTCGAAGGGCTTGGCGCGGAATTCGCCGCGCTCGAGCACGCCGCGGCGGCTCATGTACTGCGCGCCGAGAGTGGTGTCCATCCAGGATGTGGGCGCGAAATAGAAAGCGTCGCCCAGAATGAAACCTTTGCGTGAGCTCTGGCCGATATCGGGAATGAGGAATCCGGTCTGGCGGATTTTTTCTCCGGCAGGGGCAGTGGCATAGGGGAGCCAGATGAGCGGGACGCGGAAGAGACGGAAGTTGGCGTTGACAAGTGCCACGGTCTTGTTGAGGCGGATGCGCGCGTTGGGTGCGTAGAACTGCCATTTGGGATGTAACGGATCACAGATAGTGATCCAGGCGCGGTGGACGAGGTAGACGTCACCGGCGAAGCGCTCGACGTCCCGGGCTTCGAAATAAAGAGGATTCTCGGAAATCAGGACGGTGGGGTTGGGCGCGCGTTCGATCTTCACCGTCCCGCGAACGTTGTGGAAAGTGCCGTGGCCGGTGCTGACATTGTAATGGGCTTCCTCAGCGTCGAGGTGCTCTTTGTTGTAATCGAGCTGGACGTGCCCGGTGGCCACGGCTTCGAAGGTCTTGCCGTTGTACTCAACGTGGTCGGCGCGAAGACGCGTGTCGCCAAAATGGATGTCCACATCGCCATCGGCGGTCGTGAGGTCGCCGCGGCGGCTCTGCGTTTTTGATTCCAGGTCGGCAACGCCAGTCTTGGAGGAGGGACGGTGGACTTGCTGAGCTGCTGCGGCCGAACGTATCGGGGGCCCCGCAAACGTGACGAGCAGCGCAATCAGGAAGAGAAAAGAACGTAGTGCGGGGAGTATCCGCGCGCGGGGATGAGATTTCGCGTCAAGCATGCATTCAATGAAAACAGTGGGATAGCCTAGCACGGGGCAGAGGGGAATTGAAGGAAGCGTTCGAGACCTGACTGTGCGCGGGGAGCAACCGTCCGCGTAAGTATCATAGCCGTGAAACGTCATAAGAGGACGGCACGTCTTTCTCTGCACGGGATAGGTCTGCCCTTCCAGAAACTTATGATGCGTGAAATGGGCCAGGAGGAGTAACATGCCCGGCCTTGCTTACAGGAGAATGAAAATGAAGCATGTTTCGAATGCTCTGCGGATGATTCTGGCTGCTGTGGTCTGGATGGGTCCAGGCGCGGTGCACGCGCTAGCGGCGCCTGCCGACCAACCGAAAGCCACCGAGCCGCTCAAGAACCTGGAGTTCCGGGAGCTCGGGCCCGCAACCATGGGTGGACGCATCGATGACTTTGCCGTGGTGGAGAGCAATCCCAACATTGTTTACGTTGGCGTGGCCTCCGGCGGCGTCTGGAAAACGACTAACAACGGCACGACCTGGGAACCGGTGTTTGACAAGGAGAGTGTGTCGACGATTGGGGACATCGCGATTGCGCCGTCGGACCCATCCGTCGTGTGGGTCGGCACGGGTGAGCCGAACAACCGGCAGAGCTCGTCTTGGGGCGATGGAGTGTTCAAATCGCTGGATGGCGGGAAGACCTGGAAGAAGATGGGCCTGGAGGCCACGCGGCACATCGGGCGAATCGTGGTTCATCCGAAGAATCCGGAGGTGGCCTACGTGGCGGCGCTAGGGCATTTGTGGGGACCGAATCCGGAGCGCGGGGTTTATAAGACGACGGACGGCGGGAAGACGTGGTCGCACGTGCTGAAGATCAATGACGACACGGGGGTGAGCGACATCGCTTTGGATCCGGAAAGCCCAGACACGCTGTATGCCGCGGCGTACGAGCGGCGGCGGACGCCCTTCGGATTCAACGGCGGTGGACCCGACAGTGCCATCTACAAGACGACCGACGGCGGCGCGACATGGAAAAAACTGACGAAAGGGCTGCCGTATGAAAACGGCGGAGACACCGGACGCATCGGGCTGGATATTTACCGCAAGGATCCCAACATTGTTTATGCGATCGTGCAGCACGAAAAGGGCGGGACCTACCGAAGCGAGGACAAGGGTGAAACCTGGAAAAAGATGGGCGACACGAATCCGCGGCCGTCGTACTACAGCCAGATTCGCGTCGATCCCAACAACGATCTCCGGATTTGGG
>Ga0207131_1055_pt1 | contig 18992 bp, 15 predicted proteins | sample Alteio_BWMinHeat_13_FD_153557 | JGI IMG/M metagenome (GOLD analysis project Ga0207131, IMG submission 153557) | Enriched cells from forest soil in Barre Woods Harvard Forest LTER site, Petersham, Massachusetts, United States -... | ecosystem: Environmental > Terrestrial > Soil > Temperate forest >...
AGCCTTGAGCCACTCTTCGCGAGCCTGGAGAAGCTGGTCCTGCTCCTGAAGAGCTTTCGCGCGCGTGGAGATGCGCACAAGTTCCTCGCCGTGGACCAGAGCGTGGCATTGATCGCAGGCGAGAGTGCCGAGGGGCAAGGGTGCGCCGCAGTTTTGGCAATTGCGAAGGGGTTCGACGTAGGCGGTGGACACGATAAGCCAGTCGGGAGCCGGGTCAAGTTGAGGGTGGCGGAGCGGGGGCTGTGGCAGCAAATGGGCCCAGGATTTCAATCTTGGGACCGGCGGCAAGCTTCCACGCGATGTTCATCCCTACAAGAAGAATGATGAGTCCGAGTGCACCGTTGAGCGGACTTACCAGCTCGAGAAAAGGCGAAGCGAGACCCAGGAGGGCAAGCAGTCCGAGCGCCTTCAGAAGATTCATTTTGGGCTTCTCCGCCGAGGGAGGTTGGGAGGGAGTGGACGGTGATGAGTCCTGGCTGGGTGTTGAAGCGTCAGGATTGGCGGAGGGAGCGGTTTGGGTGTGCGATGGTTTCAAAGGTTTCTCTTTATTGATCTGAGAAAGATAAATGGGAACTGCAGCCATGGAGACTGCCGCGTAGGTGAGCGCGGCCGCCGCGACCTGATACCGGCGGCCACCGATACCGCGCGAACCCATTTTTATGGCTTTGGCAATGATCCAGCCAACGGCAAGCGAGACGTAGCCAATGGCAATGCCGGTGATGATGCTGAAACCAGAATAGAGAATCAGGCCGAGGATGGCGCCGCCGAACCCGAAGGTCAGGCCCCGCACAAAGGCAGCGTGGGTATCCTTTGGGATTTGAGTCTTGAGTTGATCCACGCAGCGCGCGCAGGCGAGAGAACCGTTGACACGGTAATACTGACCTGTAATCGCTTGATTGCAGGAATTGCACACGTCGGTGCCGGGTTTTGGCGCGTATTCCGCAGTGCCAAATTGAGGGGTGGGATTGCCGAAATCGGAGCCCGCCATGGGCGGGAGGGTAGCACAGAGGTTATGTGGTCAAAAGCAAATTCTGGTCGCAGGGGCGCGAGATGTTTAAGAAGTAAGACCCAGTTCGCCTTTTGGGCCGGTGAGGAGGGCGTGAATCCGGGACTTGTCGCTGCGCGCAACGGGCAGGTCGATTCCCATGCGCTGGATGGTCGGCGTGAGTTCGTCTGGATTGGTGCTCATGACCTCGAAATAATCGAGGGTGCAGCCTTGCGGAGCGTCGGTGGAGGGATGCGCGGAGTCCGCGCTCCATTCGATGAAGAAGGGGAGCAAGCCGTGATGCGTGTCGGCGAGATTGATGGTTTTCCAGTGGAGAACTTTTCCATCGGGGCGAGCTCGCGAGCCGGGAGTGGGGCCTTCGAACGCGACGCCGGCTTCGCGGAGTTTTTTGGCGAAGGCATCGAGGTCACCGGGATGAGCGGCCCAGCCGACGAGGCGTGGCTGGGTGAGATTGTACAGGCCGAGAGTGTCGGGAGCACCGGACTGGTGCGGATCAGGTGCGATGATTTCCAGGTAGCGGCGTTCGCCGAGAGAGAGCAGGGCGTTACGCGTGCCGCGGCCGGGATGGACTCCACCGATGGCGGCGCGCACGCCGGCGTTTTCTTCGACGAAGGAGATGCCTTCGTCGAGATCCCGGAAGCCGAGAAGAATGTGGTCGAGCAAAGCGGGTGCGTCATCGTCGCCAAAACTGAATGGCGGCGCAAGAAGCGTAGCGCCGGTGAAGGCGAGAAACAACCGGCGAGAAACGAGGTCAGGCATGAAAGGCTCCTTCAAAGAGAGATGGTCGCGCTGTTGTGGCCGCGCTTGGAAAGATAGGCGTGCCAGAAGAGGCGGGCGGCGACGGCGCGGTAGGGGCGCCAGGGCTGGCTGAGTTTTTCGAGGCGCTCCGGCGATGGACGTTTGCGAAGATGCTTCACCTCTTGTACAGCGGCGGCCAGCGCGAGATCGCCGACAGGCCAGATGTCGGGGCGGCGCAGGGCGCTCAATAGATAGATGTCGGCGGTCCAGTTCCCGATGCCTTTGAAGGCGGTGAGCATTTTGCGCGCGGCATCGTCGTGGAGTTCGTGGAGGTAACGGAGATCGAATTGGCGGCGGGAGAGGGACTCGGCGAGGAGGCGGGTGTACAGAGTTTTTTGGCGGCTGAAGCCGATGCGGAGAAGATCGGCGTCGGAGAGTTTTAAGAATTTATGCGGTGTGAGCGGGCGGACGGCGGCGTTCAGGCGACCGAAGGCGGCTTTTGCGGAGGCGAGAGAAACTTGCTGTTCGAGAATGATGTAGACGAGTGTGGGGAAGCCGGGCTCGCGGACCCAGAGAGGAGGGCGGCCGTATGTATTCAACACCCCTGCCAAGTCGTCGTCGCGGCGTGCTAGTTCGCTCACGCCCTTGACAAAGGAGAACTGATCGATAACAAACGGTCTAATCTCTGAAGAACTCATTTGGATTTGAACGGATGTATTTGGCGCAGAGAGCATTCAGGTTTTCCGTCTCTTCACGCTCCAGGGCGAAAAACGCTTGATCGATGGGCTCAGGGTATTCATACGTTCTTCATTCGATTCTAAAATCTTATCTCGTTCATTTCTTTCTATTGGAGCAACCCCGCCAGGGAAAACAGAGAGGGCCTTCTCAAGGAGCTCAGCATAGGAGTTGGCGCCGACTAGTCGAAATCCCTGCAAAGAATAAGGCCAAATCATTCCAGTACTGTTCCAGAAGAATTGATCGAATCCGCCATTGCACACTTCGGAGCGACACCACCACATAGCAATCATTGCCCCTTGCACAGGGCTGGCCATCTCAAAAAAGTCCGCTGCCGTTCGAGGGTCTTCGTAGAAGTTCAGGTCTTCCCACATTGGTTCGACTACTGCCCAAAACAGATCCTCGCCTGCCAAGTTGGATGCATCGTCGCGCGAAATCAGATATTTCCTCGACATGGAGATCGTTTCTCAGGCATGAAATTCTAATCGAGCTAGGACGGAACTCGATCGGCGACTTCGCGCTGGAGAGATGCGACGACTTCGGCGAGGGGCCTGGGGCCAAGGTCGCCTTTCGAACGATGGCGAACGGAGACGGATCCGGCTTCGGCTTCCTTGGGGCCGACGACGAGCATGTAGGGAATCTTTTGGAGCTGCGCGTCGCGGATTTTTGCGGGCAGTTTTTCGTTGCGGTCGTCGAGATGGACGCGCAGGCCGTGGCGCTTCAATGTTTCGGTGACGTGCTTGGAGTAGTCGGCGACTTTTTCGCTGACGGGACAGATTTCCACTTGCACGGGCGCGAGCCACAGCGGAAAGGCGCCGGCGTAATGCTCGATCAAAATGCCGAAGAAGCGCTCGACGGAGCCGAGCAGCGCGCGATGGACCATCAGCGGCTGATGCTTGGCACCGTCTTCGCCGACATATTGCAGGCCGAAGCGCGCGGGCAAGTTGAAATCGAATTGCACGGTGGTGAGCTGCCAGGGGCGGCCGATGGCGTCAATGAGCTTGACGTCGATTTTCGGGCCATAGAAAGCGGCTTCGCCCGCCATGGTTTTGTAGGGAATGTTCATGCGCTTCATGGTTTCCGCGAGGGCGGCGGTGGCGCGATGCCAATCCTCGGGTTTGCCGGCGTAATTTTCCGGATGCGATTCGTCCCAATCGGAGAGCTCGACTTCGAATTTGTCGAAGCCGAAGTTTTTCATGACCGCAAAAGCGAAATCGACGCAGGCTTCGACTTCAGCTTCGATCTGCGAGGGCATGCAGAAGATGTGGGCGTCATCCTGGGTGAAGCCGCGCACGCGGAGCAAGCCGTGAAGCACGCCGCTGCGTTCGTAGCGATAGACGGTGCCGAGCTCGGCGAGACGCACGGGAAGCTCGCGGTAGCTGTGGAGTTTTGCTTTGTAAATCAGAATGTGGCCCGGGCAATTCATGGGCTTGAGCTGATAGTCGGCTTTTTCGACTTCGACGGGACCGAACATGCTGTCCTTGTAAAAGCCGGTGTGGCCGCTGGTTTTCCAGAGGTCGAGGCGCATGATGTGCGGCGTGTAGACAAGGTCGTAGCCACGCTTCTGCAACTCGTCGCGGAGCCAGTCCTCGACAATCCTTCGAATCAAGCCGCCCTTGGGATGCCAGAAAATCAGGCCCGGGCCGGCTTCTTCCTGGATGCTGAAGAGGTCGAGCTCCGTGCCGAGCTTGCGATGATCGCGGCGCTTGGCTTCTTCGAGGCGGTTCAGATATTCGTCCAGCTCTTTTTGCGTGAAAAAAGCGGCGGCATAAATGCGCTGGAGCTGGGGATTGCCTTCTTGGCCTTTCCAGTAAGCGCCGGCAACACTCATCAATTTGAAAGCCTGAATGCGTTTTGTTGAGGGGATGTGCGGGCCGCGGCAGAAGTCCATGAATTTGCCGGTGGTATAAAAGGAAACCATCAACTCGTTGGCTTTTTCTTCCACCAATTCACATTTGAAGATTTGATTGCTCTTTTTGTAGAGATCGAGCGCTTCCGGCTTGGGAATAAGCTTGCGCTCGTTCGGCAGATCCTGCGCGGCAAGTTCGTGCATCTTCTTTTCGATTTTCGCCAGGTCTTCGGGAGTGAACGGTTCCTCGTGCAGAAATTCGTAGAAAAAGCCGGTGTCAATCGGCGGACCGATGCCCAGCTTTACGTTGGGATAGAGCTCCATCACTGCCGCGGCAAGAAGGTGCGCCGCGGAATGCCGAAAGACGAACAGCGCATCGGGATCCTTTTCGGTGAGGATCCTTATCTTCACGTCATGATCGATGGGGCGGCGCAGGTCGATCAACTCGCCTTGATCCGGAGCGTTGGGGAGCGGCGCGCCGTTGGTTGCCGTTACGTGCGCGACCAGCGCGGCATCCGCAAGCCGCGGCGAAATCTTGCGCGCGATATCGGCGGGCGTGGTGCCTTTCGGCACTTCCTGGACACTGCCGTCGGGCAGTGTAATGTGGATCTGCTCCATGTTCGTATTCACCCGGAAAGAGAAACATCAAGCTTATCGGCGGCTTCCCGTAGGGTCAAGGAGATGCCTGCTAGGTAGATTGCCAGCGTCCTGTTTGGACCTGAGGACGTGCTAGGATGACCGGCTAGCCGCAATCATGATCGGACAAACGCTGAATCAAGACAGACTGGATCCGATACGCCCGCGTTGAATTGCCGAAGGGCGGAGCGTACGATTTCACAATTCCCACTTAAGGAGCGTCCCATGGGAGCAAAGACTTTTGTCACCTGTACTTTCGCCTGCATTCTTGCGCTCTCAGCTGCCCGGACTGCGCATCTACGGTCTCAGTCTTCACCGGCTTCCACATCGTGGCCTGCGGTGTCGCCGCTCGGTGCTCGTAACGATCTTCCCAATCCGTATCGCGCGGGTGTTAGCTGGGGTCAACTGCCCAACGGAAGAAAATGGGGATCGACGGCGGGGATCGCCATCGGTCCGGATGGCAATATCTGGGCGATCGATCGGTGCGGTGTCTCGGGATCTCAAGGCACAAACTGTGCCGACTCGCCGCTCGATCCCATCCTCGAATTCGATCTGTCCGGCAAGTTTCTCAAGGGCTTTGGTCACGGGCTGTTTGTCAGCCCGCACAAGATCACCATCGACAAGGATGGCAGCCTGTGGGTCGCCGATAACGGGATGAAGGATGGCAGGGGGCAGCAGGTTTTCAAATTCAACCAGGATGGCAAAATCCTGCTCACGTTGGGGAAGGCCGGTGTCGCCGGACCCGGTACGGATACGTTTGATCAGCCTACTGAGGTTGCCGTTGCTGCCAACGGCGATATCTTTGTAGCCGACGGCCACGGCCGCGCACCGACCTCCAACGCTCGTATCGTGAAATTCGACAAAAACGGGAAGTTCCTTAAGACCTGGGGAAAAAGAGGAAGCGGTGTCGGCGAATTCGACGGCCCGCACACGCTTGCGTTCGACTCTCAGGGACGCCTCTTTGTGGGCGACCGTCAGAACAACCGCATCGAGATTTTCGATCAGGATGGACGTTTCATCTCCGAGTGGAAGCAGTTCGGCCGCCCAAGCGGGATTTTCATCGACAGAAACGACGTGCTGTACGTCGCCGATTCGGAATCCCACGAAGCCGAAGAAAGCTACGGGCACAACCCGGGTTGCCGGCGGGGCATTCGCATCGGCAGCGCGAAAGACGGATCGGTGAAATACTTGGTGCCTGATCTTGGGCCTTATCCGCCCCCGCCTGGGTCCACGTCACCGGAAGGGGTTGCTGCGGATGCTCGGGGAAATATTTACGGGGCGGAATTCACCATGGATGTGAAAAAGTACGTAATGAAATAGCGGAAGCACTCGTGTGCCGCAAAGGCCGCGCCGAAGAGCTTCATTTCCCATCTATGATTCGAACGTCCAACGGCCGCCGGCCATGGTGCGCTCGACGGGAATGGTGACGAGGGTTAAAGGATTTTCTTTCAAAGGATCGCGGCCGAGCACGACCAAATCGGCGAGCTTTCCGGCTTCGATGGAGCCTTTGAGATTCTCTTCGAAAGAGGCATACGCGCCGTTGATGGTGCCGACGCGAATCGCTTCTTCGATGGTAATTTTTTGTTTTGGTCCCCAGATGTTGCCCTTGGTGTCGGTGCGGGTGACTTCCGATTGCAACGCCATCATGGGTATGAATTCTCCGGGCGGATAATCGGAAGCCTGGGTCGGGCGAATGCCGGCGTCGAGGAAGCTGCGCAGGGCGAACATGTGATTGAGGCGCTCGGCGCCGTAGTAGCGCATTTTTTCGCCGTGGTAATAAACGTAAGTTGAAAACGGAGTTGGGATAGCGCCAAGAGCTTTGATGCGGGCGATCAAATTGTCATTGATGACGGTGCAGTGCTCGAGACGAAAACGCGGATCGTGGCGCGGGTTTTCGCGCTGCAAACGCTCGTAGACGCGCAGAGTCGTATCAATGCCGACGTCGCCGTTCGCGTGCGTGCCGATCTGCCAGCCGGCAAGATGCGCTTTGCGGCCGTAGGTGTAGAGCTCCTCCTCGGTCATGACCAGAATGCCAAAGTCTTTGGGGCGGCCTTCATACGGCGTGGAGAGGCGTGCCGTGCGCTCGGAAATCGAGCCGTCGCAAACCAGCTTCATGGCGCCGACGCGAACCCATTCGTCGCCGAGACCGGTGCGGACACCTGCTTCGATCATCGCATCGATGTAGCGGTAGTTGATGAAGCAGTAGGCGCGATAGAGCAGGTCGCCGGAGTCACGGGCGTCCTGATAGGCGCGGAGATCAGTGGGAGTGCCCTGCGCCTCCGTTGCGGACGTGATTCCGGTCCTGGCAAGCATTTTGGAAATGAGCTTCACGCCTTCGCGATGATCGTCACGCGTGAAATTCTCGGGAATGACCTTATTGAAGAAGGCCTGGGCGCTCTCAGCCACACGGCCTGTCAGTTTTCCAGTGGCCGGGTCGTGATCGATTTTTCCGCCGGGAGGATCGGGAGCCATCTCGTCGATCCCGGCCATTCGAAACGCGAGGGAATTTGCGTAGACCGTGTGGCCACCGCGATGTTCGATGTGCACGGGATGATCGGGGACGGCCGCGTCCAGATCGCCGATGTTTAGAGGGCGGCCATCTTCCGTTTTTGTGTCGTCGTACTTGAAACCGAGGACCCAATCGCCAGCGGGCGTTTTTGCGGCGCGCTCGCGAAGCGCCGCTTGAATGGCCGAGATCGATCGCAGGTCGCAATCTACCATTCGGAGATGCGACAGACCAGCTGAGGCCGGGTGCGAGTGCGCGTCGATGAAGCCCGGGAGCACGGTCTTTCCGCCGAGATCCATCTTTCGAACGCCGGGCGCGGCGAGATTCATGACGTCGGCATTTTTCCCAACGGCAAAGAACCGGCCGCGCGTAACGGCCACCGCTTCCGCAACGGGTTCGACCGGATTCATGGTCACAATGTGACCGTTATGGAGAATCAAGTCAGGCTTTTCCTGATCGAGAGGGAAAAGCGAGAACGCAGCAAGCGTGCCAAGGAATTCGCGGCGAGTCGAACTATTGGTCATAGGGCCTCTTTAGGGGTGGCTGAAGATTGGAAAGTACTGACGACCAAGGCTGGCCGGAGCCAGCCTTTTACCCGTGAAGGCTGACAAGGTACACTTTCTTATTTTAACGTAGTTCGCCGAAATTCTTTGGGAGATGTTTGAATGAAAAAACTCGGAGCTCAGTTGCTAATTGGCGCCTTTCTTTTTTGGCCGGTGCTTGCGGGTAGGGCGCAAGAGCCAAAGACGCTTCCGGCGGCGGACGAGCGCTACAAAGTGGATATTCTGCTGGTGGTCGCGCATCCAGACGATGAGGGCGCGGCTACTCCGTACCTCGCGCGGGCGCTGGACGAGCACAAACGCGTGGCGGTCGTGTTTGGCACGCGCGGCAGCAGCGGTGCGAACGAAGCGGGTGCTGAGCAAGCCGCGGCGCTGGGCGATATCCGGGAGGTCGAAGCGCGGAATGCGTTGGCCACGCTGGGAATTACAAATGTTTGGTTCCTCGGTGGCAAGGATACGGCTTCGCAGAACGTCCTACAGTCGCTGGCGAACTGGGGGCACGGCGCTTCGCTGGAGCAACTCGTGCGCCTGGTCCGTTTGACTCGCCCGGAAGTAATCCTTACTTTCTTGCCCGGGACGTTTATCGGCGAAGACCACGGCGACCATCAAGCTTCCGGTTTGCTGGCGACGGAGGCTTTCGATCTTGCAGGCGATCCGACTGTCTTCCCGGAGCAAGTTGCGGGTGCGACCAAGCGCCTGGAAGTTTATCTCGATAACCTGCGGCCGTGGCAGCCAAAGAAAATTTATTACTTTGCCGACGCCGACCGCGAAGACATCTTCCGCGGCAAAGGTCCAGTCTATGCGGTAAAGGAGATTTCCAAGTCCGCGAAGCAGCCGTACTGGCGGATGGCCCTCGACTCCTTCCGCGCGCACCAGACGCAGGCGAAATCCTTTCTCGATACCATCGCGGCCATGGATGAAGCGCAACTGGAAAAGGTTATGACCGCCGAGGGTTTCTGGAGTGAGGGCTTGCAATTCGTCCTCGGCAAATCACTGGCCGGCGGCAGCGTGACCGGAGATATTTTTGAAAACATTGCGGCCGGCGCAATTCCGTTTGCGCGGCCGGAGGTTTCACCCGAATCTGCACGTCCTGAACTATCCGTCGAGCTCGCCGGGCCCTGGAGTTTCTACGCCGAGTTTCGGCGCGCGCATGGACTGACGAATCTGCCGCATCCGGAGCCGCCGGAGATCGCTCTGCAGGCTCCCGGGACACTCGTGATTCCACTTTGGATCCGGAATAGAACGGCAAAGGCGCAGGAGGTCACGCTCACGGCCTCCCTGCCGGCGGGATGGACGGCGCAGAGCGGCACAGGGAAATTTTCCGTTTCAGCGAAACAGGTGGCCGCTCCACGCATCGAGGTGAATTTGCCGGCGCTCCCGGGGAAGTCGCCGCAGAAAGCAGAAGCGCAGGAGATCGTCGTTCACGCGGAATCGAACGGGCAAAGCATCGGTGACGTCAAACTGCACGTCGAATTGCGGAAGCGCGCGCTGCCCCAATAGTGCACGTCAGGATTTTTTCGCGCGCGCGGCTTCCATCGCTTCCCAAGCGGTTTCAGGCAACACCAGCAGGTCGTTGAACTCGCCTGCGCCGCGCAGCCATTGCCCGCCGTCGATCACCACACATTCGCCGTTGATGTATTCCGCCATATCGCTCAGGAGAAATGCGGCGAGATTCGCCAGCTCTTCGTGTTTTCCGAAGCGCTTCATCGGATGCTTGTCCCTGGCGTGCTCCTCGAAAGTCTTTGAAGGCATCAAGCGCGACCATGCGCCCTCTGTGGGAAATGGTCCCGGCGCGATGGCATTCAGCCGGATGTGATACTTGGCCCACTCCACGGCCAGCGAAGTGGTCATCGCCAGTACGCCGGCTTTTGCGCAAGCCGATGGAACTACAAATCCGGAGCCACAGTTGGCGGCTGCGTAAGTGGTCACGATATTAAGGATGTGTCCGCCGAGTTTCTGGGCGATCCAGCGCTTGCCGAAGACTTGCGTGCAGTGAAAAGATCCGTTGAGCACAATTCCCACAACGGCGTTGAAAGCGTTGGGAGTCAGCTTCTCCGTCCGCGCCATGAAGTTCCCCGCGGCGTTGTTGACCAGCGAGTTGATTTCGCCGAACTGCTCCTCCGCTTTTGCCGCGGCGGCTTCCACTGCGCCGTAATCACGAACGTCGCAAGCAGTGAAGGCCGCTGAACCGCCTGAGCGGTGAATCTCCTCGCATACCTCGCGTAGCGGATCTTCGCGCCGGCCGACGAGGAACATTCGCGCGCCCAGCTCCGAGAATCGCAAGGCCATCGAGCGGCCGAGCCCCGTCCCGCCGCCAGTCAGAAAAATCGCCCGGCCCTTCAATAAGTTTTCCTGGAACACCGTTCACCGCCTGGCACAGAGAATCGAGAATTTTCATCCATGCAGCCGCGATTCTATGCCATCAAAGGGAATCTGAACGAATTTTTTCGAGAGCCTTCAGATGATGTGGAGATGCGAATACAACAAACCTTATGGATGCATCTTTGCGGGAATGATGTGGCCCATCGCTTTGGAATACTCGGCGGCAAACAGCGAGCTCTCCGGATATTCTTCGCTCAATTCACGAAGGAGTTTTTGCGCCACGGCGTCGTGTTTTTCCCTGCGTGCCGCCAGGGCCAGCAATATCTTCGCAAAGGGCTGCAGGTACCGCCCGCCATCGATGGTTTTTCCAAGCTGCTCCATGCCCAGCTTTTTGTCGCCGTGGACTCCACCAAACCACAGCATGAAGCGCGCGCCGCCGGAAAGACTCCCGATGATGTAGTTGGCTGTGCCCAGAGCCACGTAGGCGTCGTTGGCGTCCGGCTGTTCGGCGAGCAATTGCTTGGCGTACTCATTCCCTTCCTTGAGCCGCTTTAAGCTCTCGATGTGCTGCTTCTTGAGCATCATGTCGGCATTCGATTCCATGCCGGAGGCCAGCGTCAAGGCAAAAAAAGCTTCCGCATCCCTGGTGTTCTTTGCCTGGCGCTGCTTGGCCAGTTTTCGCGCGCGATCCAGGGCTTCCTGAAAACTCTTCATCCGCTCCGGATCGGGCTTCCCTTCAATCCCGTGCAGGAACCTCTTTTCGTTCAAGAAAAAATCGCTGGAGAGCACCCCCTGGCGATAGAGCTCTTCAAACAAATAACTGGCCGCAATGGCGACCTCGCCAAAGGGTTCCTCGGGATGTTGGGATTCCCACTTGCCAAATTTCTCGCGGGCCTCGGCGAAATTCTGGCCGTAGAGCAAATGAAATCCCGCAGCGAGTTCCGGGACGGAGGTAAAGGCGGGACTGGGGCCATCGTTGCTGGTTGCAGCAGGGCAGACGGCTACCCCGAGCAGAAGTAAACAGGCCGCGCAACAGATTCTCCAACGCATTCGAACCTTCTTCTTAAAAGAGTCCCGGCAAGAAGCGCGGCTTGCCGGTCATCGCCGCGCGATAGTCGGCATTTGCGAAGAGCACGCGCTCTTCCATGGAGAGGCGCTGCGCCAGCACTCCCATGTGCGCAATCGTTCCGGCGATTGCCGTGATCCAGGCGGTGTGAATGAGCGGGAGCGCCAGCATCTCCGCGAAGACTGCCGCATAATTGGGATGCCGAACGTAGCGAAAAGGGCCGGACGTCACCACGCCGAGCCGCGTCGAGTCCATCACCTGAACGTTCCAGTGTTCTCCGAGCGTTCGAATGACCCACCAGCGCACCGCGTTTGCCGCGAGAAACACGGCGAACATCGGTACAGCCAGCCAGAGAATAAAAGGACGCTTCAGGACTACAACTTCTACGGCAGCACCTATCAGAACGGCAGTGTGCAGCACGACCATCCAGCGAAACTTCGGCTCAGCGACTTTGGCGGCTCCGCGCGCGATCATTTCCGCCTGGTGCCGTTTGGAGATGCGTAACTCCACGATACGCAGCAGTGCCACGGCGATGAGCAAGGCGAGAAACGCGATGGTACTCAGTTCCATTGCAATAGCAGAAATTCCGCGCTGAAGCCCGGTCCGAACGCCGCGGCCACGGCGTATTCATCTGTCTTGAGCGGCCGTTTCTCCAGCCATTCCTGCAAGATGAAAAGAATCGTGGCGCTCGAAAGATTTCCCACATTGCCGAGGATGTCCCAGGAAGGCTGGGTGTCGCACTTCTTGAGGCCCAGCTCCGTTTCCACATTCCCGAGCAGCCGTGCGCCGCCGGGATGCAGGATCCATCCCTTAATCTCTTCGCGTTTCCGGCCGTGGCGCTCCAGGAAGCCGGACACCAGTCCGCCGATCTTCGCGCCGATCATTTCCGGGACGTCCTTGGCCAGCAAAATGTGGAAGCCGGAATCTTTCAGGTCAAAGCCCATGGCGCCGAGAGAATCGGGGAACGTGTAGGTTTCTGACACGAGGATTTTCGGCCCGCGCTTTCCATTTCCACTGACGATCACCGCCGCCGCACCGTCACCAAAGAGGATCGACGAAATTAGATTGGCCTGCGAAATATCTTTTCGCTGAAACGTCAGCGACGGCAGCTCCACTGCGATAATCAATACGTTTCCGCCGGGACGTGCGCCAAGAAATTCGGCGGCGCGCCCCAGGGCCATCGCTCCCGCAGCGCAGCCCAGCTCCGTGAAAGGCATGCGGCGCACGTTCGAACGGAATCCCATCAAATTGATCAAGTGCGCATCCAGCGACGGAATCATGAAGCCCGTGCAGGACACCGTGATGATCAAGTCGATGTCTTCCGGCTTCAGGCCCGCGCGTTCCAGGCATTTCTCGGCGGCCTCCCGCCCGAGCTTCACGGCATGTTCGATGTACTCGTTGTTTGTTTGCGCCAGCGGACGAGGCTCGACGGTGTATTCGATGGGGAAAATCGAGTGTCGTTTATGAACCTGCGCGTTATCGACGATGCTCATCATGGCTTCGAGCTTGCGCTCGGGAATGTCGAACACGCGCCCCATGTAGTACTTCACGTCATCCCGGGTGATCGTGTGGGGAGGCAGCGCCGTCGCTGTGGCGACGATTGTGGGATGAGTTACCACAGCCGTGCCTGCGGATCGATTGCTCGCGGATTCCATCAGTCTCCTTGAACGACAATTCCGGAAGCCGCGGAATTACCGCCCGGTAAACCTTGGAGGATACAGCGCTTCCGGCGCCCCTGCCTTCGAGCTAATGACTTTACATCATTCTTTGCAGGGAGTGCTAGTTTGCAGCCGTGCAGTACGGAATTGTTCCCTGGGGTTTTTTCTCGGAATGGTTCCTCGCCGTCTCTTGCAGGTCGTTCCGAGACAAGGACTCCAGGGCGTGGTGTGCTAAATTCTCTCCCGAAAGAGGAGCCCCATGAACACGCCCTTGTTTCGTGCCTCTAGCTTGCTCGCGGTCATCTGTATTTTTTCAAGTCTTTCGTCCTTCAGCCAGCAACCCGCAATTCCCGCCACAACGGAGGGCGATCACGTTGTGAAGGATTTCAAATTTCGATCCGGCGAGTCGTTGCCTGAATTGCGGCTGCACTACACCACGCTCGGCAAGGCTGCACGCGATGCGCAAGGCCGCGTTACGAATGCCGTGCTCATCCTTCACGGCACTGGCGGCACCGGCCATCAGTTCCTCACTCCGATTTTCGCGAATGAATTATTTGGGCCGGGCCAGCTCCTCGATGCGGCGCGCTACTTCATCATTCTTCCCGACGGCATCGGCCACGGGAAATCCTCGAAGCCCAGCGACGGTCTGCACGCACATTTTCCGAGCTACGACTACGACGACATGGTTGCTGGGCATTACAAACTCCTCACCGAAGGCCTCGGCGTAAACCACTTGCGATTGATCCTCGGCACGTCGATGGGCTGCATGCATTCTTTCGTATGGGGAGAAGCGTATCCCGATTTCATGGATGCGCTGATGCCGCTGGCCTGCCAGCCGGTGGAGGTCGCTGGGCGCAACCGCATCTGGCGCAAGATGACCATGGACGCGATTCGCAACGATCCCGAATGGAAAGGCGGCGAATACACCGCTGAACCGCAGCAAGCACTGCGCACCGTGCTGGATTTTCTACTGATCGCCGGGAGCGCGCCGCTGTACATGCAGAAAACTCTGCCTACACGCGACGCTGCCGATAAATACCTCGATGATTATTTCAAGACCCGCCTTGCCGGGTTGGACGCCAATGATTTTTTGTACCAGGTAAACGCTTCGCGCAATTACAACCCGTCACCGCAACTCGAGAAAATCACCGCCCCCGTTATGTACATCAATTCCGCCGACGATTTCATCAACCCGCCGGAGCTCGGCATCGCCGACCGCGAAATCAAAAGAGTGAAGAACGGTCGATTCGTGCTCATCCCTGTCAGCGACGAAACGCGTGGCCACGGCACACATACGAAGGCTGTCGTGTGGAAGCAGTATCTGGCGGAGCTGCTCGAAAAATCTGCCCGCTAAGAGACTTTCTCTGAGGGTTTGGTCTAGGTAGTGGCCTGGCTGGCCCGAATTTCCTGCCAGCGGCGCGGGCGCTTGTTGGCTTGCAAGACTTTCTTGCGCAGACGGATCGATTTCGGCGTGATCTCCACGAACTCATCGTCGGCGATAAACTCGATGGCCTGCTCGAGGCTCAGTTCACGATGCGGAATCAACCGGATAGCTTCGTCTGCGCTGGAAGACCGCATGTTGGTCTGCTTTTTTTCCTTGGTGACGTTGACGTCCATGTCCTGCTCGCGCGAATTCTCGCCTACGATCATCCCTTCGTAGACGTCGATCGCCGGCCCGATGAACAGTTCACCGCGCTCCTGGATGTTCCAAAGCGCAAATGCGGTCGAAGGACCGCTGCGGTCCGCCACTAGGGCCCCGGTGGGACGAAGCGCCATCTCTCCGCCATATTCCATCCAGCCTTCGAAAATCGAATGAATCAGCGCCGTGCCGCGCGTGTCCGTCAGCAACTGGCTGCGCAGCCCGATCAATCCTCGCGAAGGAATCTTGAAATCCAGCCGCACGCGCCCGGAGCCGTGATTGCTCATCTTGATCATCTCGCCGCGCCGGCTGCCGATCGTTTCCATAATGATGCCGATAAAACTTTCCGGAATGTCGATCACCAGCCGCTCCAGCGGCTCCAGTTTCTTGCCGTTCTCCATGCGCGTGACGATTTCCGGCTTGCCCACCATCAGCTCAAAGCCTTCGCGCCGCATGGTTTCAATCAGAATCGCGAGTTGCAGTTCACCGCGCCCCAGCACGCGAAACGATTCCGGCGTGTCCGTATCCTCCACGCGGATGGACACGTTGGTCAGCAGTTCCTTTTGCAAGCGGTCGCGCAGGTCGCGCGAAGTAAGATAGTTTCCTTCCCGGCCGGAAAGCGGGCTGCTGTTCACCGTAAAAATCATCGCCAGCGTCGGCTCGTCGATCAGCAGCGGTTCCAGCGGCATGGGGTTGGCCAAATCCGTGATGCTCTCGCCGATGTTGATGCCCTCCACTCCGGCAATCGCCACCAGGTCGCCCGCGCCGACCGCCTCCGCTTCATCACGTTCCAGCCCGCGAAAGGTATACAGCTTGGTGATGCGCGTCGGCACCAGCTTGCCGTCCAGCTTGACGATGCCTACATCTTCGCCGCGCTTCAGCGTGCCGTTGAATACGCGCCCGATGGCAATGCGTCCCAGAAAATCGCTGTAATCCAGGTTCATCACCTGGATCTGCAGCACGCCGTCCGGATCGCCCGGCGGAGCGGGAATGTGCTTTACGATCGCTTCGAATAGCGGCAGCAAATCCTTCGAACCGTCGCCCGGTTTTGCATGCGCCACGCCGTCACGCGCATTCGTATAAATCACCGGAAAGTCGAGCTGGTCTTCCGTCGCGTCCAGGTCGATAAACAAATCGTAGATTTCGTCCAGAACTTCCTTCGGCCGCGCGTCGGCACGGTCAATTTTGTTCAGCACAATCACGGGAGGCAGCTTCGCTGCCAGCGCCTTCTGCAAAACGTAACGCGTCTGCGGCAGCGGCCCTTCGCTGGCGTCCACCAGCACCACCACGCCATCGACCATGCGCAGCGCGCGTTCCACTTCGCCGCCAAAGTCGCTGTGCCCCGGCGTATCCACGATGTTGATCTTCGTATCGTGGAAGAAAAGCGCCGTATTCTTCGCCAGAATGGTGATGCCGCGCTCGCGTTCCAGGTCGTTCGAATCCATCACGCGCTCAACCAGCGCTTCGTTGGCGCGGAAAATCCCGCTCTGCCGCAGCATGGCGTCGACCAGCGTGGTCTTGCCGTGGTCCACGTGCGCGATGATGGCGATGTTACGAATCTCTTGACTCATAGTTTCCGCTTCTTCCGGTCCCGGTCCAGCCGGGTTCCCGTCCTCTAAAGACAAAAATAGCTGCTGAAACAACCAGCAGCCTTGACGAATGTACCTATCTGTAGGTCGACCGCCCGGCGGTCACACATCCTTAGGTGCGGTGCAGCAACACATAGTTTACCAGACTAGCCCGCTTGCGGCCAATGAAGTAGGACAAGCAGTTACGCTAGGCTATTCTTCATACGGGTTCTTAAACAAGGTAACCATGTCAGGATTCGACGAAGCTTGGACGGCTATAGCTGCGGACCGCGACGGAGAGCCAGTCTCGCAGGCGCTTCGCCCACTCCTCCAGGCCGTTTACTCGCAATGTCTGTTACAACCTCTTGATCTGCTCGAGTTAAAGAAGAAGCTAGAAGATTTGCTGACATTCTTGTCTGGTCAAGGTCGCACTAACGCAAATTGTTGGGCCGTCGATCTGTTCTTCAGCATAGGGCAGGGATTGGAGCGAGACTGGGCGGACCAAGCTCTTCCGAATGACTTTCACGATGTCTTAGCACTGATGGGGCAAGCCTTGCACGACACCATCAAGAATCCGGATATAGCGGAAAACTTTGATTGTTTGCCCGAGCAGTTGTTAGAACGTGTTAGGAATCTACAAGTCGCAATTCCCGATTAGCGCGCTCATCGGAAACCGATCCCCTTGCGGGCATTCTTCTCTGTCAACTTCCCGCTATTCCACGCGAAGGGCGATGATCGGATCGACGCGCGAGGCACGCCGGGCTGGCACGTAGCAAGCCAGCAGAGTCGCCGCATTGAGTACGGCAGCCACACCGACAAACGTGAGCGGATCCGTCGGCCCCACCTCGAAAAGCAGACCTTGCAGCAGCCGTGTGAGCGCAAATGCGCCCAGCAGCCCGAGCACGATGCCCAGCAGTGCGAGGCCCATGCCCTGGCTCAATACCATGCGTAGGATTTCCACGGGACGCGCGCCAATAGCCATACGCACGCCGATCTCATGCCGGCGCTGCCCGACCGCCAGCGCCATCACTCCGCCGATGCCCGTCGCGGCAATCGTCAACGCCAGCAACGCGAAAATACTCAACAAATTCGACGTTAACCGCGGCGCTGCAACCGATTCCGCGCGCACTTGCTCGAGCGATCTCACCCTCGCGGCCGGCTGATTCGGATCAACACCGTGCAACAACTCGATCACGCCGCGCGCAATGCTCATCGGTTCCACCGCCGTCTTGATCACCAGGCTGGCTTGACCCATGGGATTCTGCGCCATCGGCACATAAATCTCATCGACCACATCTTTATCCAGACCATATTGTTTGATGTCGCCGACCACTCCCACCACTTGCGTCCAGGTACGCCCTCCGTCTGTGGAGAACCGCGATCCTGCGGGATTCTTCGCTCCCCAAATATGGCGCGCTGCGGTCCTGTTCACCACCGCTACGTCCGGATGGCCCGGCCGGTCGGATTGCACAAATCCCCGCCCGTTGAGAATCGGAATGTGCAGAGCTTCGAAATAAGTGGGGCTCACAATCCTAAAATCCGCTTTCGGCAGCGCCTGCCCTGGCTCGGCCGCCTGACCCTCAATCTGAAAATCGCCCGTCATGGTCATGCCCGACGTGAACGGAATCATCATCGAAGCCGCCGCCGATTGGACTCCGCTTTGCGCCTGAGTTTTTTCCAGCAGCGTTTCAAAAAACGCGCGCTGCTTGTCATTGGTGTCGTACTTGACGAAGTCCAGCGCAATCTCCATCGTCAATACGTTTTCTGGCTGAAAGCCGGGGTCCACATGCTGCAGCTTCATAAAGCTGCGCAACATCAGCCCCGCGCCAATCAGCAGCAGGAAGGAAACCGCTACCTGCGCCACAATCAGAGCGCTCCTCATCCTCCGCCGGCCGACGCCAATCGTGGATTGAGCGCTGCCTTCTTTCAATCCGTCCACCACCGTATCTCGCGCCGCCAGCGCCGGCGCCGTTCCGGAAAGGATGCTGGTGAGCACCGCCACCGCCAGCGTGAAGAGCAGCACCGTGCTGTCCATGTGGATTTCCCGCGCCCGCGGCGTGAACCGTGCCGCAAAACTGATGAGCAGATTCAGCGCACCCCAGGAAAAAACCAGCCCCAGCCCGCCGCCGATCACCGCCAGCAGAAAGCTCTCCGTCAGCAATTGCCGGAACATGCGCACGCGTCCCGCACCCAGCGCCGCGCGCACCGCGAGTTCCCGTTCCCGCCGTACCATCCTCGAAAGATTCAGGTTCGCGACATTCGCGCACGCGATCAATAGAACGAAGCCCGCTGCCGCCAGCAGCACCAGCATCGTCGGCCGCGCATTGTGCGTCAGCGCTTCCTCGAGCGCTACGGCCTTCACCGAATAATTGTTCCCCTCGGGATAGTCCTTCGGGTAAGCCTTTTGCAGATTGGAAGCGACTCCGCTCAAATCCGCCTGCGCCTGGCTCACCGCCGTGTCCGCCTTCATCCGTCCGAAAACCTGCACCATCCGCGCTCGTCTGTTGGCGATCGTCGCTGGATCCGAACGGAAAGGGCAGGCGGTCGTCGGCATATACACGTCGTTCTCGTCCGGGTATTGCGGCACCGGCGGCAGCACTCCGATCACCGTATGAATTTTGTCGTTCATGGTGAACTTCTTGTTCACCACCGTCGGGTCGCCGCCGAAACTCTTGATCCAATATTCGTAGCTAAGCATCAGTACCGCAG